>C687J35174_10005362_pt1 | contig 16939 bp, 14 predicted proteins | sample RifCSPhighO2_01_FD_35174 | JGI IMG/M metagenome (IMG submission 35174) | reverse complement strand
AGCCAGCCAACGGGCGTGATCGTATTGAATATCCAGCCGAGTTCAGTGTGTTGTGGAACTTTGGATTGTCGGATGAGGAGAGATTGGTCGGGGTTAACTCCGGCGGCGAGATAGTCAAGGATCACGTCCATAATTTGTTTCTGGTAAGTTTTCGGATTGTAAGGGGTGGTTATGCCATGCAAATCAACCACGGCAAAAATAGCTTGGTCAGCTTCATTTTGGAGCTCTATCCAGTTTTTTATCGCCCCAAGATAATTACCAAGATGCAGTTTGCCAGAGGGGCGGATACCGGAGAAGATGTTGATCATAGAAACAATAATACACGAAAATTAAAAAATCAGCCAGACTATCTTTTTATCTGCAGATGGTGTATAAGTGGGATGCCTTAATAGGTACTTTGAAAAGGGGATTTATGGAAGAAAACTACTCTAATGAAGATTTTATCAGATTAGCTAGGCTCTTTTTAGCTCCCAACTATGCTCCGTTTCCTGTAACTTTTGATTCGGCCAGCGGCTCGTGGATCTGGGATACCGATGGAAAACAGTATGTAGATATGATGAGCGGGTATTCGGCTCTTAATCTCGGATATGATCATCCTCGAATTGCCAGAGCTATGAGAGAGCAATTTGATAAATTGTCTATGTGCTCAAGAAAATTTTTATCGCGAGAGATGGTCTTGTTTGCCAAAGAGCTGGCTGAATTTTGCGGAATGGAAATGGTTCTACCCATGAATACCGGCGCTGAAGCGGTTGAGACGGCAATCAAGCTTGCTAGAAAATGGGCCTATACTAGAAAAGGCGTTCCCATTAATAAGGCGGAGATAATTGTATGTGAGAATAATTTTCATGGTCGGACAACAACTATAAGCAGTGCCTCGTCCATTCCTCAGTACAAAGATTTGTTCGGTCCTCTCACTCCCGGGTTCATATTTGTTCCGTTCGGTGATGCCGATGCGCTTTTGGAGAAAATAAGACGGAATACGGCGGCTTTTCTGGTTGAGCCGATTCAGGGCGAGGGCGGAATTATAGTGCCCCCGAAAGGATATCTAAAGGAATGCCGGAAAATTTGCCTTAATCATAATGTTTTGTTTATGGCCGATGAAGTTCAAACCGGATTTGCCCGTACTGGCACGATGTTCGCCTGTGACTATGAAAGCGTTAAGCCGGATTTATTCACCCTGGGTAAGGCGCTCGGAGGAGGAATGATCCCGATCTCGGCGGTAGTCGGTTCCCGAGAATTACTGGAAGTGTTTCAGCCGGCAGATCATGGCAGTACTTTTGGCGGAAATCCTTTAGCCTGCCACGTCGCCAGGGAGGTCCTTAAGGTTTTGAAAGACGAGCGAATAGCGGAAAAGGCATTCGAATCAGGCCGGTATCTAACGGACAGGCTGAGGGCTATTCCCAGTCCTTATGTAAAGGAAATCCGAGGTCGAGGCTTAATGATAGGGATTGAGCTCAAAAAAGGCGGACCGAATGCCCATGAGATATGCAGCCGGCTTATCCAAGCGGGAGTTGTTTGCAGCGACACGAAAGAATATGTAGTTCGGATTGCTCCGGCGCTTACGATAAGAAAGTTCGAGCTTGATTGGGCGCTAGAGAGAATCGAAAAGGTACTAACTACCTAAAGCGGGCTTAAGCCCGCTTTTTAACGACTCATCGCCAGCTGGCGATGAGTCGTTTGCCCCGCGGTATAATATTTAGCAATCATGGAGCTTAGACTTCAATCACAACTGGCAGTACCATAGGACGCCTCTGCGTCTTCTGGAAGAGGAACAACCCGACTTGATTACGGAGCTGATCCTTCATATAAGCGAAGTTAGGCTCATAGCTTCTCTGGTTCTCTACTATCTGACGCACTTTTTTTCGGACTTGCATCAGAAGGTCTTTGTTGTCTTTGAGATAAATAAAACCTCGAGAAATAATATCGGGGCTGGACATTAATTTGTGGCCCTGATTCGAATGTTGAACAAGGGCGATGACAACAAACATTCCATCCTCGGCTAATATCTGCCGGTCTCTTAATACAACATTTCCGATGTCGCCCACGCCAAGACCGTCGACAAAAACGTAATCAGATGGAGCTTTTTCACGATCAAACCACCACTTATCTTTTTCGATGTGAGTAATTGAACCGTTATCGGCTATGATGACATTCTCCGGAAGCACACCTTCCGTTTGGGCCATTGCCGCATGATTAATCATCATTGAATATTGTCCGTGAATGGGGAAGAAGAATTTTGGCTTCATAAGCTGGATCATTCGTCTTAAGTCTTCTTTGTTGCCGTGTCCGCCGGCGTGGACGTCCAACATTTTATAATTGAGAACCTTGGCCCCGTTTCGATACAGCTGATCTTTAAGAAATTGAACGTCTTTTTCGTTTCCGGGAATGACCGAAGATGAGAAGACGATTGTATCGTTTTTCAGTATGCGGACGTATTTGTGGTCGCCGTTGGCGATTCGCATCAATACGGCATTACCTTCGCCCTGAGCACCGGTAACTACAGCTACGATTTTAGTACGTGGATAATTATCTATCTCATCCATTGAAATCTGTGTGTCTCTGGCCATTTTCAGATAGCCCAGTTTTTTACATATTTCAACGTTAGTCTTCATCGAATATCCGTCGAATACAATTTTCTTGCCGTATTTCTCGGATATAGTGATTATCTGCTGAACACGGTTTATTAGAGAAGCAAAGGTTCCGAGGATTAACATACCGGTAGCCGAGCCTATGATCTGATCAAGATTATTGGTGATATCTTGCTCCGATAAAGAATGGCCCTCATTTTCCGCGCCGGTAGAATCCGACATTAAAACCAGAACGCCTTCCTCCCGGCTCATCCTGTCCATTTCTTCAACGTCAGCCGGCTTATCATTGACCGGCGTGTCATCGAATTTAAAGTCAGAAGTATGAACCACGTTCCCGATGGGGGTTTTTATTATTATCTCTAGATCGTCAGGGATGGAGTGGTTTATGCGGAGAACTTTGACTGATAATTTGTCTGATATTTTAACTTCCTCGCCCGGATTTATAGTTAGGATATCTATCGGTTTTCTGTCTTTAAATTCGTCCAGCCTTTTCATTAAGAGAGCCTTAGTCAGGGGAGCGGCGTAGAAATCGGGATCACCTATTTTATCCAGAACAAAAGGCAGGGCGCCAACGTGATCCATATGGCCATGAGTGAAAAACATCGCCTTGACCATGTGTTCGCGACCTTCAAGATAACTGGCGTTAGGTATGATAAAATCAATGCCCGGCATTTTCTCATCCCCGAAACGAACCCCCGCATCTATCAGTATTATCTCATCATCATATTGGATGGCTGACATATTTCTCCCGATTTCTCCAAGGCCTCCAAAATGGACTATCTTAAGACCGCCGGTTTCGGCTCCGACTTCTCTCTGCTGTTCTTTTCGGAATGTTTCCCGGAGAACCTTAACGTGTCTGACCACCGGTTTCATCCAGCGGTCACGTTGGGAACGTTGGAGTTTTCTCATATCCTTTTTATTAGGATCACGAGGACCCTGGTCCGTTGGCCGACGGAGATGGGGATTGTGAGGAGTATGAGCACTCCCCTCGCCTTGATTAGGCGCTGCTCGTCTCATATGAGACGAATGTTTATTTTTTTGTTCGATCACTTTGAAGAAGAATTATGAATTAAGAATTACGAATTACGGATTCGGAGTTGATTGAATCCGCAGGTTATTCATTATTCGACATTCACCATTCTAGTAAAATATTGGTGTCGCGGGAGGGATTTGAACCCTCACGAGATTGCTCCCACTAGCTCCTGAAGCTAGCGCGTCTGCCAGTTTCGCCACCGCGACATTGGTGTGGGGGGTGAATCTGCCCCCGATTTCTTCCAAGTCTTTGATTTGCCAAGAAATCGGGACAGTTTCACCACTCGCCCTTGATTATTTTTTTAAGCTATAGTAAGCCCCATCAAGTTTTTAAAGGAGGGATCTTATGTTGGTTATTGCTCTTAGTATCCTATGTGCTTACTTTATTGGCTTGGGCTTCAGTTACGATATGGGATTTAAGCAGGGAATCAAGGAAGCTAGAGAAAAGGACGAAGCAAAGTCCAAGAAAAATTAATCAGTCGAAGCATCTCGGGGAATTCCCGGGACGTGCCCTGTGAACGGCAAAAGCCGTTTTTACGGGGTTTTTGTTTATAAGAGGTAGAATCTACCAAATAGGGAGATGCTTACTATATTAGGTACATTATATCACACCTATTACCAAAAAACAATAGCTTCTCATTTCCGTATCACTTTCGATAACCGTTGCGGGAAGAATAGGTAGAAACAAAGCTTTAAAACCGACAGGAAAGCCGAAACTGACTGAAAGGAATTTTGGATGGTGTTCCGGAGGTTTTAAAGCCATTGTTTCTCTATTCTGGAGCAGAGGTTGAGAAAGTGATGAGGAAATGAGAAGCCTACCGCCAAACCCTCTTCGTCTCCACATACCACCTGCTTATATTGAGAAACCTATCAGATGGCGTGCTGATAATACTTGTTTCGAAGCCGTTAATTTTTTTGCCGTGGCCGTAAAGATAATAAGGACTGTAAAGAAGAAGGGCCGGGAGATCTTCCATGACAATTTTTTCGAATTCGCCATACTTCTTCATTCTCTCGTCTGGATTAAGAGTGGTCCGGGCTTGCTCAAGAAGGGCATCGGCGGCCTTATTGTCGTACAAAGATAAGTTAAGTCCGGGATCTCTTTTTTGAGAAGAGTGCCACAAGCTAAATGGATCCGGGTCTAAGCTCAAAATCTCTCCGAACAAAAGCATCTGGTAGCTTCTTTCTTTTATAGCTTGCTGGAGTTCGGGAGCGGGCAGGGCTTCAATCTGGAGGTCAATGCCGAGGTCTTTCCACCGTTCTTTCAACTGTTGAGCAATGGCGATTAATTCGGGCCAAGTCGAGGTAGTGAGTTTAATTGTCAATTTATCGCTACCCTTTACGAGAATATTATTTTCATCTTTTTTATCCCAGCCATTTTTGCTAAGAATTTCTTTTGCCAGCTCCGCATCATAGTCGTATTTTTTAATATTTTGATCTGAGCCAAGAAGAACTTCTAAGATCGGAGAGTTAATAATGGTACCCAAGTTATCCAGAACCTTCTGAACGAGAGCGTCTTTATCCGTAGCATGGGCAAGGGCTACTCGGACATTTTTATCTGAGAGAAGTTTGCTTTGATTTTGATTGAAGAATAAAGCAAAATAGCGAGGCATTTTTATATTTTCGATAGTCATTTTTTGTCTAAACTTGATCTTCTTTACGTTTTGAGGAGAAATCAGACTGATATTGTCTACTTCACCTTTGTTATAAGCCCCGATCATGCCATCTTCTGATTCATATATTTTGAACCGGAGAGTCTCAATAAAGGGTCTGCTATCATAGAAGTTGGAATTGGCCGTAAGTTCGTAAAGCCTAATTCCACCTGAAGAATCTTTCTGGAGTTTTTTGAACTGATATGGGCCAGAGCCGATAGGCTTTAGGTTAAGCTCTGAAAGGGCAAAATTGATCGGCCGGGTATTCTCCCAGATATGCTCCGGGAGAATTGCCATCGTAAGATTATTTAAAAATTGAGCATACTTATTTTTAAGCTTGAATATTATTGTGTCATCGTTCGCCTTTTCAACATCTACGCCTTGCCAGTTAATTCTTTGAAAACTGCTATAATCCGGATTTTGAGCTGTTTGAATGGTAAAAATTATGTCATCGGCGGTTAAATTAGAACCATCATGCCATTTGACCCCCTTTTTAAGATAAACCGTATAATTAAGTTCATCCGGCGAGACTTCATAAGATTTTGCCAGATCGGGAACTAATTTGCCGTCGCCATTATACTTAAAAAGCCCCGAGTATATTAGCTTGACCAAATCTCTATCGGCATCACTTTGAGATAGGAGTGGATTAATGTGGCGAGGTTCCCCGACGATGCCCTCAGTTATAGAGCCACCTCGAGCTGCGACCGGCGTAGTCAGGTGGCGGTAAGNCAGTATGGGAATCGATATAATGGAGCCGGCTGTTAGAATAAGAAAAACCAAGACCAAATAACGTTCTTTTTTTGAAAGTATCTTCGGAAGAAGCTTCAGCTTTGCTTTTAAGTTTTTGCTTTTTTTCTCAAGGTTTTTCTTGAGATCGCCGTGTCTTTCGGTAAATGAAGGTTTCCCATTAGTTTTATTCTCGGTCGAAGAAAGTCCAAAAAAATCATCAAGTTGTCGTTGTTTATCCATTCAGGACGCGGATTAACGCGGAACAAACGCGGATCAGCGCAGATAATCAGCGTAGATCAGCGTATCTTTAGCGTAGGTCAGCGTTATAGCAGGAGTCTCGCTACCGACATTCCTAGAAATAAAACCGCCAGAATTATGGTAGCGTAGAAAATAATTTTTTCAGCACCTCTCTTAGTGCTATATTCCATCATGCTTCCGCCGAAAGTGGACGAAAGCCCGCCTCCTCTTTGTTGAAGCAATATAGTAACAATCAATAGGGTGGCAATTATTATTTGAATGTATGTAAGCACGGAATTATCAGTTGACAGTTTACAATTTCCGATGAATTTTCTCGATTTTATTTCAAAAAATCGGGAAAAATTTAAGGAAAATTGAGATTTGATAACTGAAAATTATTATTTTGTGGCCTTGGCTATCCCGGATATTATTAAGTTAACAATGGCCACGACCAGAGTCGCCCAGACCAAAGCATATAAGTCGCCGATAGCCAGGAAGTCAAATATATAATCAACTACCCATAAAAGTAAGGCGTTGATTACTAAAACAAAAAGCCCGAGGGTCAGTATTATAAAGGGCATGGATATCAACTTCAGTATCGGTTTTATGATCATATTCAGCAGTCCCAACACTACTCCGGCGATAGCGTATTCTTTGATCCCGCCGCTGAAGCCGAATCCGGGCACAAACAAATAAGCCACGTAAAGAGCCAATCCATTGCCTAATATTCTGATTATGAAGGCTAGCATAAACTTGTATGAATGGTATCAGTTTATGCTAAAAAACTCAACCTTGTGAATCCCCAGTCATTTACAGATCGCCCGGCCCCGCCAGCGTCGGGGCCGGCTCTCTCTCAACCTCACTCTAAATCAACGGCTCACATAGTGAGCCGTTGATTTAACCATGCCCGTTCGGTCTCCGAAACGTTCTGTAAATGACCGGGGATTCACTCAATTTGCTNCTTGACTTCCAGTATAGCAGATGCTATTGTACAAGGTACTTAAGGTATTTTGAAAAAGAGGACTAAGATGAAGNAATTTGGCATTGCTACTTTAGTTGCTTCTTTGACATTTGTCTTTTTAATGACTGCCGCTTCAGTCGCTAGATTATATGGATATGCCGAGGGTTATGAAGTAAGAATCAATGGAGTTCTTTTTAGCGCTGCTAAGGTTGACCTATTATCTCTGAAGGTCATTGCATATAGCCGCTTCGGTAACGGCTATGAAGATGTAAGTGTCAGGAAAGCTTCAGGAAGTCAGAATACATATAGTTATAAGGACTCAAAATTAGTTAATGTCCGAATCGGAAATGATTTTATCGATCATTCAGTTGAACTTGCTAAATACGAAAAAGAAGCAGAAAAATTGCTTCAGGAAATGCGTAAAAGATTTTCAGATGTTATGCCCCCACAATAAGTGCGGGGTTTTTAATTTATGATTTTACGCCTGTGTAATTTTCTGTAATAAGAAATCGCGAATCGATGCGCCTCAGCGTTCATATGCAGAAGCAGATTTTTTACAGGGGTCGTCAGGTCTGATAGGGGAATCGGATCTTTTCTTCCGGCAATATATATTTTTTCTCCGACATGTCTTTTGTTCTTGGTTAGGGCGATAATAGGTATTCGTAACTTGTAGCTCGTAGTTCGTAATATAGCTTCGACGACATGAAGCTGTTGTCTTCCTCCGTCCACAACTATCAAATCCGGATAGGACCATTCCGGGTGATCTAGGCGACGGGCTAATATCTCACGAAGCATCCCTGTGTCACCGCCAGAATATATGGAAGTTGAACTTCCATATATTCTGAATTTGCGGTATTCGTTTCTGCTTGATTGGCCATTCTCGAACACAACCATTGCTCCGACGGCATGTTTGCCCTGGATGTTGGCGATGTCGTAAGCCTCAATACGACGAGGAATAGACGGAAGATTTAATAGTTTTTGCAACGATTCCGAAACATTCAATGTCGCCGAGCCTTTATGATATATCATAAAGGCTCGGCTTTTGTTTATCAGTTGAGCATTTTGGAAAACTCGTTTTAATTTATTAATTTTACCCTGGAGCTCCATCGCTTTCTCGAATTTCTTCTCTCTGGCAAGCTTCTTCATTTCTTTTTCGAATTCTTTTATAAGCGACTCTCTTTTTCCGCTCAGTACGTCTTTTATGGTCTTTATGCTTTTTCCGTATTCTTTTTCTTTGAAAATTGAAAATTGTGAATTGATAATTCGACTTTGTTGCTTCAAGCAACAAATGCCGTAGCACTTTCCGATGTGATAATTAAGACAGAAATTATTATGAAGCTGCCGGCAGGTACAGTAGGGGAATATCCGGCGTAGTAATTTTAAAGTTATTCTAAGCGCCCCCACATCTGTAAACGGTCCGATGAAATCAGAAGGTTGGGGGTGGAATGTGGAGGGTAGTTTTTTATTCTTTCCACTCGCTACTTTCCACTTTCTACTTTCTTTTCTCGGCTGATGAGTAATAAATATTTTAGGATATTTTTTGGCTTGTCCTGAGTTTGTGGAATGGGTGAAGCCGACAAAGCCGTATTGCTTATCATCCCGCAACATTATATTAAAGGGAGGATTATATTTTTTTATGTATTGCGACTCCAGTATAAGAGCCTCGATATCTGAGTCGGTTGTAATAAAATCCAGTTTCTTCGTTTCCGACATCATCCGCCGAAGCCTTATATCTGATATTTTTAAATAATTCTTAACCCGGTTTTTCAAATTTAAAGCCTTGCCTATATAGAGGGGCTTTTTTTGTGATTTTTTTCCACCGAAGGCGGATCCGTCTCTGGCGTAAAAAATATAAATACCCGGCCTTGAGGGCAATTTTTTTACGTATTTTTTAAGCTCAATTTGGTTCATAGCAAGGCATATCGTACAATAAATTACGCTATTTGACTACGCCGATTCTTTAAGCTATTTTAATCCCAGCAGCTCTTTGAAAAGGAGTTTTATGTTCCGGAAATGCTGTTTGCTCTTTGCTGTTTGCTCCTTGCTGTTAGTTGGCTGTCGTTTTGGGCCGGCAAATAAAACAGAGACTGCCGGGGCTTACGGCCAGGATTTCAAAACCGATGTTGCTTTTCTTGTCCTGGAGTGGAACGGCAAGCCCTATATTCTTGCCTCCGGATTTTTGGCGGATAGAAGCAAGGGCGTATTCTATACCGCGAAGCATTTTACTGACGAGTTTGCCAAATTAGGAACCGACGAATGCAAGCTTTTTTTCAACGGCAAAGTTTATACGGCCAGACTTGTAAGACTTCCCCCTCTGCGCGATTCAGCGATTATAAAGATAGTAAGCTCATTCTCGGCGGAAGAGCTTCCGGAACCCAGGCGTCTTGCTTCCGAAATGCCTGTAATGGGTGATCAGATTTTTGTTCTGGGGTTCCACCCCCATTCTTTCAGAATCAGGACGGCCAATCAGTCGGAAGGTTTCCCGGATAGGGAAGTACCCCTGATGAAGGATTATTATAAAAAGATAATAAAGGATCCTGGTCGACAATCAGAAGTAGTTTTCGATAATCTTGAAGGCAAGAGGGTCAATCCGGTACCTCTCGATGAATTATTGGCGAAAGAGATGAGAGAATATGAGAACGAATCCTACATTAAGCTGAAAATGGTCCGGGATCACAAATTTTCATTTGGCGGTTTGAGCGGTGGCGCCGCCGTGAATTCCAGGGGTGAAGTGGTAGGAGTAATTACGGCTCAAGATCCTTTTAGATTCGAGTTCGATGAAAACGGCTTTATGGTTGAACCCGATGGAACTATAATCGCTGTAATCAAGAAACAATTTTTTGACACTTTATATATTACCCCGATCGATTCCCTAAGAGATCTTCGGGTCTATCTCAATAAATTGAAATAACCCGGCGTTTTCTTCCTTGCCAGAAAACGGCGGGTTTTTAGTTGCAAAAGGCCGTTGACAGCCGCGACTATTTTATTTACGCTGTTGAGTAAAAGAACTTTGAAAATATAGGAGAAGTTTGTGAGCGAAAAGAAGCGGGAAATTGATCGGGATTTCTGTTTTAATAAGAGAAGGGCTGTATTGGGGGAATATAACAAGATTCTTATCGGTCTCGATGCCACCGGCGAGGGGCTTTTTAACGATCTTGTTACCGGTGTTCCTTATTCGGACAGCGGCCGGAAGAGAATAGGCAAGCCTCCGACATTGCTGGTTGCTGCTCCCGGGGTCGGTAAGACTGACTCGGTGGCGACGATTGCCAGTGCCATTGAGGGCAGGTTTTCATTCGTGCCATTTAACCCGGATCTGAAGGCTAGCGATCTTATTGGAGCTGACATTTTCGATCCTTCTTCGGGGCAGTTCTATTTTGCCGAAGGTCCGATTTGTTCTTCTCATATTGTGCTAGCTGACGAAATTAATCGAGGCCATCCAAAAACCCAGGCCTGTCTCCTTCAGGTGATGGAGGAAAGAGTAGCCATTGCCAGCCGGATGGATACGGTTCTTAAAAAAATTGTAAGCAAGATCACTCGACTTGTCCCTATTTCCGATGATCCTCAAGAGCAAAGGTTGATCTCATGGATTATTGCCACTAGCAATCCCTTTGAGCAGGAAGGAACTTATCCGATTCCTGAGGCCCAACTAGACCGATTTACTACTTGCCGAGGGATTGATTTTCCGGGCAGAGAGCACGAGAAGAGGATCAGATTAAACAGCGTCTATAATCCCCATGATGAAAATGCCGGTCCGCGAGTTCAAAAAGTTACCAGCTTAGCCGAAGTTGACGAGATGACAAAATTTATTCTTCGATATGTCCGGTCTCTGCTTGAAGATCCGAATGATCTTGCCAATGAGCTGCTCCAGAGGTACACGGAGAATTCGCGGCCAAGAGAGAGGGGCAAAGAAGAAAAAAGAATGTTTGCTCCGGCTAAATTGAGGAAATTCGTTGATGAATATGTGCGGGCCGGCCTGTCGCCCCGATCTAATCTTCACTTTGAAGCGGCGGCCAGAACCTTGGCTTTCTTCAGGCAAGGAGGCTATATCTCGGTTGATGATATCAGGGATGTTGCCAGAATCGTAATGGCTCACCGGATCCTTCTTAAACCATTGGCTCGTGGCCGTAACATCAAACAGCGCGATGTGGTCGAGGAAATCCTTAGATTGACTCCTCTGCCATGATGACCTTTAGACTAGATGAGGTATTCTCGAGCATTTATCGAGCCGCCAATGTCATACCGGTAGAAGGCTTTTCGACAAGAATGCGTTTCGGTGAACATCCCAGTCAGTTCAGAGGGGATGGCCATGATTTTGACCGAATGGTTGAATATGATCCGACCAAGCACTCTCTTTCACAGATAGACTGGCGATCCATCGATTCAAAGAAAAGGCTTTATGTGCGGGAGTCGAGAGTCACCAAGGATTTTCCCGTTCTCGTGCTAGGGGATGTTTCGACTTCAATGACTTTTGGAGTCGACAATCAGCATAAAGAGAGATTGCTCCTGGAAGTTATCGGCGATATCGGTTTGGCCGCTTTCCACAGTCAGGACCCTATGGGCTTCATAGGCTTTGCTGAAAGTGCTGTTTTTGACGAAGAACCGCGGATCGGAGAAGATAATGTTTATTATGTAATCGAACAGGTCTATGATTTTTTCAAAGGCCTTCGGTCCGACGGTCGAGGCAAGTTGAATCGAAGAAAAACTGATTTTCAACATGTTTTCGATCTCGTCAATCGAAAATACGCCAATAGCCACTGCTTTATAGCTGTAATCTCTGATTTTATCGGAGCTGAGTCCTTGGCATCGTCCCAAGTGCTTCGAGATCTTGCTGACAGGCATGAGGTTGTATTTATTTTTATTGACGATCCGGAAGAATTTAATGTCGGTGGAAAGCTGGGATATTTGAGAGTTGAGAATATTGAGAAGGAGGGCGACCGAGCGGTTGTTCTTCTTCGAAAAATGCCCCAGATAGGGCTTAAAGCCAGACAGAGAAGGCGGGAGTTCAGAAAAGTTCTAGAATCTCTCCGCATAGATTCTATAGTTCTGGAATATGGAAAACACTTTTCTAGGCTTCACCGATTTTTCCTTGCCCGGCAGGAATCCTTCAGGGCTTAAAGCGCGATTTGACAGTCGCGCTTTTTTTAATTAGATTTTTAACTAAGCTCATTGACAAGTATCGAGGACAGAATGAAGCACAAACTAATCAGTGCAACTGCTTTTATTCTAGTGTTGTTGGCTATTCCGCTTACATCTCGAAGCCAAGAGAACTCAAGACTTATTGTCGAGACTTTAAGGAGTACTGTTCCGACAACCGTCAGATCAGGAGAGCCTTTCAGCCAAACTTATCGGATTAAATTTCTTGATTCGCCAGACGGAAAAGAAGTGATTATTCTGGAAAACGAAATGACGGCCGACAAGATTCCGGTTTCGTCAGAGTTCGAGGTTCTTGGAAGGACTTTAGAAAAAAGGAAAGACGGCGATGAGAATGTCTGGGACCTCACCTATACTTTTCGTGTCATCAGCCCGAAAAAGGGGCCTAAAAAAATCCCTAAGTTTGTAATCCGCTGGGCGATTAAAGAACCAGGTAAAAGCAATGAAGAAGCCAAAGAACAGACCCACATTGAAACATCCGAAGTTCTCATTAATTATGTTCCGACTACAACTGCGGATCCTTATCTTGATATTCGGGATAAACTGGATTTCGGATCTTATCAGGGTTTGGTCGCTTTACTCTGGTGGCTCCCACTGCTTTCTCCCGCAGTTCTTCTGGCGATGGCTTATTTGTTTGTCCGGTCTTTACGGCGATCCAGGCGCAAGGCTATTACCAAACCTACCTCTGAAATTATTATGACTGACAATGATTCAGCCGAAGAATTTGAAGCCAAGCCCCTTACTCTTCGCCAAGCCTATCTGAGTTTGCTTAAAACTGCCGACAGCCTGGTTTTTGCTGGCGCCGAAAACGGCCAATCTATCGTAGCCGCCGAAAAGAAATTGTTTGATGCCGGCAGGGTCTTTATTCTTGCTATTTATCCGGAGATAAATATCGGCAATACTCCCAGAGAAATGAAGTCAGACATAGTCCGGACGCTTAAAGCCGGTTCACGGCGGGATTTATTGGTTGCGCTGGTTTCAAGACTCGAGGTCTATTACAACGACCGAGAGTCGGGCAAATCATCTATCGGCGGAGACGGGGAGCTCGGAGCCGAGCGCAATCTTGTTCGACGAATTGCCCGAAGGCTTTATTGGAGAAGGTGGAGGCCGCTATGAAAATCAGCCTCGCCGGTCTTTATGGCCTAGCTTCTAAAAGTTGGACCGATTTTTATAATTTGGATTTCAGCCAAATTAACTACTCTGCTCCGAATCTGGCTAAAATAGCCGGAGCGCTATTGCTTGTCGTACTTGTATTAAGAATTATTTTTGGCCGGAATAAGCCTTCTCACGAATATTCCGGCCATTTTATTTCCGATCAGGATAAACGTGGTGTTTTTGCCAAAACCTTTTACCTTATTCCGAAACTTTTACTGGCTGCCGGTTCGGTCTTTCTTATTCTGGCCCTAGCCGATCCCTATCTTTTGTCAGCCGGAGAAAAATCAGAATATTTGGATTCCAGAGAAAGAGTGGAGCTTCTCGACGTTTCTACATCTATGGGCTGGCCTTACCAAGTCTCGGATAAATCAGTTGGAGAAGTAATTCGAGAAGAACATCTTAGATTTTTAAAGATGCGCCAAGGTAAAAACGATAGGGTTGCATTCTGGATTTTTGCCGAGAACGCATACAAGATAGAGGATTTTACAATGGATAATGAGCTATATCGGTTTCAGGTTTTCGATACCCCATACGTTATAACCTCTTCTTTAAATCCTGCTCTTCCCAAGAATGATACGATGGATAAATATATTGATCTCGTAGCTCCTGCTTTGAGGGTAAAGCTTATTGATAACGAGGGGAGTACAAATTTGGAAGCCGGGCTTCTGGCTACTATAAAATATTTTAACCAGGCCGGTGACCGAAATATAGCTAACAGATCCCTCCTTATAATAAGCGATGCGGCAGTCGAAAATTATCCCGAATATGCCCTTTCTCAATTAAAAATTAATCACATTACGCCGTATCTTCTTCACGTTAAGCCCAACAGGGTTGGCGAGGAACAGTTCGGCCTGACTCAATCGGTCGAATACGCCCAACAGTTGGAAGACTATATTGTCGGTGCCGGCGGCAAGGTTTATGATGTTGATGATAGGGACAGCGCCCGGAGAGCCTTTGAAGATTTTGACCGGACTCAAACGGTTAAAATTAAGATTGTTCATAAGTTCAATAGCGTAAAATTATTCCCGATTTTTATTCAGATTGGGGTTCTATTCGTCATTGCCGGAATTTTTTTCGGCTTACTGGCGAAGCTGGTATGGGGGGTTTACCCATGACGGATAATTGGCTTGAAACGTGGCGTTCCCTGGTTGTTTTAGTTGGCGATGCAGTATCCAGATTTACTTATATTGATTTATCGCAAGTAAGCTATCCCGATAGCGATTGGGCCATGAAGCTAGGCTTGACCATATTTGCGCTGTTTGTTCTCAAGCTGATCGGAACAAGAATGATCAGATCGAAGCACTCAAGGAGACACTCGGGCCACGAGATTTCCCGATCTGAACGCCGAGGCTTTATCAGTCGAATCCTGTTTCTCGTCCCGAAACTTATTGGCTTAACAGCTTTGGGTGTGGCGCTTATTGCCATAGCCAATCCGCTATTGAATTATAGGCAGACAAAAACAGAAATTGTTAAGTCGCGAATCCGAGTCGATCTAAAAGACATATCCTTGTCTATGGAAGCTGGATTTGTGGGCTCAAATATTTCCAAAGCCCAGGTGGCATTTGAGTCGCATGTTCAATTTCTGAAGATGCGTCAAGGCAAAGGCGATAGAACCTCTTTTTGGCTTTTTTCGGACAACCCCCACCTTGTCGAAGATTTTATTGTTGATGACGATTTATATTTTTGGCAGGTTTATGACGCTCCCTGGGTAACCGGCTACGACCAGCAGACCTTGGACAACTTTTTTACGATTAATCCGAACTATTATATTCCCAAAGAAAGGTTTGTTCCTATTTTTCGCGAGAGTGGTACCAATATAGCAGATGCTCTCAAAGCTATCATAAAGCAGTTCGACAACGATCCCGTTAGTCAAAAAGCCAAAGATAAATCGGTCTTGATTATTACCGATGCCGAAGTAGCTACGTTTCCTCAAGACGAACTTGAGGGGCTGCGGCAGAGAAAAATCGTTCCGTATATTATTTGGATAGAAACCAGCCTCAATAGTTATATTCCTGATTTTATTTCTAGAATAAACGAATATGGCGGATTCTACTTCGACATTCAGGACAAGGGCAGTTTGGACAGGGCCTACAAGGCCATTGATAAAATGGAAGCGACCGAAGTAAAAGTGGAGCGAAAGCTAGTAAAAATTAATGTTTTCCAGATATTCCTGGCAATATCCGTTCTGATAGTCCTGGTTGCAGTCTTCACCGGCTTGCTAGCCGAAATATTTTTAGGCACATATCCATAAGCCCCGTTATCAGCGGGGCTTTTTGATAGGTAGTTGACTCTTGGCCTATTAAGCTGTATTTTTCTATCAAGCACTTTGAAATTAAGGAGCCTGAATATGCGCAAAAAGATTCGTGTTTTCGGTTTAGTCTCACTGTTTCTAGCCGTGGCCTTTATCGGCATTGGATCTTATTTTATCCGAGAATATTATTTACTGCCTCTCGATAGATTTAATTATCAAGTGAGCAACGACAATCCGGAAGCGGCCCGAGAAGAGCTGGATAATTTACGTTACTTTTACGATTTGACCGCCAAATGGAAAGTCAAGTGGCTGGCCGATCGGTTTCTTTTCCGGGATGCTTATCTTCGCGATGCCCAGTATTACTTTCTAATCGGTGATTTTCAGAGAGTTATAAATGATGAAAATCTTAAAAACAGTGACGATTACAGAGCGGCTCAACTTGTCGGCAGCGCCATGTTCCGCGACTTTAAGGCAAGATATGAAAATGCCAAGACTAGCCGAGAGCGAGAAGAAATCGTAAAGCTGGTTGTCAGCGAGGTCAGTTCCTACTTTGAGAAGGCTTTGAGGAAAGGACCGGCTTTCAGTTATCCTGACGCTAATTTTGATAATCGCTGGAATTACGATATTGCCAGTGATCCCAGTAGTGCCAAGCGAGCTATGGAGAGCAAACAGCCTATGCCGAGATTTAAACTCGGACTCGAGCCGGGCCAATCGCCAAGGGATAAGCCGGAACCAAGCGACCGCAAGCTTAACGAGGAAAAACAGCCCGGCACATCGCCTAATAAGCGGGGCGGATAATCGGCATGGAAAAGTTGAGTCAACTTTCGCGGGATATTCAGTTCGCTAATCCGGAATACTTAGTTCTGCTGTATACCATAGGCTTTCTTTTTATTCTTGGAATCCTGGTATTTATTATCAGACTTTTCCAAAGACCTAAAAAAACTTTTGGTTCGCGGTATCCGCTGGTGGGCAAAATAAAGCTCTGGTTTTTCGCCATAGTTGCTGCGGCTATTGCCATTCTTGCTTTGGCCAGGCCGTTTTTAGCCAAGAACAGCATTAATATTAAGAAAGGGCCGGCTGAAATAGTTTTTGTTGTCGATGGCTCTTCTTCGATGTGGCTTAAGGATATTCAGCCCTCTCGAATCGATATCGCGACCAGGGAAATCTTGAAGCTTTACCCAGGTAT
>C687J35174_10005358_pt1 | contig 16942 bp, 29 predicted proteins | sample RifCSPhighO2_01_FD_35174 | JGI IMG/M metagenome (IMG submission 35174) | reverse complement strand
CTGCGGCATGCAGCAGCTGGGGCGAAAGGCAGGTATTGTTGCGCAAGTGTATCATGACAGGGCCGAGGCGTTGAAAGAGTTCACCTCGTTGCCTGGTGAGGGATTTAACATTAATTGTCCGGTGCTCTACGACCCTTTGATGGAGAATCTCAAGCAACAAATAATTGCGGCCAATACGCTTGCAAACAGTCTGTCAACATCTGCGCTTGCAGGTCTTGGTCAGCATAATGTGTTTTTGGAGTCTGGGAATAGAGCATTGTCCGAGAAGAGTTGTCCGGAGTTGTTCTAGATGGTTCGGGCCCAGTTGAAGATGTTTGAGACGATTGCGGTATTGATCGTGTTCTTTTTCCTGCTCGCGATTGTTTCCGTTTTTTATTTGAGTGCCCAGCGTTCATCTATTGAGGATGACGCGACTCAAGCAGAGGATAGTTTTGCGCTTCAGGTGGTGTTTAAGGCGCTCTATATGCCTGAGCTTGATTGTTCTTTCTTACTCACCCAGCGTGATAATTGTATTGATGTGCTCAAGCTTGAGTCGCTTGCCCATTTACTTGAAGATGAAGCAGTATCATCTAAATATTTTGAGGAGTTTGGAGATGCAAAAATTGAGGTTGAGCAAATCTATCCTTCTGACGATTTGTGGAAGTTGACCTTATACAATCATGAGCCAGAAACCAAGGGAAGTGAGCGGGTGACTCAAAGTCCAGTGTTGTTGTTTGACGGCAGGACAAATAGGTATGCGTTTGGCGTGATGGAGGTGTGGGTGTATGGCTAGAGGTCAGATGGAGATTTTTGGTCTAGTCATCATTGTGATTCTTGTAGCGGTAGGTTTGCTGTTCGCGGTGACAATAATCACCAAGACGCCGGTGTCTGAGGAGCAGAAAATCAAGGTTACCATGCAGGCTAAGAACTTTTTGAACACTGCGCTTGGCACGTCCATCCCTGAGTGTGGCAATCGTGAGCTGCGTCAAGTGCTTCAGGATTGCGCGCTTGCAGGGGTTGAGAATGGACGTTGGATTGGTGCAGGTGAGTGTGGTGATGGCAAGAATTCGTGCGAGAAGGTGCAGGAATTTCTTTCGTTAATGCTTCGTGATACGTTTGGAGCGTGGGGTAAAAACTATGACCTCTTCATGAAGAATAGTCAGGCGGTTGAGTTGATTCATCTTGCGGAAGGGTCTTGTGCAGGAGAGCGTGAGGGCGCTTCGCGTCCTGAAGTTGTGCGTTCTAATTTCTATGTCACCGTGACGCTTCATTTGTGTTCTTGAATCGCGACAGTTGAGGGTGAGAAGTCGGCTATTTTAAGCACGATGTGGGAAAGATAACTGAGCGGTAAGGGGTCTTCTTTGGTCATGAGCGATTCAATTTCTTGGTGGAGTTGTTTGTAGTTCATCGCAAGGCGGGTGAGGCGTTCGAGGTCGAATGAGTAGAAGAGTTCATAGTATTCGCGCAAGAGTTTGTTGGTTTGGGAAAGAAGTGCAAGGGTTTGTTTGCCGATATTCTTGTGTGCTGCTATACACCTGCCGAGGTATTTGTATTCATCTGCGATCTTTTCAAGGTTCCAAGTGATGACGTACAGAAAGGTGGTTTTAGTAGGGTCAGGGTTTCCGCGTTTGTTTAAGATGCGCTGGCAGAAGTTGGTGAGTTGGTTGTTGTTTTTTTCAAGGCTGGACAGTTCAGGAAGCTGATCGTATTTTCCTGTTCGGGAAATCTCGGCTGTTTGCTCAGCGAGCGAAAGCGTGACAAGGAATGCTCTGCGCAGGATGATGTCGAACTGGTCTTCGAACTCTTTGGAGAGGCACCGGACAATGCAACTGTTAGGTGTTTTGTGGATGATGGCAAACCCGATGAACAAGTCTTTCAAGAGTTCGTCAATGACTTTTTCCTGTTCGATTCCCGTTGTAGCGATTTCTATCTCGTCGTATCCTTTTTTGTGCAGGGATGAGAGGACCCATCTGATGACGCGCTCGTTTGCGTTCGTGAAGTCAACAGCGCATTTTTTCATGTCTCGTGCTTTGCTCGTGCTTATCTGGATCTGTGGCCCGTTCTCAAGAAGTTCAACTTCTTCCCCTTTGCAGATTCCCCATTGTTTGACCCAAGGGGATGGAAGGCTGACCACAAATGTTTTTCCCGCAAGCTGTATGACTTTCCGTTTCACAAAAGTATGAGAAAGAATGGACGGTATTTAAGGATTACTGGGTTTGACAACAAATGTTGTTGAAGGGACAATTCACATCTGCCTCGGTAACACGTAATGGTTTATCAGTAGGGCAAGTTGAAGCAGCAACACACGAGCGCCCCGTTAAAAAGCTGCACTTATCGAGTCCTGCCTGTTCAGAAATCTTAGTGTAGTCTTTCCCGCCTTTCGTAATCTGATCCCTAAATATGACGATAAGAATGATGAGCACGATAACACCTAGCGCAATAGTAATTAGCGGGTTGATTGCGACTTCCGAACCTCTTTTATTCATGGTGATGGTTTTCATTTGGTTGTATTTAAAGGTTTAGGGCTGCAAATTCGGATACTCAATGAATACTTTGTTGGTTGTCCAAAACGCCCAAATTGTGACGGGGTAACCATCCATATCATAAACATCTTTTTCAGCAAGGCATGCCTTATTCGCAGAACTATCAGTCCCGCTAGAGTATTTGCCGTTTGTCATTTGGAGATTGAGGCCGTCAGAAAGTCCTTTGATGGAAGATTCTTTTTCGATCAGTTGAAGTTGTTTGTAAACATCACTTGCAGTGATATCACAACGAGAGTTACTTTTCTGCCCATACGCATTGCACACGCAGGGCTGACTAGTGCAGAAACAGATACTGTCGCAATAAAGCTTTTTCCTCAAAGGTTCTTTGTCATAGGCAATTGTTATTTGTTTCCAACACTCTGCCATTTGGCGGGCTATTCGCAGGGAAACTGCTTCTTTGGTACCGCCAGTGATTTTAACAACAAATCGTCCTTGGCTCACAACCGTTCCCGGCACAACATCTTCATCAAGGCGAGGAATCAGTTCTGCGTTCTCCCCAAAGAACCATTTGTTCAAGTTCTTCGTGATGGTTCCTGGTCCAAACGCCCCAAACAGTAAGACAAGTATGACAATTAATGAGAGTACAATAGTTACAAACGCGCTCATTCCTTTTTTGGTCATTCTTACGGCTTGAAATTATTTCTTTATTCAAGATACTTTGCTTTTAACGAGTGTTTTCAGCTTGGCGATAAGTGCAAGTGCGATGGGTGCCTTGCGATCATGATAGTCTTTGTTGATACTGAACCCCTCGTAGGCAATGCGGTTTCTGACCTTACGTAACTGGTCAATTGTTTGGATTTCATGTTCTGTGAATCTTTTGGTGTAGCTTGTTCGTAGATACTCAATAAGAGTGGTGTGGCTCAGTGTTTTGTAACCGTCTGCCGAAAGGAGGGCTGTAAGAAGTTCTTTGATAATTTCATAGTGTGCTTCTATGATGAGGGTTGAAAACTCTGAAGGGTCTTTCTGGTTTGCATCTTTGAGTCTGATTTCAACCTGTGCGAGTAGGCTCTTCGCCCGCTCTGGGTTTGGGGTCATCTTGATAAGGTCTTCCATTTAAAACACCTTGAGATAGCCGTGTAGTATGATTCCGTTAACGATGTTGTTCTTGAGTTCGTTTCCGAGTTTGCCAAAGTTGCTTATGAACAAGGGTGAAATCTTGCGGCGCAGTGCTTTTTCATACTTGTTTACGTTAAGTTCAGTCTCTACTGATATGATTGCTAGGTCAATATCGCTGTTTTCTATATCTTCTCCTCGGCTCGCGCTGCCAAAGAGTATGATTGCATCTGGGCCGCAACAATCAACTATGTGCTCAACGAAGCCATTGGTTGTAAGTTCAATAACTAAAAACCACTTTTTTAAATTTCTGAAGAGTTGGGCATCGCGGTTTGCGCTATAGGTAGGGTATGGTTTTTTTTTGGACTTGTTGATGAGTCCTTCTTTTTCCAGTTCTTTGAGGTACTTTTTCGTTGAGGGTGGGGCTATCTGTGCAAGCCTACTAATTTGGCGAAGTTGGAATTCCTCAGTGGGCTGTTCAAAAAACAGCCTTAAAACCCGATACTCGTTATTATTTTGTAACATTTGTAATAATATAGTTACGCTTGTTATTTAAATGTTACGGTTTCAGTCTGAGGATTTGTCCTGCTCCTGCGTTCCCGCTTTTCACCGCAATCCAAATCAAAAGAATGATTGCGAACAGTCCTAAAATCATTCCAACGATATACGCCCATCCGGGCAATTCTTGTGCTTTGCGATTAATTAATCGATAAATTGTTCGCATCCTAAACCTCCTTTGTCAACAGGTTTAATTAAATTCGCAGTGTATGGTGATAAAAGAATAACTTGTGCAGAATTTCCCTCTTTGATTTCTTTTTGTGCATGTTCAATTGATGCTTGAGCAAAACTCTCTCCAACCCCTATAATTCCTTCGTAGGTCAATTCTCCAATCTTCGCGAGACCCGCGGACGTAGTTGCAATAGTTCCAACAGAGCCTACTAACTGAGCTCCTCCTACTACAAGGGAAACCACTCTTCCTACCACAGGGATCCATGCAGTAGGAGGAAAGAATGAGAGCGCGATTGTTCCCCCTGCCAGTATGAACGGGGTTGAAGGATTTTTTCCTACCCATTCTTTGAGTTGTTTAAAGCTCGAGGGATTGCTTTCCCAATAAATGACCGCGTAAGGAATTTTAGGAGAATAAACAAACTGTGCATATACTGGTTTCGTTTTGAATCCTTCCGAAAGATAGTCGTAGTAAGTTGAGCCTTTGTAATTATTAACTTTTAACCAAGTATCTAGTGAGCCTATTTGTCCGTGGGTTAGTCTAAATTCTTGGAAAGGAAGATTTTGGTCAAATGTCACTCGTGCACAAATGACGCACGCAGTCTTGCTTGTAATCCAGCCTTCTTTCCAGTTTCCTGGGAACAAGGTAAACTTTCCGCGTAAAACTTTATCGGAACAATCGACCAGCTCGCGTGCCATGATTGCATCAAGCGCCCATTCTGCCTTGTTTTTTTCCGAAAACCATTGATTCGCAGGACTATTGAGAGTTTTTTGATAATTTTTAATGGCTTTTTCCGCCAGTGGTATTTGTTGTTGAATGAGAGCAGGAGTTACACTGAACCGGTGTGCTTGACAAGACGGTGGAATATCTTGGAACACCTTTGCTCCCAATTTTGAAACCAAGAAACTCCAATTGCACACTCCTTGTTGTCCGGTATCAAACAGCGCATCCTTAAGCACCGGCCAGATCACAACAAGTATGACCACGAGTGCAGCAACTGTGGCAATAATCTCAACAAGTGTGCTAATCTCTCCCTTCATTCCTGGCTTTACGTTCACGGTAGCACCTTCTTTACCGCAATAAGCACAATCACAAACAGCGCAACGATAAGAATAAGCACTACTGCTATTTCTACAAAGTGTGACTGACCTCTTTTCATTTCAACGAGTTTTTAAGTAACAGACTATAAAATCCTTGCTATTTGCTGCGCTCATTTAAAAAGCGTGCGGCAGAATGGCCAGTGGCATTGAATGTTGCAAGGAAGTGTGCGGGACTCAAATGATGAGCTTGTTGTTGCATATGCAACTGATAGAGAAGCAGACTGTATTGTTTCCTACAACAAAGACTCGTCATCATTGAAGTCATGTAGATGAATCCAAATAATGACTCCAGAGCAGTTTCTTGCACTCTGGCTCGTTAAGTCTTGCAACAAATCTCGTTCGGATGGTCTTCGAAGTTGCCGTACAGAACATCTTCGCATTGGGTTCCAATAGGTTGGAATGTATAGGGTGCAGGACATTCTCCTTTTCCAGCAGAAGTAATGTCTTTTCCAAACCCTCCTGTTCCGCGTGAGAAGATAACGCCAAGCACAACAAGGACTAAGATTCCGAGTGCTGCGATGATGATTGTGCTGATGGGTAAGCCTTGGCCTAGTTTGTTTTTATACAACATGAGTCACACCTCCAACGAGAAGAATCGCGTAGTTTTGGTAACTCGCGTGGAAGAGTTATTCCACTCAATTTAGTTTCCGTGTTGGGATCACAATCAGCAGTGCCGTCAATATCAATATGTTCTAAAACAAGTGGTGGTACTTGGTCTGCTTCTGAGCGTATTTCTTTAATATGTTCTGAATTCATATAACATCTTCCTGGACATTCATGCGGACCAGAGTCAACAAATTGCTGTCCAGTGAAAAAAAGAACAATAAACACAAAGACTATGACTCCCGCAATCAAGAGAAGCATAGTCCGCCCTGCTCGCAGTTTCATGCCTAATTTATCCGGTTATGATGCAGCACGATTGGCATCTCCACGAGGCAGGGTCGCTCACTTTTGGCATGTTTTGAGGGGTATAAGCGCTTCCCAAGTCTGTTTCAAATTCTCTATTGCAACTGTTTGTTTGGTAAACAAGTCCAGGGTCGACATTTATGCGGTCATTGTGAGCCGCAAGTCGCAAATCTTGAAGTTTGCTCTCATCTACGACGCATCTGCCCGGGCACGGTTTGGAAGCTCGTGTAAATTGTCCAATTTGTCCACTGAAGATTGCTCCAAGAACCACTAAGACTAAGATTCCGAGTGCTGCGATGATGATTGTGCTGATGGGTAAGCCTTGACCTTTCATGATGGTACACCTCTCTTTTAATCTGAACCCTTTTTCGCTTTGGAATATTTAAAGCTTCCTCCCAGAAGTCCTGGGAGAAGGTCCGCGTCGCTTAAGAATGCTTCTCGCCGTAATTCATCTAACACGTAGCACACTTGCTTTTGCCGTATCGTGAACTGTTTTTCAACCCCCTCGATGAAGTTTTCAAGTGCGTACATATCCTTAAAGACGCATTCCATAAGTGTGGTCCATCCGCTGTTGATTCGGAAGAGGGAGTTCACGTTCTGGTGTTTTGAAAGGTATGAAAGCAGCTTGTCTTTTTCCGCAGGGTCGACTCCGATTAAAATGTATGCCCGCGTATCAAACCCGAGTTTTCCAAAGTTAAGGAGTGCGCTTGGGTGCACAACTCCTTCTGCAATCTCTTGTTTAAGTCGTTCGTGCAGGGTGCTGATGGGAACGTTTGTCCTGCGGGAAAGCTCCGCTAATTGTATTCGTCCGTTTCTGCGTAATGCGCTAATCATGTTCATGTCTTGTTTCATATCATTCACCTCAAGAAAGAGTGTTGTCCGGCGAATGGTTAGTCTTTGTTCTTAGAAGTTACAAGCTGGTATAAGCGAGTATAAGGCAGAGAGGGAAATGACTACTTTCGAGTGTCAAACTGAACGAAAGATTTAAATAGATGTTTTTTCCTTCTCAAGATATGGCAATTGAAGAAGTTCAAGGTATTGTTTCAGTGGTTCCCAAAGAGGTTGGTTACGTGCTTAATGGGAAAATTTGGACAAAATTGTTGGGAGTTGTTCCTTGGTGTGAGGGCGTGCTTTATAGTGTTCAGCGTAACGGTAAGATAGTGACTCTTGACGAGGCTGTTGAGTTTCGCCATGATAGTGGTGGTGTTGATAGTTCTGATGAGTATGAGTATACGGGAACTCTTCTTGCATCTACTCATGATGGTTGTGCGCACTTGTATGAGCCGTCAGTTCCTGAGCTGCTTGCGATTGTTGCGCATTCTGATATTCGGAAAAGGGAGCATTATTTTGATGTTGAGGTTAACAGCAAACTCGGCCAGTCAATTTTGGCTTTTTCAGCCAATTCAGGTCGAACATTTGTTGTTCCTTCGCAAGATCTTTCGCTTTTGGTAAACACTGATGCTGATTCCGAATATAGCAGGCACGAAATTGTAGGTAAGCTCATGCCGGTTAATGCTCGCAAGAATGAAAGTTGTATTGCGCAAGCAGGGTATGCAAAAGGAAAAGTGTGGTTTGTTCGTTCGCTTCCTGCACAAGGTTACTTGCGCGTGCGGGCTGTTGGTCTGGGCTGGGCCGAAGAAAACATCAGCGGCATCGATATCGGCGGCTACTTCGACTACGGTGGTCGCGCTCGCGGAGTAGTCCCCGTCGGCGCGCAAAAAATTCAGTAAGAAGTTAGTGATGAATAGTTCTTAAACCAATCCCGCAAACCTTGCCAGAATAAGCACGTCAAGTACTAGCACAATTCCAAGGATGACAAACTCAACTAGTCCTCCAGTCACAAGGAATCCTTGGATTCGGAAGGTGCTAAACGGGTGGAGCAAATTGCAGCCTTGCCGTGTTAAACAGTCGGAAAACAGGTGGACAAGGTAGCCGATTGCAAGGGGCAATGCAATCATCTGAAACGAAAAGATGAGTCCTGCGAAGAGAATGATGAGCGCGGGAAAGATGCTGTGGAAGAACCCGCGGTGGCGAAACAGCCAAGGTATCCAGCGGGTGACAGGCAACAGGCGGTTTATCATGCTTTTTTCATGATCTAAGTCGGGCAAAAGGCTTCCAAGGGTCGCAAGACAAATAAATAAGAGCGGGTTTGAATCAAATAATTTGAACAGCGCAAGTCCCGCTAAAAAACCAATCGCCATGTGCGTTCTGCCCATCATGTGGAGAACCACCTGTTATGTCGTGAAGGGTGGTTCTTGAGCATGCTCGGAAATCCTACCGTTTTCAACAGTTTCGTGCTTGAGATTTTTGTGTGTAAGATTTCCGACACTTGAAATCACCTTTTAAAAAAGCGATGGCGAGAAGAGAGATATAAACTTACTGATTCGATTGTCCAGTGCAAGCATATTCTGCATATCGTGATTCATTCAGGGGAACAGTTGATTCGTATTGGAATTGGTTATATGTGATGCTGCAGTTTCCAAAAGAATAACTACCTAGTGCAGAATCTCCTTCAAACATAACGTAACTAATATTATATCTTCCACCCATTCCGGTTAAAACTTTGTTTCGCGTTATGTGCTGCTCGAAACGCACATCTTGAGCTGTCCAGTTCTTTTTACAATCAATTGAAACATCACGGATATTGCCTCCATGCTTATTTTCGATTCTACAATCAAAGAAGTCTGGTGCTGGAGGAGTTGCAATGTTATCGAGTTCATGAGATTCTAAGTGTGCACTTGCATGGTCAGGAAGACAAGTAGTCTGACAAGTACCACCAGTATTCCACGTATCGTTACGAAGCTCATAAACTGTAAAATTTGTTGTGCCAACAAGCAATTCAGAATAATCTTGTATTATTGCATCTTGTGCCCACAAGTTATACTCTTTGGAGGGTTCAAGTGCAACAGTTTCAATTTTATGAGTGGCGGGAGTTGTACAAGAAATAAGCAACAAGAGTGTTATGATTGTGAGTTTCTTCATTGTGTCCTACTGATTCAATCGTGCCAGTTCTTCTTCAGCTTTTGCTTTGAACACTTGATTTGCGATGAATTCGAGTCGGTCAAAGAACGTGTTCTTTTTAGCTCGTCCAACAAACCTAAACTGTTCCCCAAGCAGTTCAGTCTTAAGTGGCTCAAATGTTTCAGGGACTACGCGATACGAAAGCATTTGTTCTTTGGATTTTTCCAAGAGTCGTTCGGCTTGATTTCTAAACAGTACAATTCTCATGTTTTCAGTTCCATCATCGAGGAATACATTAACCAAATAACTGTAATCAGGCATCACTGCTCTGTGTTCATTACACGACCAGGACCCTTCCACTTCTTTGAGTCGTGTTCCGCATTGAGGACAAATCTCGAAGAACTTAGGATCAAAAACCTGCACAACCGTTCCTATAACTTCGACAACCTCATCGCTTTCCTGCAGTTCTTTGAGCGTTTTGCGCGGTGTTTTAGAGGAAACATCAGGGATTGGTTCTGTTGGTTTCAAATCTATTTTGCTTGATTCATTCAAATGGACTTCTTTGTATCCGCGCTGGTTTTCGCGCACCATGCCGTTGGTGATTTTGATGGGCATTCCTGCGGAGAGTTCTCTTAAAATGTCTGCCTGATCTCCCCAGGCGACGATGCGGACCATTCCGGTTCCATCACCAACTAAGAAGCTTCCGACTTTGCCATTTGTGCCATCGGCGCGTTGGAATTCGCGTACTTCGTACACTTGTGCGATGCGCCCGAGTACTTCCGCGCTGCGCATTCCGGGCAGTAAGTCTTTGATTTTGCCGCCACCTTCAAACAGTTTGACACCTAGTTCATTGGCGATGATGTGTCCTGCTCCTTCTTTTGAAATTAAGCCGGAGAGCGAGGCGCATTTGTCTTCTATTTTTTTAAGTACGTCACTTTCAGAAAGTCCGGTCTTTTCCCGAATACGGGTGACCATGTCATTTAGCGGCATGCGTATCATTTCAAATGTTGCCTCTTGTCATTCTTTTTTGCATTTTGTTCATCCAACTTTGAAATTAGAAATTGCCTGCACCTTTTTAATCATTTTCAGGCAATTTCTTAATTGTAAATCCCCTTTAGTCCAATAAAAGAAAAGCCGCTTTGGGTTTTTAAAGATTTAGGTTACTGAGTGTTGAATTGACAGATATGCATATGGCGTTCATAATGTAAGTTATTTTAAGCAGTTGTAACTTATCTCAGCTGATTAGCAGGAATGCCATATTTAATTTCCAGCCAATTTTCCACAGACCTGATTTTGATTATCCATCAACTCATTTGCAAATGGCATCGAATGTAGGAATGAGTGTTAATGTGCTTTCGCTTGATGAAAAACGTGTTTTGATAAGGGACAATGCGAAATTAACGATTGACGCGTTATATCGTGCTGGTTTTGAGCCCATTCCTGTAAGAATACGGCATTGTGAACTCTTTGGTGGTGGGATTCATTGCTCAACAGTCGATGTGCGAAGAAGAGAAGTTATTGATGACTATTTCAAGTAAATTCATTGAGAAACAAGATTTTTCAACTTTGATTGAACGAATTTGAGGAATTTTAGCTGGGCGTTTCGATATTCGGAAATATCGCTGCTAAATGGTTTGCTTTGTTCAATAATGTTGATAGCTTTTGAGATTGGCATAAACTTGTTCCCAGACCAAACATCCTCCTCTTTGTGAACGAGGCGGCTTGAATCAACTTTTTTGACTTTTCCAAAGAAGAAGTGCATTTCGTCGCCTTTGAATTGTTGATATCGTATTTTTTGTTTTTCGGTTTTTGCCCAATCTTGTCCCCATTCTAAGTGAGTGGTTCCGAGTTCTTTGATGTTTGCGACAGAATATCCTGTTTCTTCTTCAGTCTCGCGTATCATTGCCATTGCAGGGTCTTCGTTTTGTTCAATTCCTCCACCAGGAAATAAAACATATCCTTTTCCACTATCTTGCGCGAGAATGTTGTTTTCTTCATCAACAAAATATCCTTCTGTGTTTTTGCGGAATGGCAGTTTGTTACGGTCTTGGTTCATATTTTTCTTCAGTGTATTCGTGCTTATAAAATTATTGACTAATTTTTGTTATTACATCAATAGAACCTATTTACGTGTTTAGCGCGAGAATGTCATACGAGTATAAGTGCACTGCATTGTTATGTTAGATCGTTATAACTGGATAAAGTGCATGTTGCCAGAGTCTATAACAGCATAACTATCTTTAAATTGAGTTACCCTTTTTTTGTTTCAGTTCGTTCTAATTCACGTGCAAAATACTGGAAACTGGTGTCGCCACAGGATCTCGACATTTTTCCAAAAGGTGGCAAACAAAGCAGCCTTGTTGTTTCCCTCATGGCAGCAGTTTCTCCACTGTATGCCACTCGGGTATCTAGATGTGGCAAATATGCAACCTGTACAAGTTCTGTTTCATGTCGTATCTCCAGAAGTTCAGGAGCAACCAACCAAGTTAGACTGTCTGCGACGGCCTGGTTTGGTAGTAAATGAGTGCCATCAGGCATTTGGCGAGGGTATGCAGTCATATATTTTGCATTTTCATTATAACTACAGTACGGACTGTTTAGCTCCTTGCAAAGTTCCTTTAAAGACATTTTAGGCATGTTAACCAAACGGAATTTACCATTTATAAAACTTTCGTTTCTAAGAAGTGGTTACAATTTGAAGTGGTATTTGGCAGGCACTAACTTGAATGCTAAACGTCGGCTTGAACAGCGCTGTTCCGATTTGCTTGCCATCTTTTGTTTTGAGCGGAATCTCGGTCGGCAGAAGTGCCACTCCAACAAGTTCATTCCCGGTAAACGCAAGTTCAAAGTTGTCCCTGGGAATTTTGTATTGCTTCAAAAGAGCGTATGCTTGCAAGTGGCCGTTCAGTTGTTGGTTGAGCGTAGACGTCCATGTTGGAGAAAGACAATTACCAACCGCAAGCTTCGCTGATTCTTTGACAAAGAGTTGGTACAACGTGACTTCTGAATTGATTTTGAGCACACTTGCTTGCAGTTCTCCGATTTCATGGTTCATTCCATTTGTTTTCTTGATGACTTGGAAGTACAGCGCGCTTACAGCAATGATTACAACAATCACCATCAGTGCCGCGTAATCGTATCCTTTTTTATTCATACGTCACCTTTCCTGTGAACACGATGTGGCGGATTCTGGTTTTTTCAGGGATGAGAATTATCTGTTCATAATCAACATCCGGAAACTTGTTTTTTGTTTTTGAAAGGGCAAAGTTGCAGGTCACCGTATCTTCGTGCTCTTTGCAAAGTGGAGGTGCGTATTGCAGGTTTCCGCCAAGTATGTTTCCTACCAAAAATCCTCGTAAGGTGAACCATGCATTGAATGATTGTGCGATAGCATCAGGATCTTTGGTGAGTAGCTCAGACTGGCTTGCCCATTCAGAAATCAATCTGTCTGTTTGCAATGTTCCCGCGCTTCCTTTGATGGAATCAGTTTGTTTCTCAATGGTCTGCTTGGTCAAGAACAGGTAGAACCCAGCAATAACTATCACAATAATGATTCCTGCAAAGATGATGTTAATCGCGCGCGTGTCACCCATAGTTTTCTGGATAGACCTGGTCAATAGTGACCGGGACAAACACTCCCTCCTTTGTCATTTTTGTGTTGAACATGAATCGTTTGTGTTTGATGGGTGTGAGTGGAATAGCTTCATCGTAGAAGTCTTGGTTTCCAAGAACTGATTTGGCAGCTACCGTCACTTTATACGCGTGCCTTTTTTCCGAAAGTTGAAGCTTTGCACCATCAAGTTCTCCAACCTCTCCTATTTTCTGTCCAAGCATCGGTGAGTATGCAGTTATTTTTTGTGAGAGTCGCTCTTCCATGATGCTTGCGTCAAGTTCGACAGGTTGTACGGTCGCGCGCAACACGCTTGTGGGAATAGTGACTAACGCAATGATGATGATTGCGGTGAGTGGGATGTAAAAGAACCAGTACAAAGCGTCCGCCAAAACCCAGGTTCCTTGCTCTCCTTTCAACATTTAACTCACCCATGCAGGCAGTGTTGGCTTTATCACTTGATAAACGTACGGAGTTGCAATCACAAGTCCTCCGATAAGAATGCTGTGGAACCAGGTTTCGCCAAGGCCAGAACTATGAAATCCTAGTTGCGAGACTTGGCTTATCGCGTGGATTTTGAATGCTGCAAGTAATCCGACAAGAATTTGAAGACCAAATGCAGTTCCTAAAACGGGAACATAGTTGAGAAACGGCAGTAAGTACAGTATAAATTCTGCGTTCATTGAAACGAACACAAAAGCGCTTGAGAGCACAAGTGCATGAACGGTATGAACGAATCGGCGTGTTGGATTTTGGACATCGCGGTGAATGACAATTGCCTCGTACAGTCCAATTGCGATTCCTAATATGACTGCAGGAACAATGATGAGTGGCATATTTTCCTCTTTTCTTCCAATTTGTGGTTTGTCTTTATTTAAAAGTATGCATAAAAATTTAAAGAAGCATCATTTGTATTTCGGAATGACTCCTGAGAAGCTAGTGGCTGCAATAATTAACGACGTTGAAGCTTTGAAGAACTGCACTAAGTTAAATACTCTGCGCCCGTGGACATCAAGAATAATTTCTTTTGTAAAACAGTTGGAGGGCGTAGATAAAGACACAGCCCAAAACATCATAAAATTACTTGAGAACATGTTTAGCCTCAACCAAGAAAATATAGGTGATGCACGGGTTCGGGCTGATGAAGCCCTAATTGAACTTAGAAAACTTCAGGACAAACTTCAAACTCCGGTCAAGGTGACGTATTTGAAAGTGAAAGATGTGCGAAGAGAGGAAAGTTATATTCGTGCATGCAATGTGTATAATTCGTATGCAAGGCAAATTGCTCAACTTGAAGAAGATCTCCAGGAATCGCCCGTTTACCAAAAGAAACTACACGAGCCAATTAAAAGCGGAAAATATGAAAAACTTCTGCACGCAAGAATTACAGGCAATCTCAGATTGATATACAATTTTAATTGGGAAACGGGGCTACTGACGTTCATAGATATAATAACCCATGATGAATTTGATAAAAGTTAATGCAGTATATGTCTTTTGATAAACAAAGGTAGTTCGTCTGGTTCAAATTCTTTTAGTTCTGCATAACGGTTTGCGTAAAACGGATCTGCTTTTAACAGTTCGCTGGGCGGCATCGCAGGGTCGAGTTCTTGCGGTTTTTGAAGTTCCTCGGCCAGTTTTGTACCAATTTGAGTTTGTGTGGCTTTTAAGAGTGTTATTCGACCATCGAGAAAGGCTTCTTGAACAATATAATAGAGGAGTGGTTGTGGGGTGCCAAGAATGTGGCACCGGGAAATTTTATCAACATATGCAATATTGTCTCGTCCGAAATTATGTGTGCAGTCTATTTGATAAACGTCTCCTTGCAACCTCGTGCCCTTTTCAGTCTTTTGTAAGGGAATGTTGAGGTCATGGGAGAGATTTTCTAAGAGTTGTTTAAGATCCATAAAGAAAAGCTGTTTCCACCCTTTATTAAGCTTTCGTTTCTTTGAAGTGGTTACAAAACATAAATTCAGCCGTGAAGCCCCCTTGTAATTGCAGTAAACGCCGCAGTTGTTACTTCAGTATGTTGATTTGGTGCAGTGAGTTCAACAAAGAGTGCGGGTCCTTGTACGTTCAAGAGTTCTTGTTTAGGGTCCTCTTCATGCAAGTTTGCACTTAACGGAACAATCGTGAACGCGCTCAACTCGTTGATATCTTCAAACAGCGATTGTGCGATCCTGCAAGCGATAAGTTCGCTGTCTTTGTTTCTGTTGACAAAAATTTTCAAGAGTGGTTTTCCTTGAGCGATGCTTCCTTTGATGACTGGTGTTCCTCCGTTGAACGCCCAGTTTCCTTCTCTGAATCCTGCTTCAGATATTGCCAAGTTGAACGTTTTTGTTGATGGTGGGCAGTAGGGCTTGAGCCGCAATGTCTCGCCGACGCCGATATCGTTTCCTGATTTATACAACTTAAGAGGCTTACCTACAAACCAAGAGCCATAGTGGAACGTGTACACAGGGTCTTCAGTGAAAAAGAATGATTGTCCATCTTCTTTATTTTTTGAAAAAACAGTAACTTTGTTCGGGCTGATCAGTCCGTGGAATTGTCCTGCAGGGTATTGGATTGCAAGCGCAACATCAGGTCGCACAGCATAAACACTATCAACAAACAGCGCAGTATCAGTCGCGATAAATCTCTTCTCAAATTCTTCTGACGAGCCAATTTGATAAATTGCACGAAGAAGAACAATGAGTACCAATCCGATAGCTACTCCGATTACAAATAGGGGGTGGAGAACGATGTCCTCCGTGCTTCCCTTACGTGAGTGAAATAACATTGCACTTCCTCGTNAGTGTTACTGATTTCCTTTCTAANGTGAGTTCAATGGGTTGAATATTTGGTTCAAAGCAAGGTTTGCTGCAATCTGAAAAACTGCAGGGCTGGAGTTTGTCGTAGGGCTGGCAACGCAACAACGGTTTTTTTTCTTTATAGTATTCCATACAAAAACAAGGAAGATTCTTGCAGTTAGAAGGCGCATTTTCTTGCGCGAACAATCCTAGAGTCATACTTTGTGGATTAGAGATGGGAACGCTGATAGTGCTAGGTGCTTTCATCAGTTCAGTGATTTCTGCGCTGATACGGATGAAGTCCTGGTCTTCGACTGTTTTGCCGGAACTCAAGAAAGAGTTAACGAACATGCCAAGGATGAAGATGAGGGCGACAGTGATAAGGATGTGAGGAATAAGATTAACAAGTGCTTCCAATCCAATAATTGCGCCTCTTTTCATACGCCTGAACCAGGTGGAGAAGTTTATAAACATTGGTGTTGATGGGCAAAATTTATGGATTTGAGGAAAGCATACGGTTGGTTACTGGCTCGACCAGGTGTGACAGGTCTGATTGGAGGAGGGAGTGTTTTGCCTTATGGAGTTTACCATATCTTGCATTTTAAAGAGGACTTAGCAGCAGATTCTTCAGCAGTCCACCAAACACTACGGATACTTTCGCCACTCATTGCGTTCACAACACTGGAATTTCTTACTATTCTTTTGAGAGGTTATACGGAGGAAAGTTCAAAGCAACCCAAATCGGCATTCAGGATCTCCAACTATCTGAAAGTGAGAAAGCTTGCAACAAATTTGAAATCTGAACCAACTCCTTCTTTCAAAGAAGTCCAACAGAAAAACAAAATTCAATTCAGTGAAGAGTTTGCATGCTTTTGGGATGCACATTTTGATTCTGAATTAGCAAGACTCGCTATTTCTGGAAATGAAGAAAAGCCCCTCTTTCTCATGAATGCAGGAAGAGATCTGTTTGATAAGCTAAAGTACGATGAAGGCATGGAACTTGTGCGGAGAGCAATAGATTTCTCCAACAAAAGTGGAGGCGTTTCACATGCGTCGCCTCATTTGATAGTCACTCGCCTTGCTGCTTGGTTGGGTAGATTTCTTGGCAACGAAGATCCCACAATGTACATGTTCTCCTCCGCTTACTCTGCCCTCACCAATCCTCAAAAATCCTGGTATTTCAGTGAGCTAGGAAGACGTGTCGCGGTCGCGTTTGAAAGTCCATTCAAGAAAGAAATGTACGTCTTCCACGCCCTCCTTGCATCTGCCCAAGT
>C687J35174_10005343_pt1 | contig 16976 bp, 16 predicted proteins | sample RifCSPhighO2_01_FD_35174 | JGI IMG/M metagenome (IMG submission 35174) | reverse complement strand
GATATACAGGAAGCATTTAAGGTCTGGGATGCAATATCAGAAAGCCAGGAGTTAGGTTTACCCCCATTTGTTTACAACCTATATAAGGATGTAGTTGTAACTGCTTATAAGGATAAAAATGGGGAGCCAGAGAGTGTTGTAAAAATAGGTTTAGCAAGACAAGACATAATGCAAAAGCATTATGAAGTTTATGGAAGATTTCCACCTACTTGGCAACTGAAAGATCAAATTATTCCGCTTCTTGAAGCCTCAGGTTTAATAACACAGGAACAAGATCCCACAGATAGAAGAAAAGCACTGATTTACCCCACCACCTTACTCTCTATATCTAAAACTCCAAACAATGAAGAGTTGAATGGTGGGGTAACTGAAAGTGAATCTACTCAAGCTGAGCTTTCTTACATGGAGGAAACAGATGAATCATAAAGATTATATCTGTCCTTCATGTCAGCAGGAGATAAGTGGGTTTAAAGATAAGTTGTCTAAGAAAGAATTTCAAATTTCCGGTTTATGCCAAGTGTGTCAGGATAAAACCTTTGATAAGAAATTTGGAGGTTTATCTAAATCTGATTTAGACACATTCCAAGAAGCGATTTTTAAAGATTATGGTATCAAGCTAGAAGGTGATGAGTTATATCAGGCTGCATTTAATTTACTTCAATTCTTTGAAGCCTTAATAAAGTTTGACAAAGAAGGTTCTAAAATTGTCCAGGACAACCCATTGTATACGGGTATCGGTAAGCACAAAATTAAATAAATATGGAAGATTCAATAACAGCAAATAGAATATCAAGCCAAAGACAGGATGAAGGCTATTCTCTACCTCAGCAGGCTAAATTAAACCGTGAAGCGGTAGAGAAAGATGGCCGAAATCTAGTTAAAGAGTTCAATATTATTGAATCTGCTAAATCCAGCGAGAAGAGGGATGATTTCTATGAAATGGTTGGCTATATCAAAAGACACCCGAATATTAAGTTTGTTTACATAGAAAAACCAGACAGGCTCACACGTAATTTAAAGGATGCCACTTTAGCCTACGACTTGGTATATAATTACGATATAACTTTTGTCTTCACTAGAGACAACTTTGTTTTAAATAAAAACTCAAACAGTCATGCTAAATTTCAATTTGATATTAAAGCCGTGCTAGCAAAAAACTACATAGACAATTTAAGTGACGAAGTGAAAAAAGGCCAGCGGGGTATGCTTGAGGAAGGCAAATGGCCTGGTGGAGCTTCCCCTACTGGATATAAGAAAATAGATAAACTGCTTGTTCCAGATGAACCTAGAGCCACCTTTGTAGTTAAAGCGTTCCAATTATATGCTTCTGGTGGGTATTCCTTAAAAACACTCAAAAAAGCCTTGGATAAAGAAGGCTTTAGATCCCTCCAAAATAAACCTCTTACCCGAAGTAATTACCATAATATTCTAATAAACCCAATTTACTACGGCACTATGAAATGGAGTAACCACCTATTTGAAGGTAAACACCAGCCGCTTATTGATAAACAGCTTTTTGATCGGGTCCAGGAGATGCTCAGACGCACCAAAAACGGTGAAGTGATACCAGTCTACGCTAAGCATGATCTTACTTACAAAGGCCTGCTTCAATGCAAGGAATGTGGCTGCCAAATTACTGGAGAAGAAAAGTCAAAGACTAATAAGGGAAATGGTAAGGTTCATCACTGGGTCTACTACCGCTGCACCCATTTTAAACCCTGTACCCAGAAAGGTTGTACTAGAGAAGAGGTTATTGATCAACAGATCGTTGATTTATTAGGCAGGCTTTCGCTGGGTACTAATACTACCCAATGGCTGAAAGATAAGCTTAAGGAAAGCCACCAGGATGAAGTTAAGTTTAGAGAGGATTCACTAAGAAGTTTAAATAACACATTTGGCCAGGTAAGGAATAGGCTAGATAAAATCTATGATGATAAATTAGATGGATTAATTGATGAAGAAACTTACCATAGAAAGAGAGAGGAACTATTAACCCAGCAAGCAGACCTTACCAATCAAATCAAGTTACATACCGTTGCTGATGAAAAATATGTTGACTTTGGTGGTCTTATCTTAGATGTGGCAAATAGAGCTTCAGAAATCTATCAGGTTCGAAAGCCAGACCAAAAGAGGTACCTTTGCAATTTTGTATTTTCGAACCTCTTTTTAATGGATAAAAAACTCCAATTTAGCTTCAATACTATCTTCCAAGCAGTCTTAAACTACCAAGAAACCAAAGATGTGCTCCCCCGCGTGGATTCGAACCACGAACCTCGATCTTAACAGGATCTCGCTCTACCATTGAGCTACAGGGGAATATTAAGTTGTTAAACAACCTTGAAATTATACCAGCTTGATTTGAATTTTCCAACCAAAAGTAGCACACTAAAATAAAGGGGGTGAGAACTTTGAAAGAAATTGAAAAATATTTTTCCAATCATGTCCGCTACAATAGTACTATTCATGTACTGGCTGGTATTGGCATTGGGATACTGATAACTTACCCGTTGATCGGCGCCCATCCTGTCCGTTGGGGGCTGGCTTTTTTGGTCCTGGGAATCCTAGGCCATCTTTATCCGCTAATGGTTAAAAAGTAGAGTGGATACCCCTTGTTTGACTTATAGGATACTTTTAGGCTAAAATTTCATACTTTATGGATAAAGAAGCAAAACTGAGATTTGCCAAACATTTAGGCCTGCTTTTACTCACAACCACTGCATTGGTTGGTCATGCCAACGGCGAGGTATCGGCGGCAAATGGAATACTAAAAAACTCCACACCTGTTGTAATCCCCGACTCTCTACCAGAAAGGTATCATGAACTTACACCTACTCCAACTTTAACTCCAACTATAATCCCGACTCCCGAATCTACTCCCAATCCAATTAGAAGATTATTAGCATCCGCTACCAAGACACCTGTAGAACAATTTACACGAACTGATTGGATTAAGATGCTGGAAGAATTACACAGTAAACAAGAATTTACAGTTGCAGATAGTCTTACAGCAGTTGAACAAGCCTCACCACAAGTTGCCTGCACAATATTTTATGAGGCTGGTAGAGATACAAAATATTTTAAAGCTTATGACCCTTATGTTCTTGATGGTCCAAATATTGAAGAAGCTAAATACTTTGGTCTGGGACAATTTGCAATAGATGGGAAAATGTCGGAATTTTTTCGTTTAGGGCACACAGACCTATTCGATCCATACCAGGTTGTCGCTTATATGAATGATGCTTTTGCACGAGCCCAACAATGGGCCTGGGGACCGATGAATAAAGGATTATGTTGATTATTCCGGATAATCCCTAAGTTTTTTGCCCTGGTTTGTCAGAATTAATCTTATTTTAATCCTCTTGGGCTATATTCCTCAGCATGACTGGTTTGAGAAAATTGGCAGCCTATCAAAAATATGTCTTTTTCTCTATCCTTTTTATCATCGGCATCCTGTTGGGCAGCTTTTTAGCCAATAAATTAATAGTAGTCAAAGCTAGCCCTGACTCTAAAACTCTTGAACGTAAGCTTGAGCAGTTTGTGAAAGACAGAACCGACTCAAGGGTCAGTCATATTTCAGTGTACTTTGTGGACCTAAATGATAATTTTGAGATAGGAATCAATCAAAATTATGACTATGATGGTGCCAGTTTAGCTAAATTACCTGACATGATGGCTATCTTAAAAAGTGCCCAGTCAGATCGGCAAATTCTTAGTAAAACCATAACTTTTTATGGTAAAAAATCAGATCGTCTCACGCAAAATATCTTACCTGAAAACCAATTAACAGAAGGTAACTCCTACACTGTTTGGGAGCTCGTTGAGAGAATGATAGTTTTCTCTGATAATCAAGCTAACTATCTGCTGGCAGAAAATATTGGTGATATTTTCCAAAATGTTTATGCAGATTTTGGAGTTAATTTGCCAAACAGACAAGCCGGACAATTATATCTAACAGTCAAACAATACACATCTCTTCTTAAGGCCTTATTTCATGCCTCGTATTTAAATAAGGAAATGTCTGAAAAGGCTTTGGGACTACTAACGCAAGTTAAATTCAAAGACGGCCTGGCGGGAGGCATACCTGGCCAAATTAAAATAGCTCATAAATTTGGAGAACGCTCCTGGGATAAAATTTCCACCAAACAATTACACGATTGCGGGATCATCTATTATCCCGACCGCCCTTACTTACTTTGTGTAATGACCAGAGGACAAAGTTTTACTTCGCAAAGTGCGGTGATTAAAGATTTATCTAGTCTGATTTATAATTTGATAAAAATTTAATGGCATCCTCCCGTTCTTCTAAAGCCAGTTTAGCGGCCTGCTCGTATTTTCCCAACAGTTTTTCTGATAAGGAGGTATCAAAAACTTCACAACATCCTCTGAAATATTCTCGAGCTATCTGGGTGTGCTTGAGGATTTTTCCGCAAACTTCTTTAATCACTTCATACCAAAATAGCTCCTGAAGTTTTGGCAAAAGCTGGGAAAATTTACAGTCTTTTCTTATTCCTCCTTTTGTTAAAAGGAGTGCTCCCACTGAGTTGACGTGACCCATTTTTAAATCTTTCTCCCAGTCATGAGCATCATCATTTAACTGCCTGGCTATTAAATAATGTTTGAAAAATTCCAATAAACTTTTTACCTCTTGAGAGTTTGCATTGAAACCTAGCTGATAAAGAACAGCCACCGGTGTTAAACTGTGACCTAATGAGCGCTCTGCCAGTTTATCCAAGTTGGAGTAGTCGGGAATTTTAAAATCTTTTAGTAGGATCATCCCGTTTGAAATTTTCACCCGGCAAAAGCTGACCTCCCAGGTATTGGCATTTTCCAGAATGTCCATCACCTTGTTAAAAAACTTGTCAAATTCTGTTTCAGGGAGGATGCTGGCAAATATTTTAGTAAGTTCTCTTAGACATAAGTTGGCAACCGGCAATTTTTTATGATCACCCTCATCATCTAAAAAATCATCATAAATTGTGTAAGAGAGCCAGCCGTAGAGGTTGGCCATACCCAGCTGAATAATCAGCTCGTCTGAAACCTGCTCTTTTCTGACTTTCAAAGCCAATTTGAAATAGTAAGGCAGTAAGGCCACCTGAATTTTGTTGTCCCTGTTAAGAGTATTATCCAAACTATCCACAGCTTGAGCCTTAAGATCTTTATCTAGAGCGGCTAGTCGTGAGGTAATCCGCTTAATAATTATCCTGTAAATTGAATTATCTTTTTTGATTAGATTTCCCTGTGCACTCACGTGATGTTTGATGGAAACATCAAGATATTTTTGTAGTGCTTCCACACAAAAAGCAGTAGTGAGGGCTGACGAGCCTGAATAATAGACTTCCCTTTTTATGGCAGGGTCAAGACAGAAAGCAGAGGCACTCCAAGCACCTTTTGTACTTTGTTGCGAGATCAAATATTCGATTGCTGGAGTCAGTTTTTTGGAGGGAGTTCCAAACAACAAAAGCGCAGATACAACCAAGGCAGTATATAAGGGGTTTTCCCAGATGCCATTTTTTTGCTTTTTTAAAAGCATTTCTTGCAACAAAGCCCTATATTTCCCTCTCTCTTTAAATAATCTTGAAATAAAATAAGCGATCGGGTAAAGATTAGGATAATAAGGTGAGCTTAAGTTTGTCCGGGTAACTTTTGAGGCAATAAATTTAGTTAAATTTGGTAAACTGATATCCTGCAAAGACAAAAAGAAGGCAATATTGCTGTTAACAGCCAGGTCTAAATCCCGCCATATCTTAGGTGCCTTATCATCAACAAGCCACGTATAATATGGTCCTCCCTGTTGAGATTCAACTGCTGTCAAAAGAGTGACTATTTTTGCCATCACAGTACCGTCAAAAAGATTAGCATCATATTGATAAAGAGCGGACAGGGCGCAAAAAGTATCATCTAAATCATCAGGATAAGGCATTGTCTTTGCTTCTTTTGAATTCCTTACCCAATAGTTAAATGACCAATCAGGACTTTTTTGGCTGAGTAAAAAAGCTGCACACTTTTTCTTAATTAGCTTGATACTATGACTATTTTCTAAATTGTTTAAACAGCCTAAAATTAGGGCAGTGGAAAAGACAGAATGAAATTTTAGGGCTTTATCAAAGTTATTAGGATTTGGAGAAGAGAGGGATATGAAACTGCCATCCTTTTGTTGGTAGGTAACTAAATAATCAACACCTTGTTTGATAGAATTAATTATTTCATCTTTCATGCTCGGATTTTCTAATAGGGAATTCAATAGTAAAAGTTGTTCCCAAGCCAATCTTACTCTCAGCATTAATATTACCTTTAAGATCTTTTTCTACAATGTCCTTACAAATTGATAACCCTATTCCAGTACCTCTTTCCAGATTTTTGGTGGTAAACAGAGGATTAAAAACCTTTGGCAGATTTTCTTTGCTGATTCCGCTACCCCAGTCTTGAACAGCTAATTTAAGATGGTTATTTAACTTTTGCAATTTTATTTCAACTGGTCTGGACTTTTTTCTCATTTTGTCGTAAGAATCAATTGAATTGGAGATTAAATTTGTCATCAGCTGGTTAAACTTTAAGGGATTGCCAAAGACTTTGGGAATTGATGGATAATTGAAGATGATACTGACGTGACTGACTTTGGCCCTGTGTTCTAAAATTTGAATTGCCTGGTTGATTTCATATGACAGATTAAACATTTTTAACTCCTCTTGTTTTTGAATTTGTTTTCTGGCAGCCACTATAAACTCCTCCAACTTACGAGTACCACTAACAGCTCTTTCCAAAGCCACCTTAGCCTCAGAGAGTTCTTGTGTGCCGATATCCCTATTCTTATTAAGCCTTTTTAGATTTAAAGAAACTACGGTGAGGGGAGTAGCCAGATCATGGAATAAGCCAGAAGCTAAGCGTCCGAACTGAGCAAAACGATAGAGTTGCTCAATTTTTTCAACCTGAGCTTGTTTGAGTTGCTTGGTACGTCTCTCCACTGTAATTTCCAATTTATCTCTTTGTCTTTTTAAAGCAGCTTCAGATCTCCAGGCTCTTTTTAGGGCTTTTTCGATCTCCCGACTAAAAAGCCACGAGGCTGTGGCGATGACAAGAAGTGTTACTATAGCCGGGATGGTATCAGAAAAATCGAAAGGGCCTTGTAACCAGGAGCTATCATATAGGATTATGTCATTAGATTGCAGATATGATAAAACCATTAAATAAACTGCGATTAAAAATGTGCTCAAAAAAGCCGCTCTAGAGCTAATTAAAATTCCGGCAATAACAATAATGAGAGAATACATTAAAAGTGCCTGAGGCAGCATAAAACCCCATTTAAGTGACAGAACTAAATTTGGAATTAAAAGCAGGGTGATAAATACGTAAGCTGTAATCTGGAAATATCCTAATCTTGATGCAAAAAGCAGAGAGGAAAAAATCAAAAAGAATCCGACCACTGCATAGGGTGAAGCTCCTCCAAAGTTTGAACCTAATTTAAAATAATTAATAATGACGTCAACAGAAGCAATACCTGCCAAGAAAATACATCCAAGTAGCAGGATATTGAGAATGAATTCCTTCCTTGCCAGATCTATGTCTTTAGACTTAGGTTGTACCAACAACCGATCCAAGTACCTTAAGCTCATTTCGACGGTATTATTGCAAATCTACCACTAAATTAAAAGCGACGACTTAATTGGCCCATGGAGCAAGTGGACCAGCAGTCACAGTTAACATCAGGGCTGATAGAACAGTTGCTTTTCTGGCAGCTTTACTAGTTAAAACTTTTTTGATTAATTTCCTCAACAGCGTCACCCCCTTTCTTAAGCTTCTAACTTATATCCTAAACCATGGATTGTTTTAATTAACTTTTTCTCAAATTGGCGATCAATTGAGTCCCTTAAATATTTAATATGGACATCAACAGTGTTGGTGATTGGCTCATCAGCACTATCCCAGACATGCTCCAGGATCATTTCCCTAGAAATCACCCTGCCCGCGTTTCTGGCCAGATACTCCAAAAGATAGAGTTCTTTACGTCTTAGCTGCATCACTTTTTGTCCCCGCCAAACTTGACCTTTATCCAAATCAATGGTCAAATCTCCCACAGTGATAATGTTAGACTGAAAAGTCTGGGGAGGACGTCTCAGCAGTGCCCTAATTCTTGCCAAAAGTTCATCAAAATTAAAAGGTTTGGTTAAATAGTCATCAATGCCTAAATTTAAAGCTGTCACTTTCTCCTCAATTTCACCTTTGCCTGTTAACATCAAAATGGGAGTTTTAATATTATTGTCTCTTAACTTTTGACAAATCTCTAAACCATTTATATCAGGCAGTATATAATCTAAGATAATCAAATCATATTCATTAACTTGCGCTAAAAATTCACCTTCCTCGCCACTTTTGGCTGTCTCAATGAGAAAAAAGGCTGCCAGTTGATCTTTGAGTGTGCCGACAAGTTCCTGATCATCATCTACTACCAATATTTTCATATGACAATGATATTAAATTATTATTAAAAAATCATTAAAAAGATCTTAATTATTCCAGGTAGTCCCTAAGTTTTTTAGCCCTGGTTGGATGTTTTAGTTTTCTGATGGCTTTGGCTTCAATTTGCCTGATACGCTCTCTTGTTACTCCAAATTCCTTCCCTACTTCTTCCAAAGTCCGCTGTTTCCCATCTTCCAAACCAAATCTTAACTGCAATACTCTTTTCTCTCTGGGTGAAAGGCTGTCTAGCACTTCATCCAGATGAACTTTCAAAAGTTCTCTGGTGGCTTGTTCATCCGGCTGCAATCCCTGATCAGCAATAAAATCTCCCAAATGAGAATCTTCCTCATCCCCTACTGGAGTTTCCAAAGAGGTGGGTTCTTGAGAAACTTTGATAATCTCCCGGGCTTTAGTCACATCTATTTCCAAAACTTTAGCCACTTCTTCGGCTGTTGGTTCTCTACCCAGCTCCTGCATCATCCTTCTTTGGGCCCTGTTAAAACGATTGATGGTTTCCACCATATGCACAGGAATCCTGATGGTTCTGGCCTGATCGGCAATGGCCCGGGTGATGGCTTGCCTAATCCACCAGGTGGCATAAGTGGAAAATTTATAGCCTCTCCTCCAGTCATATTTGTCAACAGCCCTCATCAACCCAATATTACCCTCCTCTATTAAATCAAGTAAACTCATTCCCCTGCCTACATACTTTTTGGCAATTGACACTACCAGTCTTAAATTGGCATTGATCAGTTTATCCCTGGCAGCTTTGACCCCTTTTTCCGCTTTTTTGGCCAGCTCAATCTCCTCCGCTGCTGTTAGAAGGGAGATTTTACCGATATCTCTTAGGTATTGCCTGACCGGATCAGTGACTGCTCCTTCCTCCAAAGTCGATAAAAGCTCGAGTTCTTTCTCCAGCTCAGAAGCGGATTTAGAGTCAGCCTCCAGCTCCTCGGCTGTGGTTTCAAAAACATCGATGTTCTCGGAGATCAACTTGATATAGAAGTTGTCTAAAGCATCAATTACCTCTTCGGGTTTAGGGAAAACCTGCAAAATCTCCTCCTGGGTCACAAAACCCCGCTCAGCACCGAGTTTCAAAAGTCTTTTTTCATCCAATGGTGTTTCTTTTCTTTTAGCCATAAGTTTAGGTAACTTGTTAAAGATTCTTCAGCTTTACTGATAGGTCTCTGAATCTCTTATTCAAACTTTCCAATACTTCCATCTTGCCAAAGCTTTGGGCGTTTTTTATCTCGTAAGATAATTTTTCTAAAGAAGCTTTAATTAAAGCCTTTTTCAACTCAGAGACTACCCCTTCTACCTCTTTTTGCCAATGCTTACTATCTGTTAGCTTTTCATCTAACTCCGTTAAATACAGCCTGTCTATTTCCGATAGTAACTCTTTTGGCATCCCTTTGGCAAATTCGTTGATATTAAATGAGGTGGATTTAAATGAGATCGAATCAAGATACAAAACCAACATGACATAAACTTGTCTCCAGGTTTCTTTTAGCAACAACGTCTCCGGAAAGGAGGGCACAAAATTTGACTGTTGGGGAGGATGTAGAAGCAGGGCAATTAAGTATTCCTCCAACAGCTCTCTTCTGGTCTTGGGACTTAAAATTTGATCATCTTGGTCAATTTTTTTGAAAATTTCCGAGAGAATTCTCCCTCCGGCAATCCGGGTTTTGTTGACTATTTCTCTTACAACTGTTTCGTCTGTTTTGATAAATGCTGCCAGTTTTTGAATATAATGATCTCTGATCAGATCATTGGCAATCTTGGCCCAAACCGGAATCAATTCTGCCCCAACCTGTTTTAAGTCCCTGGGATCATTGATGTTATATCTTTTGGAAACTGAAGCTAGGTAATAATCATAGATTGGCACTGCTTCATCCACCGCCTTTTGCCAAACTTTTATATCACCTCTGATTGCTTCTGCCGCATCTTTGCCTTCTTGAAGCTGGATGACCTTAATATTTAAAAGAGCTTTTTCAAACATCTCAATCCCTCTTAAAGAAGCATTATCTCCTGCCAAATCCATGTCAAAACACAAAAGAACCGTATCTGTGTATCGTTTGATCTGCTCGATCTGGCCCTCTGTCAAAGAAGTGCCTTTGGATGCCACCACATTTTTGAATCCGACCTGATAAGATAAAATCACATCCATCTCTCCTTCTACTAAAACAGCCTCTTTTTTGTTTCTAATTTCACTTTTGGCTAAATTGATGCCAAAAAGAAAGGAACCTTTATCGAAAATGGGTGTTTGGGGAGTATTGATATATTTGGGCTCGGCAGGATACAAAACTCTGCCGGAAAAACCTCTTAAGTTTTCTTTGGCATCAATCAGAGGAAAGGTAATTCTACCTCTAAAGCGGTCATAGCAGCCTCTGGTTGAGGCCACTGCTAACCCTGCAGTGACTATTTCCGAAACACTAAAGCCTTTCTTCACTAAAAACTTACTTAAAGATTCCCAGGAATTTGGAGCATACCCCAAGCCAAACTGTTCAATAGTCTCATCTGTGATTCCTCTTTTCTTAAGATAGTCCAATGCTTTTTTACCCAGCTGATGGCTTATTAAGAGATAGTGGAAAAATTCCTGCGCTTTTAAGTTAGCTTCAAATAATCTGTCTTTAAAATCTTTTTTTTCTGGATGTCTTTTTAAAGTAATTCCCGCTTTTTTGGCCAAAAATTCTAAGGATTCTTTAAAATCCATCCCCTCTTTTTCCATTAAAAAAGTAAACACATCGCCGCCTTTGCCGCAGCCAAAACATCTAAAAATTTGTCTTTGGGGAGAAACTATGAATGAGGGGGTTTTCTCGTTATGAAGAGGGCAGTTGGCTTTAAAATTGACACCACTCTTTTTTAAGGGCAAATACTCCGAGATTAAATCTACAATATTGATCTTTTCTTTAATTAAGTCTTTATCGTCCATGATTCACAATATCCCAAAGGCCCGCATATTCTTGGCTTCCAGGTATTGTGAGCGGATTGTACACCAAAAAGATCCTGAAAACAATACTAAGAGTATGTTCGTGACAAGTAAGGGGGTAACAAGTTAAAATACAAATTGATGGAGGGATCGCATAGTGGCCTAGTGCGCGGGCTTGGAAAGCTCGTATACCGCAAGGTATCGTGGGTTCAAATCCCACTCCCTCCGCCTTCCTCATGAATAAATTTTACCTTTTTAAAATAGTTGTTTTTATCCTACTGGTATTTATTTTTTTTCTTAAAGGAGTCATCTTTTTGGACCCTGATTTGGGTTGGCATTTAAGATATGGACAGCTGATCCTATCCTCGGGCCTGCCTCAATCCGATCCTTTTTCCTACACCATGCCCAGCTACATTTATGCCAATCATGAATGGTTGCAGGATATTATACTGTCAACTTGGCAATCTTGGGGAGGCTTAGAACTGCCCTCTTTGATATTTGCCATTCTGACCACCTCTACCATATTTTTATCAATTCCCAAAATAACAGTAACCTGGCAATTTGCTACTATTTTTCTGTCAGCTGCCATATTTCTGTCATTTGCCGGCATCAGACCCCAAACAGTCAGCTGGTTATTTTTTGTCATAGTTTTAAAAATTATCAAAAGCCAGCGCTTCTTTTTGCTACTGCCATTGATTTTTTTAGTGTGGGCCAATTTGCACGGAGGTTTCATCATAGGTTTGATCAGCCTTTTTATTTATGTACTATCTAAAACCATCTCTGAGAGAAAAATCCTTACTAAAGAAGTCAGCGTATTAATCCTGTCTATTTTGGTGACCTTAATTAATCCTTACCAATTTAAGCTTTGGCAGGAAATCTGGAAATCGGCAACTGATCCAGCTTTAAGGACAGTTATTGAAGAATGGTTTCCTCTGCTTTTTGCCCCCCAACCTTTAACAATTATCTGGTCTTTGATTTTTATTTATTTTTTTATCAAGTATAAATCCGGGCTGTCTCTTTTTGAAAAAATTCTTTATCCGATACTTTTTTTAGCGGCAGTCTCCAGCGGACGCAATATGCCATTTTTTATACTGGCTACCATGCCATTTTCGATAACTTTTTCACAAAAGTATCGAAAAATTCTCATAATTCTATTTTATTTATTTTTGGCCACCTTTTTACTTTCAGTAGCGCAAATTTTTTCTCCTGCCAAAATAGATTCTGTCAACTATCCTGCCGCTGCCATCTCTTTTTTAAAAAAACAGCAGATTGAGGGAGAGATTTTTGCTCCCTATAGCTGGGGAGGGTATTTAATTTGGCAATATCCACAAAAAAAGGTCTTTATAGACGGCAGGATGCCCAGCTGGAGGCAGGATTTTATTAAGGGAGAAAGCGAATATGCTTTGGGGGAATATCTTGATGTGTTAAAAAACAAATATCAGTTGGAGGAGGTTTTTAATAAATACAAAATAGGCTTAGTGCTCTGGTCTATCTCTTCCCGAGAAAAATATACTGAAGAATTTACTAAGAATTTACCAAGATCAGGTTGGAAAAAAATTTATGAAGATGAGGTAGCAGTAATTTATGAAAGATAAGATTTGGATATTTATATTAATCTGGATAGCATTCTTCTCAAAAGGCCTTATTTCTTCTGACCCTGATTTTTTCTGGCATATCAAAGTTGGCGAGATTATTGCAACATCAGGTATTCCTAATACAGACCCCTTCTCTTTTACCATGCCGAGCTATCCGTTTGTTGATCATGAATGGTTAACTGATCTTGTGACGTTTAAAATTTACCCTTTCACAAGTACTATTGGACTGTCTTTTATATATGCATCATTTGCTGTTTTATCTTTAATGCTGGTAACTCTAAAAGGCAAATGGGCAATCATACCGCTTATTTTATCTGCCAGCTTACTGATCTCTTTTGCAGGAATCAGGCCACAAATAATAAGTTGGCTTTTGGTAGCTGTCATTTTAAAAATTACTTTAGATGACAAACTTTGGCAGAGATGGCGTTTGGTATTGCCCTCTATATTTATTATCTGGGCTAATCTGCATGGAGGATTTGCTGTAGGAGTGGGGATAATACTTCTGGTAATAATAACCAAGATATGGCAGGCAAAAAGGTTTCTGTTATCAGATTTCTTAATTTTTATCTTTTCCATTTTGGCTACACTGGTCACTCCTTATGGAGTAAATCTCTGGAAAGAGGTCTGGAATTCTTTTTCCGACACCTCTTTAAGATGGTCTGTGGCAGAATGGCATCCTATTTTGGCTTACTTTGATCTTACTTTTCTAATACTTTTTGCTCTCTCGATATTTTTGGCCCTAAAATACAGAGCATACTTTGATTTAAAATTAGCCCCTGTTTACACTATTTTAACTCTGATGGGACTTTCCAGTGCCAGAAATGTACCTTTTTGGGTACTGATTAACATTCCATTATTATCTTTTTGTTTTGAAGAACTCTTTAAGGCAGTTAAAAATCATCAAGTTAAGTTGAGACGTTTTAACATTGCATACAAAATACTTCTTGTTTTAACAGTTTTAATTTCCGCCTATCATATCACCACCTCTTTTAAAACAGATCTTGAGTGGTCGGCAGAGAAACTCTATCCGACTAAAGCTATCTCATTTTTAAAGCAGAATCCTCCCCAGGGAGAGATTTTTGCTTTGTACGATTGGGGCGGATATTTGATCCTAAATTATCCTGAGAAAAAGGTTTTTATTGATGGCAGAATGCCTAGCTGGAGATGGAATCCACCAAGCAACAGAGAAAGTAGTAATGCTTACAAAGAATACCGTGACATAATTTTCCATGGCAAAGATTTTACTGAAATATTTGATAAATATAATATACAAACTGTTCTTTGGTCTGCTATACCAGGGCGGGAATCCAAACAACCAAAAAGTTTTACTAAAAGGCTTCAAGAAACAGGCTGGAAAAAAATTTATGGGGATGAGGTGGCCGTGATATACAAAAGGTACTCTTTATTGCCTCCTCCACCTAAGATTGGTGATTCCATTTGATTTTGTACTTTAAATCCTAAATCATTAATCTTTGTCATCACCTCATTTTTTATGGATTCCACTAAATCCTGACTGACCACCCCTTTAACCAAATTTTTTTTATCAGTCTCATATTGAGGCTTCAGTAAAGCAATAATCACCCCATCATCTTTAAGAAACTTTTTAACTACCGGTAAAACTAGTTCTAATTTTGTCCAACCACAATCTATGGTGATTAAATCCATTTTTTCTGGCAGAGAGTCCAGATATAATATATTTGTTCTCTCCATTACCACTACCCTGGGATCATTTCTTAATTTCCATGCCAATTCACCATAAGCCGTATCCAGGGCATAAACTTTTTTAGCTCCATTTGCAAGCAGACAATCCACAAAACCACCTGTTGATGAACCTACATCCAGCACAACTTTATTTTCAACTTCAACCTTGAATTTATCTAAGGCAGCTTGAAGTTTAATCCCACCTCTGGAGACAAATTTATCACTTGCCATATATTTCCAACGCCTTCTTTAGAAGCGCCTTGTCCTGAGAGAAGGTTAATTGTTTTAATGCATCTTCTGGCGTGTACCATCCTGCTTCCTCCACTTCCCAGTCATGATCTTTGGGGTCACCTGAAACATACTTCATCAAAAAATACGTCACCACTTTAAAGATTTTTTCCCCGTTTAGAGTGTAAACATATTTGTTGTATCCCACTTTGTCCAAAATCTCTGCTTCTACTCCACCTTCTTCACGAACTTCACGCACAGCGGCTTCTGGTGGGGTTTGTCCGGGATCAATCAAACCCTTAGGAAAGGACCAATGGTGATTTTGGGAATGCTTTGTCAAAAGCACTTTACCATTTTTAAGGACAATCCCTCCAGCAGAAAATTCTCTTTGCATATTTAAGCTATAATGGAATTATAGTCTAAAAAAATGGGATTTTATAGTAAAAAAATATTAATTATTTTTTATTCAATTTTTTTCATTCTGCTTTCTGCAGCTTGGGTTTATACCAGATTTTCAACTATTTATGGAATTTTTGTAGCTGCTTTCTTAGTTGATTTACTGTCATTTATTATAGTTTTATATACTAGTAATAAATTATTAAAATTAATATCACTTTCTCTTATAACTATAATCTCTCTTCCTATTTGTTTGTATACTCTTTTTGCAACTGCTATTATGTTCAGTTGGCCTTTTTCTCAAGACAATTTAACCTTTCTATTCCGTATTTTTTCAAATATTTTGGCATTTACCTACTTAAGTTTCCCTATTTTTACTCTTTTTAGACCGAACCGTTAGCGGTGGGAGCAGGATTTGAACCTGCGTGAGACTTACGCCTCGCTTGGTTTTCGAAACCAGCCGAATAAGCCACTCTCGCATCCCACCATTTTAGCGCGCCCGGCGGGACTCGAACCTGCAACCGCCAGATCCGCAATCTGGTGTTCTATCCAATTGAACTACGGGCGCAACACATGGGTATTCTAGCATTTTTAGGGCGTTTTCTGAAATGAAAATCACCTATGAGGGTTTTCCAAAGGAAAGTTTTTTTGCAAACCTTCTGACCATTTTTCCATCCAAGATTTTCTGGGAACCTCAACATATGGTAAAAACCTGGCCACCAATTTTTTAACCTTTTCCTCGCTCCCGTCCCCCAAAACTAACATCAGTTGAGCAGGAAATCTCAATCCGGTCTGGATATGCAAAATTTTTTGACCATCTTTTTCTTTAAACCAAAAAGCATCCAAAAAGTGCCAAAAGTAAAAATCTTCACCAATGATGATTCCCTGAGTGGAAATCCTATATTTGATGTTGTGAGGTGGAATAAATGCCAACACATAAGTCACAAAAGTTAAGGATAAAACTGTACCGATCAGTAAAAATTGTCTGGCAAAAAACAGAATCAAGATAATCAGAATTACAATTACAGCAGAATAGGTATAGTAAGAACGATCTTTTTTTCTAAAGGGACGGGAGGGTGCTTCCCACTCCAGCAAAGTTTTAATCTCTCCTGCCTCCATCATTTTTGGGGTGAGAAAAGCTGACTCAAGTTCTGGTTTGGAAGTTTCTCTCCGACTAGATTTTTCCTGTTTGGGCATCCACTCAAGTGTAACTCTAAAAAGATAGTCTGTAAAGGGATAGGCGGAGCCAAGTCTGACTCGGCGGAGAGGGTGGGATTCGAACCCACGGAGGGCTTACACCCTCAGCAGTTTTCAAAACTGCCGCACTAGGCCGCTATGCGACCTCTCCCTGTGCGGTGGGTACAGGATTCGAACCTGTGTGACCCTTACGAGCCAGCAGTTTAGCGAACTGCCCCCTTAAACCACTCGGGCAACCCACCGTATAAGCAATTTTAACAGAATCCAGCTTCACTATCTAGCCAATGTTAATGCCCAAACCTTTTTAGCTCCATTCTTCTTTAAAACATAGCAACATTCCCTGAGCGTTGATCCGGTAGTCCAGACGTCGTCTATAAGTAGGACATAGGGTTTAGGATGTAGGGTATAGTCAGGAGAAATTGCAAAAGCGTCAAAAATATTTTTCCGTCGGTCTTTTTCTTTTAGCTTTACCTGAG
>C687J35174_10005341_pt1 | contig 16978 bp, 16 predicted proteins | sample RifCSPhighO2_01_FD_35174 | JGI IMG/M metagenome (IMG submission 35174) | reverse complement strand
GCAAGTGCAAGCAAGCTGGTTTTCTCGCCATATACTTTCGCCTTAATGCTCGCATTCTCTTCGAACGTTGCGCCGGTTTCCGCAGCTTCAAAACCGTCGAGTTCCGGCACATCGTTGAGATCGATAACAATAAACGGCACTCCCTCGAGTGCATGCCGTATTTCCGGCATCTTCCCCTCATTTCGGGTCGCGATCAAAAGCTCGCGCATAGCTAGCGCATCGCTTCAATACCGGAGGTGATCTCGGATACTTCGCGCGTGATGGCGGCCTGGCGGACCTTGTTGAATTTGCGCGTGAGATCTCCCGCCATTTCTTTGGCTTTGTCGGTCGCATTCTTCATCGCGACCATGCGCGCGGAATGTTCGGAAGCTTTCGATTCGAGCATCTTGTGAAAAATAGCGATATTGACGAGGCGCGGTATGAGAGCCTTGAGAACTTCATCCGCCTCCGGCTCCATCGTATACACGTCGACACCATTCCCCTCATCCATATCGGCATATTTCCCCCGTTCGGGTAGGATATCCGCCACTATGTGCTCCACCGCCTTGCGCGAAAGTGGCAGCACTTTGTGAACGGCAGGCTGCTGCTCGAAGATCGATCTGAAATTCGTGTACGCGACGCGCGCCTCGCGAAGCTTTCCTTTGTGATAAAGGGCAATGACTTGATCTGTGACGACGCGAAACTCCCTCTCATCGATCGCATCAGAAATGTTCGTGTGATAGTGCACGACCTTGTAACCCGAGCGCAGCGCAAATTCGTACCCGCGCTTTCCGAGGCAGAGAAACACGAGGTCTTCGCGCTTCAGCTGTTCCTCCCGAATAAATTCTTCCGTCTTCCGTATGACCGCGCTATTCAAGGCGCCGGCAAGTCCCTTGTCGCTCGTGATGATGACGATTGCTACCTGTCCCGTATTCCTCTCACGCATGAGCGGATGCCGTGCGACGTTTGTGCTTCCCGAAATTCCCGCGAGCACGCGAAGTCCGGCTCTTGCATACGGCCGCGATAATATCGCGCGCTCCTGCGACTTGCGCATCTTGACCGCCGAAACAGCCTCCATTGCATGCGTGACCGTGCCCGTCTTCGTATACGACTGGATCTTGAGCTTGATGTGTTTCAGCGAGGCCATGTTAGATTTTGTTGTGAGCGTTAGCGAACTAGAAAATCTTACACCCTGAGCTTGTCGAAGGGTGGGTCATTTACCCCCGAACAGTTCCTTGTGAGCCAAACGGAATTCCCCGATCGCCGTATCGAGTTCTTTCTTCGATTTTTCAGAAAGCATGCCGGTCGCTTTGATCTCCGCGAGAGTCTTCGCGCATTCCGTTTCAAAAAATTCAGAAAGTCGCGCTTCAACAGAGGTAACTTGGGCAACCGGAACATCCGAGAAGAGCTTTTGTCCCGCGGCGTAGAGGATCGCAACCTGCATCTCCATCGGGATCGGCACGCCGTTTTTCTGTTTTAGGATCTCCACCATGCGCTGCCCGCTCGCGATCCGATCTGCTGTCGCCTTGTCGAGATCTTGCGCGAATTGCATGAACGCTTCAAGCTCGCGGAATTGTGCGAGCTCCAGCTTGAGCCCGCCGGCAACCCCTTTCATCGCTTTCTTCTGTGCGGCGCTTCCTACGCGCGAGACAGAGATGCCCACGTCGATCGCCGGCCGGATGCCCTTGTTGAAAAGCTCCGCAACGAGAAATATCTGCCCGTCGGTGATCGAAATAACGTTCGTCGGGATGTATCCCGAAACATCGCCATCCTGCGTCTCGATGATGGGAAGCGCCGTCAGTGAGCCTCCTCCTTTCTCTTCCGAAAGACATGCGGCGCGCTCAAGGAGGCGTGAGTGAAGATAAAAAATATCACCGGGGTATGCTTCGCGGCCGGGTGGACGCCGGAGGAGCAAGCTCAATTGGCGATACGCGACCGCCTGCTTCGAGAGGTCGTCGTAGACAACGACGACATCTCTTCCGCGATCCATGAAGTATTCTCCGATCGCGGCGCCCGCGAAGGGCGCGAGGTACTGGAGCGCGGCTGGAGCCGAAGCCGGAGCATCGACGACGATCGTGTACTCAAGCGCACGCGCTTGCTTCAGGCTTTCTACGATCCGCGCGGTTTTGGACTCCTTCTGGCCGATCGCGACGTAGATACAAATGGGACGGGTTTCCCTCGGTTCGTTCCGCTGGCTGATGATGGTGTCTATCGCGATCGTGGTTTTGCCGGTGCTTCTGTCTCCAATGATGAGCTCGCGCTGGCCGCGGCCGATTGGTATCATCGAATCAATTGCCTTGATGCCCGTTTGCACCGGCACGGAAACGGATTTTCTATCGATAACTCCATACGACTCTCGCTCGATAGACATCAGTGTTACTTTCTTAAAGGGTCCTTTGCCGTCAATCGGCTCGCCTAAGGCATTCACGACTCGTCCTAAAAGTTCTTCGCCCGAGGGCACCGAGAGAACACGGCCCGTCGATTTCACCGTCATGCCCTCCGAGACTCGCGCGGTGTCGCCGAGCACAGCCGCTCGGACACCATCTTCTTCAAGGTTCAGCACGAGGCCAAAGAGTTCACCCGCTCTGCCGGCTGGAGGATTCATCGCGCCAAAAAGCGGCTTCCCCTTCCCCTCCTCAAAGAGCACCACTTCGCTCATTACCGCCTTCGAGAGACCATCGATAGCAACGACTCCGTCGCCGACGGCGGTCACCGCTCCGACATGCGCCGCTTGCGTACTCGGAGCATGTGCCTCTATCTCTTTAATGATCTTGTCGACAATGGTGTTGGCCATGGTGTTTATTGAGTCGCCCGATTATATATCGAAAGAAGCAATTCCTTATAGCTCGCGTCGATAAGGCGCTCACGGCCCTCTAACCTCCAGCCACCGATGAGCGAATCGTCAACACGCACCTTCATATCTTTCGCGCTCACGCCGAGTTCCTGCAAGATGCCCTTCACCTCGCGCTCGGCCTTCAGCGCGTCTTTCTCTCGCGCAACTGAAAGCGTGACGACTCGTTTTCGATGCTCACGCTCCGCGATACGCGCGAACGCGCGAGCGATCTTCGGCGTAAGGTTCACTCGACCTCGCTTCCCGAGAGCTTCCCGCAGCTTCATGACAGTCTCCTTCGGCTTCATACCCCCTTCGATCATCTTCCAAAGCGCCAGTGCATACGCGGTTTCCATAGTGATTAGCCAATAGGGTTTAGGGTGTCGGGTCTTGTGGATGTGGATTCCGATCTCATAACCAATGGCTATACCCTAGTGGCTAGACACTCGTAATATTTTCTCCGCGGCAAGCATCGCGGCGCGAGCAATCTCGCGCTCGCTCTCCTTCAATGCCTGCCGCTTGGCTTCTTCGGCCCGTGCAGCCGCGTCTTTCAGGGCCGCTCCGGCTCTCGACTCCGCCTCTTTCACGATCTCGTCGGCCTTCTCTTCGGCATGGCTTCGCGCGACGGCAACGATATCCTCCGCTTCCCGGGATGCTGCACCGACGATCCCCTCTCCTTCTGTTTTTGCTTCCGCGAGCCGCCGCGCGGCAGCTTCGGCATGCTGCACGCCTTCGGCAATCTTCATTCGACGATCATCGATCATCTTCAAAACGGGCGTGTACAGAAAATACCAGAGCGCCGCAAGGAGCAATCCGAAGTTGAACGCCTGCACCAAGAGCAGTTTCCAATTGATGCCAAAGGCTGCGAATAATTCCGACATGCTTCTCAAGCGAGGTGGCGTGTGCATTTTTTGGAGTCTTGCGCAGGCGGGAGCCGAGCGGGAGCAAATTTTCAGCAGAAAATTATGCGACTCCAAAAATGCACGCGTCGCCGAGCGACTAGGTGAACTTGATAATGAATCCGATAACCAGGGCGAATATGGCCAAAGCATCTGTGACAGCGATGCCGATAAACATCGTCGTCTGGATTTTGCCCGAAGCCTCGGGGTTGCGACCGATCGCTTCGAGCGCGCGACCGACTAATATTCCAAGACCGATGCCAGGGCCGATAACACCGAGACCTACCGCAAGTGCCATGCCGAGTGTCTTTGCTACTTCAAGATCCATACTGTGCTGTTATTCGAGTAATTACTAATCAAATATGCCGGCATTCTAGCATGCTACACGAGCGTTTCAATGCGCTTCTTCCCCATGAGGTGCCGTGATCGCGAGCTTGATAAAAAAGAGCGTGAGGAGTGCAAAAATTGCTGCCTGCAAAAAGCCGATAAAAACCTCGAAAAGCATGAGGGGTACCGGCGCAAAGTAGGGCGCGAAGAAAATCGCCACCGCGATGATTACCTCGCCTGCAAGGATGTTGCCGAAGAGCCGAAATGCGAGCGAAAACGCTCGCGCAAACTCACCGATGAATTCAACGATTCCAACAAAAAAAGCGATCGGACCGCGAAGATCAAGAAATTTTTTTCCGTACTTATATGCGCCGATGGTGACGATGCCGGTAATCTCGATCACGAAAAATGAAATGATGGCAAGAACAAGCGGAACCGTAAGATCGGTATTGGGCGCGCGCAAGAGCGGTTCATGAAGATATTCCAGCGAACCGATGCCGGGAAGAAAGTGAAGCATGTTGCCGACGAATATGAAAAGAAAGATGGTCATGAGAAGCGGAAAAAAGCGGCGCGCCATCTCTCTGCTTTCCAGAGTCTCCGCGACGTAGTCGTATACGAACGAGAATGCTTCCTCCACGAGTGTCTGAAGTCGGCTCGGGATCATTGCAAGGCGGCTACGGAGCGCAAATGCAAAAATGACTAAAAGCGCGATCACAATCCAAGTCGTCACGAGCGTGTTGGTGATGGGAATTCCCCACAATTCACCGAGCTTTTCCGCCGCAATCGCAACGTGAATTCCTTCTTCCATCACCGCGAATATACCATATTTCGCACCTCGCCGCGCATGCGATGAGGCGACGCCTCATCGCATTGCGAGGAACTGTCGGGTGGCACGAGCTACGACCTGTTCTTTCCCACGGAAACTGTGTTTGACCTTCGGCACAATAATTGCTTCAAACCTTCGACTGCGCGAATGATCATGGAACCACGCGGCGATTTCTCGCGCTGGTCGATCGCCAAATTCATCCGCTCCGGCAAAGATCACGAGCGTGGGGATACGGATGGAGCTGAAAATGCGCGGGATCTTTTTTGGCTGCGCGTAGGTGAACATTTCTTCTACGCTGTCGGGAGTGTAGAGCGAGAGAAAGCGTTGCGCATCATCGAGNGCGGGCCAGAGTGATTGCGGCAGCAGATCGTGTTTTTTTCCTCGACGAACTAATGAACGAGCGAGTTTCGTGACCCGCGCGAGTCGGCCTCCTTTGTCATCGCGAAGTGCAACAGAATAGTCGCTGAGTGGCGCAAGAAGGATTAATCCCTTTACTCCCTTTCCTTTCTTCTTGTGCGCCCAATAGATCGACTTTTGGCAACCAGTCGAATGTCCTGCTAGAAAAATATTCTTTGCTTTTTGCCGACGCACAAAATTGATCGCGCCCTGAATATCGTCTACGCAGTCCGTGAAAATTTCCGAAGCGCCACCCGCCCACTTTCTTTTTGCTTGCTTCGTACCAACACGAGACAGCGCGCTTACACGATCATGCCCCCTATTATTGAACGCTAGGACCGTAACTCCTTTTCCCGCGAGTCTCTCGGCAAGCGGCAAACGTTTCCACAGTGAACTGCCGAGTCCGTGTATAAGAATGATGACATTTCTCGCCCGTTTTGGACCCACCCACAAACCGTCTAGAACGACCTTCTTTGGCGTAACTATTTCGACGACGTGGCAAGGTTTGTGATTCATGTGTTCTTGCAATGTAACGTCTCGATGATAGATGAAATGATTAATCAGTACAATATATTTGCGGACATGCGCAGACATTGTACAGTTAGCGGCATATCACAGAGCGTGATGTGGCCTGACCTCTGAATCTCTGATTGAAAGGGGAACAGAGGCCAGGCAACAGAGAGCCTGGAGGAGGGAGGGGCCATGCCCCACCGTCTTTGCGACTACCCGGGCTGCGGGGAGTCGGTCCCGAAGACGCACAATCATCATTTGCGCGTCAACGGGAACATGTTTTGCAGCCAAACTCACCTTGAGGCTTGGGTCGCCGCACAAGGCGATCCGAGTCTCACGGACCCTCGGTTACGAGAATACCCGAGGGAAGAGGAAGGTGATGCGCGTCGTTGAGACGCGCACTGCCAGGACGGGCGCCCCAAACAGCGCCCGTTTTTTAAGCCACTGTTACGTCCCCTCCTGCCAACTTGAAAGATACTTCTTCTGCTCCGGCGAGAGCGTGTCGATTTCGATGCCCATCGAAGCGAGCTTCAATGATGCAACGGTGTCTTCGATGTCGTCCGGCACGTTATGCACACCCGGTGTCAAGGCGTCGCCTTGACATAACCACTCTGCGGCAAGCGCTTGTGTCGCGAAGCTCATGTCCATGACACTCGAAGGGTGCCCTTCGGCCGCAGCGAGATTCACGAGGCGTCCTTCGGCCAAAAGATAAATTCTTTTGTTGCCAACTTTGTATTCATCGACATTCTCGCGCGCGCGCAAAGGGTTACCCTTTGTAAGCACGCGAAGATCTGTGATGCTGACCTCGACGTCGAAGTGACCGGCATTGCACACGAACGCTCCGTCCTTCATCCGTTTGAAATGCTCGGCGCGAATGACGTTTACGTTGCCAGTAACGGTGCAAAATAGGTCGCCGAGAGACGCGGCTTCGTCCATCGTCATCACGCGGAAGCCGTCCATCGCGGCCTCGAGCGCCTTCACCGCGTCTACCTCTGTGATGATGATGTTTGCGCCCATTCCTCGCGCGCGCATCGCGAGCCCCTTCCCACACCAGCCGTATCCCGCGATAACGAACGTGCGTCCCGCGACGAGCATGTCGGTCGCGCGGATGATTGCTTCGAGCGTGGATTGCCCCGTGCCATAGCGATTATCGAAAAGATTTTTTGTCTTTGCGTCATTTACGGCAACGACAGGAATCTTCAAGGCGCCGTCGCGGTGCATAGCGCGCAGGCGTATCACGCCAGTTGTCGTTTCCTCGGTACTTCCAATCATCCGCCTAAGGAGCTCTGTGTGTTCCTTATGAATGGTAGAAACAAGGTCGGCGCCGTCATCCATGGTGATATCGGGCTTCGTCGCAACAACGGCCTCGATGTGTTTGAAAAAGGTACGCCGATCCTCGCCCGAAATTGCAAAGACAGGAATGCCATACTCGATGACGAGCCCTGCCGCAGCTTCATCCTGCGATGAAAGCGGATTCGATGCGCAAAGCGCGACAGACGCTCCACCCTCTTTGAGCGTTATCATGAGATTTGCGGTCTCAACGGTCACGTGGAGGCACGCGCCCACGCGCCTCCCTTTGAGCGGTTTTTCCTTCCGAAATCTCTTGCGGATCTCAAGCAAAACCGGCATATCTTGCGCCGCCCATTCGATGAGTTTCGCTCCCTCTTTCGCTAGCTTCTTGTCTTTAATATCGTATTGCATTGTGGTAGTATATCCGTCCGCTGCAGACTTCGTAAGTCCAGTGAACTTACGAAGTCCTACCATACAATCTTGTCACATCGCAAGCGTCTCGCCGTACGCTTCTTCGTATCGCTTCTTCAATTCAGGAAGCGTGAAATGATGATTCTGCGTGCCGTACTGTTCGACGGCGTATGCTGCGACCGTACTCCCGATCTGCGCACAGATACGCGGAGGTTGCTCCGCTAGATATCCCGCGATGAATCCGGCACGATACGCATCGCCCGCGCCCGTCGGGTCAAGAACTTCGGAAACATGAACTGCCTTCACGCGCTCTCCTTCTTTCCCCATGATGCGTGAGCCGCTCTCGCCGAGCGTCACAATGACAAGCGGCGTTCGGCCACAGAGTTCTTTCTCATTCCATCCTGTCTTCTGCATGATGAGATCGATTTCGTAGTCGTTCCCAAAGAGCCCTGCCGCGCCCTCGATTCCCTCACGAAGATCATCGGCAGAAAGAATCGGGATTTCCTGCGCAGGGTCGTAAAAGTAAGGGACCCCATTCTCGCGATACTGCGCAGGAAGCGCGCGCATGTCGTACGGGTTCCCGGCGCCGATAATGGCGCACGCTGCACTACCGATATCCGGAAGCTTCCCATATGCAGCTTTGCCAGCGCCAAAAGAAAATGCCGCTATTTGATTGTCGGCTTTGTCGGTAATGATGTACGCCGAGGACGTAAGCTCGCTTGTATCAATATGTATTGAACCCGTTGAAATTCCCTTTTCATCCAAGTATTTTCGATATGCGGCAAAATCAGAACCCGCAGTGGAAAGGATTTGCGGCTCGTGCCCGAGAAGCATGAGATTATAGGCGATATTCCCCGCTGTGCCTCCGAAGTTCTCTTCCACACCGTCGACCGCGAAGCTCACGTTGATGGTGTGCAATTTGTGCGCCAAGAAATGATCGCGAAAATGCCCCGGAAAATCCATGATGCGATCGTACGCAAGAGAGCCCGAAACAATGATTTTTGCCACATGACCCTACGGGGAGTCGAACCCCGCTCTCGACCTTGAGAAGGTCGCGTCCTAGCCGATAGACGATAGGGCCTTCCGCAAAATGATACTAAAAAATGGCTCTTTTTCCACTCTTTCCTTTCTTTCCTTCATTATGCTCAATACTCTCACATTCTTAAGAATATAAGAATGTCATCTTACTGATAAATGCAACGAAAAAATAATCGCTACTTTTTGAGAATCCACTCTGGTTCCTGCCGGACGAGGAGATCGACTGCTTTCTCCGGATCGGCCATCAATTCTTCGACTGTGCGCTCCATGCGCATCGACTGCGAGCCCTTCACAAGAACGATGTCACCTTCTCGGAGCTCGCTTCGCAACTCCTGTCCGGCACGACGTGATTCCGTGTGTTCGTACTCGCGAATATTTGCTTCCGGCATCTCCGCATCAAGCGCTGCCTCACCGGTCGCGCGCGAACGGAACCCGATAGTGACGAGTTTGGCGGCGCACTGTGCAGCTCGCGCTCCGATTCCACGATGCGCTTCCGCCGCATACCTCCCGAGCTCAAGCATATCGCCCAATACAGCAATACGCCGTGCGCCCGAAGAAACTTTGACTTCCTTAAGCGTATCGAGTGCAGAGAGTGCTGCTGCCGGGGAGGAATTGTAGGTGTCATCGATAACCGTGGAACCGTTCACGCCCTTGATAACCCGCATCCTCCCCGGCGACGGGCTCCACTCTGCAAGCGAGCGAACGACGAGAGATCTCTCAACTCCTGCAACCCCTGCAACAGCAAATGCTGCAAGCGCGGCATATGTTCGCGATTTTCCGAGCGCACCGATGATGGAGACCGGCTGCGCAAGCCCGTTCTGCACGAGTCGGAATCGTGTGCCGACGGCTTTCCCCTTTTCGTACAGAATGCCCTGATGAGAAGCCATGATCTGGTTCGATTTCCCAAATCCATAGGTTGTCACATTGTTGAATTCAGCGCACATCGCGACCATTCGCGTGTCATCGCCATTGAGTATCAACGTTCCCCCCTCCTTCACATGCTCGGCGAGCGCGCGCTTTTCCCTAGCGAGCTCCTCGGGTGAACGGAAATATTCCACATGTACCGGAATATCCGGCACGCCAGTGATGACGGCAATGTCCGGCTTCAGCCACTTCGCGATCCTCCTGATGTCACCGGGGCGATCGGCCCCCACTTCGACGACAAGCCACGCGGGATACGGCGCCTTGCTTACCAAAAGTGCAAGACCTCGCACGAGATTGAGCCCCCAGAGAAACGGATTCCTCCATGCGTTTTCCAAGCCGAGGATTGTGAGGGGCACACCGATATCGCTGTTGAAACTCTTCTCGCTCTTTCGCACATGGAGCGTATTTGAGAGCGCGGCATAGATCGCGTCTTTCGTCGTCGTTTTCCCGACACTTCCCGTCACCGCAATGACTCGGGGCTTATATCGTCGGAGAACTAGTCTCGCCTCCAGCGTTAATATCCAAATTACGATTCGCTTCACGAGATCCATTCCATGAATTGTACTCGAATCCTACCGAACCGTCTTACCGATCAGGAGGGATATCGTAGTAATTGATCAAATATTTCGTTATATCGAGGAACGGCCGCGCAAGCGTAGCCGAGGCAAATTGGGCTCCGTGCGGTTCGACCGCTATGAGAAACACGATGAATTCCGGATCGTGGGCGGGAAAGTAGCCGAAGAACGAGTGAAGGAAGCGATCTTCGTAGTAGCCGCCGCCGCGCGGAAGTGCGATCTGTGCGGTTCCCGTTTTGGCAGCGATCGAGTAGTGTTCCTGCCTCAAGACGCCGCCGAGAAGTGCCTCATCAAAAACCTTCACGAGCATGTCGCTTACTGTCTGTACGGTTTCAGGCTTCAATACGCGCTGCCCCTTTGCCGGTGTCACGCTTCGTACAATGCCGCTCTCGAGCTTAATGTCGATCACCACATGGGGCGATGGCAGGACGCCCTCGTTTGCAAGTGCCGCGAGCGCGCGGATCATTTCGACGCCCGTCACCGCGATCCCCTGCCCGAACGAGGCAGAAGCGTAATCCACGTCGTAACCACGGTCGATGCTCCTCACCAATCCGGTCGCTTCGTTCGGAAGATCAATCCCCGTTTTTTCGCCGAGACCGAACGCATGCATGTACTCGCGAAACACGTTGTGTCCGATGCGTCCCTCGATGAACGATGCTCCAATATTCAAGGACTGGTTCAAAACCTGCTGCATATCGACGACCCCGCGCGCCTTGCCGTCATAATTGCAGATTTTCTTGCCGCTCTTTTCGATGCAGCCGCGGTCTTCGTAGGTTGTTTCCGGCGTGATTGCGCCCGTGTCGATGCCAGTCGCAACCGTGAGTGGCTTAAAAATCGAGCCCATTTCATACACGTTCTCGACTAATAGATTCCTGAACACCGACACGTCTGCCGTATTGTATGTGTTGGGGTCAAACCCCGGACGCACGGCAATCGCGACGATCTCGCCCGTGCGCGGATCCATGATGATCCCGCCCGCGGATTTGGGCGTGTACGTTTTCATGACTGTATCCAGCGTCTCTTCAAGCCGCGCCTGTACCCGTGGCTCGATCGAGGTGATGATGCTCCCGTATCCTTCTGCAGGATTTTCTGAAATAGCAGCACCTACATTGATGAAAATCTCTGCAAACGGATTGACGTAGAGACCGGAGGAAGACTTCGCAAGCGTTTTCTCATAGCTGCTTTCTAGCCCGTAGACCCCGACCTTCCGATCGCCCTTATACCCAACGAAACCGACCGCATGTGCTCCTGAAGAGGCGGCCGGATAGTACCGCCACTGGTCCTGCACGAGGATCACGCCGGGGATTTTTTGCGCGCGTATCTCTTCCGCAACCTCATCCGAGATACGGAATCCAACCTCTTCGTACGGATCAGCAGTCTTTGCGGCAGAGACAAAGAAGCGCTCGCGATCCACGCCTGCGAATGACAGTTTTTCGAAGACCGCCTCGGGATCCGTGATCTCCTTCGGCGCGATAGCAAGCCGCCATCCACTCTGCATCAGCGCCGCGGCAACGAGATCGCCGTCTTTTTCCCTGAAAAAAATGGATCCCCGCTCCTCCGTGTCGCGCACGTTCGCGACATACTGCCCGAGCGCGCTTTTCCGGTACTGCTCGCCGTGTATGATCTGTACGAAATACAGGCGCGTCATCAAAAGTATCGCTGCCAAAATAAAAAGCGCGGAGAGGACCCTCGCGCGCTCAACAAATCCAAAACCCTTAGATCTCATTGGGTTCTAGAATAGCGTTTGCAGCGTTTCCAGGGCGATGTACGTACAGCGTCTTTACAACAGGAGAAAGACCCAAGCGCATACCATCTTCAGGCCCGACGCTTTGCGAGATGGCAAAGTATTCCCGCTCGAGCCGAGATACGGCCGTCGCAAGATTTCCAGACTCGGCAAGCGCTTCCTTCCTCGCAATCACATTCAAAATAGTAGCGCCCACGAAATATACATAGGCGCAGCCAAGTACGACCACCGCCCCAATGAGCAAGCTAAAGACTGTGCGCTCCGCCGGATGCTCTGCCGTGAGGGAGATACTCCGCCGCCGGCCGGATAAATCAAGTTTCCCCTGAAAAATCGAGGGGGCGTATTTGCTTATTTTTTGTATGCGGGCTCTCATGTGAAATTTTTTCGATGACACGAAGTTTTGCGCTGCGCGCGCGCGGATTTTCTTGCACTTCTTTCCGACTTGGGCTGATTGGTTTCTTCGCACATAACGTGCCTTCACCCTTCCTCACCCATTCCACGAACACGTGCTTCACGATCCTGTCTTCCAGGCTGTGGAATGATATGACAGCGATCCGGCCATGCGGACTAAGTAGCTGCCACGCCGCGTGCAAGCCTTCCGAGAGTGCGCCGAGCTCATCGTTCACGGCAATGCGAAGTGCCTGAAACGTGCGTGTTGCCGGATGGATCTTGCTGCGCCCGCCGTAGCCTTTGGCGGAGGCTGGGCCATGGCGGTACCGTGCGGGAGTTGCGAGAGCGATGGTCTCTGCGAGATCACGGGACGTCGCGAAGGGTTTTTTCTCCCTGCGTTCGACTATCGCTCTCGAAATCCTCCGCGAATACCTCTCGCCGCCAAACCCGTAGAAAATATCGGCAAGCGATTTTTCGCTCCACGTGTTTACGATGGCCGCGGCAGTTAGTTCTGCTTCCCCGCTCCCGTACGTCATGAGGAGTGGCTCATCGGCTTTAAACGAAAATCCTCTTCCGGAGTCGAGTTGGTAGCTGCTCCACCCTAAATCGAAGAGAGTCTTCGTTATCCTGCTCGCGCCGAGCTTTTTGAGCTCACGTGCCATGTTCCTGAAATTGCCGTGTATGAGGCGGATGGCTGCATGTGTGCCCGAGAGGCGCTTTTGAGAGCGCCGTATGGCTTCCGGATCCGCGTCAAGGCCTATGAAGAGCCCGTTTCCCCCGAGGCCCTTCACCAACTCTTTCGCATGCCCTGCATCGCCGAGCGTTGCATCAACGACAACATCATCCGGCTGCACGTCGAGTGCAAGAACAACTTCATGTAAAAGAACGGATCGGTGTTTCGTTTCCGGTGACAACACCGGATTGCTGGAGGAAAAATGTCGCGTGCGCATATTTTTTTGATCCTCCAGCTATCCCGTGCAACCACTGATAGCTTTGAATGATAGAGATTAGAGAGCACCGATCTCACCGAGCTTTCTAGCCATCTGTTCCGCATTCCGGTCTATACCGCGTTTGTAACTGCCCCAACGCTCTGCATCCCAGATCTCGACCCGATCGGACACTCCCGCAAACACAACGCGCCTCTTGAGGCCCGCGAAATCCTTTTGGTGATCCGGAATGAGAACGCGTCCGGCGGCATCCACTTCAATTTCCACGGCACCCGAGAGCATGAATCGGCTGAATCCCCTCGTTTCGGCCTGCACGAGCGAAAGCCCCTGGAGCTTTCTCGCCAACGTCTCCCATGCGCTTCGTGAATATACAAAGAGACAATTGTCGAGTCCTCTTGTGATGACGACCCGTTTTCCGAGCGCCGCCCGAAACGTCTTCGGAAGCGAAATGCGCTTCTTCTCGTCGAGGTTATGCAGATATTCGCCGATCAACAAATTGGCCATGTTTCCCACTCTATCCCACTGCAATAGAGTATATACCACTATACCCTACTGCAAGAAGGTTATCCACACACGCGCAAGCACCTGCGAGGCGAAGAAAACGCGCAAAAATGATGATACAGTAGCCATCATGGCGGTGGAAGTGGAGCGTCCGAACCATATCAATCGCGCGCTCGTTAGGCGCTATCTCGAACGTTTAGCGAGTGCGAAAAAAATATACGAAGCAAGAATCCCCGAAGATATACGCATCCTTGGGAGCTCGCCGAATGAGGGCTGGGATTTTTTTGGTTCCCCACTGGTGGATCAACCGGAAAAAGGCAGACCAATTGGATACTTTAGTCCCAATGGCCAAGAATCATTCGCGGGAATCGGAGGATTCTCCGCGGAAAAGTTCAAAGAAGAAATTGACCGATTCCGCAACGATCCCGCAAACCAGGACAGAAAAGTAATGATACTTGACACCTTCGGACAAGGAACGCCTTTTGTAGAAATCGCGGACGAAATCGTGGCGACGACGCTCACAAAAAATCCACGCACCCCCCCAGGGGTCACGGAATTCAATGGCGATGCGCTAAGTAGTGCCGTGTCAGAACAAATGTTCGCACATCTGCGTTCACGAATTCGCGAAGGTTTTGCGCTGCGAGCATCTTTCTTTCGGCCAGTGGGAGGACTTCAGTCCGTGGCACGAAATCTCTACGTGATCCATACGCTGTACGAGCGTCTGCAAACCATCTACAAACTTACTGATGAGGGAGGTCTTATATTTATCCAAACGGCCGGATCGGGAGGATACGATATAAGTTTTCTAAAGGAAATACTCGCATCCGAAGGATTTGAAAGCATTGCAAGCACTGATGCATTCCCCGAAAATCTTCGGATGCTGCTAAGAAAAGACAGCGCCGTGTGTAAGTCGCTCCCTACGGTTATGGAGATTGCCGCCAAGCATCCTGATATCATGAAGAGGTTGTTGAACATCGATACATCCACTCGCACTCTTGCTCGGAAGAGGTCCGGTTAGTTCACCGATATGCTTTCCATATTCAAAAAAGCCACCGAAGAGATGCTCGAAGAATTGCGCGAGGAACTTCGCGTGCGAAAAACATCAAAATTCATTCTCCTCTTTTCGATGGGAAGCCAGTTTGATCACCTCATCGTGCGGCAGCTTGCAAAGCTCGGCGCATTCTGCGTTGTCGCCGATCCTGCAACCGTCACTGTCGATGATGTTAAAAAATCGAACCCCGCCGGCATCATTCTTTCGGGCGGGCCGGCATCCGTGGAAACGGAGCCGCCGCCCTTTGACGATGCGATTTTTGATATCGGCATTCCGACACTCGGCATTTGTCTCGGTTTTCAAATGTGGGCGAAGCATGTAGGTGCAAAAGTGCTACCCGCGCACAAACGGGAATTCGGAGTTCACGCCTTCAACCGAAGTGCGGAAGATCCGCTCTTCGAGGGAGTCGCGTCTCAAACACAGGTGCTGCAAAGTCACGGAGATGTCGTACTCCCGAACTCGGTGATCACTGTTATCGGTTCGACCGACAACGCACCGGTCGCCGCCGGCAGATATAAGCATCTCTGGGGCGTACAGTTTCATCCCGAGGTAACGGAGACGCCCGATGGAGCGCGCATATACGAAAACTTTCTCAAGCTCTGCGGCATTACGGATCGCTTCCCCGCGCACAGTGTGGCAGAGCAAAAAATCGTCGAGCTGAAGAAGCGAATTGCCGGCAAAAAAGTACTCATCGCGCTCTCTGGCGGCTCTGATTCATCGGTCGTCACGTATCTTTTGAGAGAAGCCATGAACACCAAAGGTCGAACCTTAAAGGAATCCCGAGATCCAACCTTGAAAGGCATTTATATTCGCGGGATCGATCGACCGGACGACGAGGCATACGTAAGGAAATATTTTGGCGACCAAGATTGGATTGAATTGGAAATCGCAGACGCAACAGCACTCTTTCTCGACGCCCTTCGCGGCAAGATCGCTATGCGCGAGAAGCGACTCGCGATGCAGAGTGTCTACCGCGACGTGCTTGAGGAAAAAATCAAAGAATTCGGCGCTGATTTCATCGCACAGGGTACGCTCTACACCGACCTGCGAGAAAGCGGGCTTGGGACAGCCACCGGTGCGCGGGTCGCCGAGATAAAGGTGCATCACAATGTCGGCATCAGCTTTTCCGTTCCCGAACTTCGCCCTCTCGAGGATCAGGTGAAAGATTCTGCTCGAAGTATCGGCCGCGATATCGGGGTCCCCGAGGACCTGCTCATTCGGCACCCCTTCCCGGGGCCGGGACTCGTCGTTCGTATTGAGGGCGAGGTCACCGCAGAAAAGCTTCACACGGCGCGCGCCGTCGACGGTATCTACATTGAAGAGCTCCGGAAAGCGGGACTTTACGAGACAGTGTGGCAGGCAGGCGCGGTGGTAACACGCTCCGAGCACACGGAATCGAAGGGCGACGGGTCCGGTCTCGGACACGTCGTCGCGCTCTGGGCGGNGTGGAGCGTGAACGGCTTCACTGCGCGCTTTGCACAGTTTCCCTACGAATTTATCGACCGAGTTTCGCGACGCATTACCAATGAGGTCCGCGAAGTCGGCGCCGTCACCTATCGCATCTCCGACAAACCCCCCACCACCATCGAGTGGGGTTGAAATTTACGGAATCACCTTTGAGATCGCGCCGGTCGCCTTGTCTACCCGCCATCTTTCTATGGGAATCTTGACTGTTTCCTTGTCCGCGCCTCTTATGTACATCCGCACATTCCACAGCGACCCCGCGTCCTCCGCCTCTAATGTGTAGCCCGCTCCCCGCTCCAAAGCAGAATCTCGATAGAGCGCGAAATCGGGCAGACGCTCGACAAGTGCCTGCGCGTCATCGGCACTCATGCGTGGAGAGTCCTGACTGCGTTCGATGACTCGTTGCATCGTACCGCTTTGCAAGCTCAAGAGCGCCGCATCAACGGCAGGGCCGAGCTCATCGGCAAACGCGGCGAGGACCTCGGTTCGAAACGTCACTTTGCTGCCGGCAGGATCCAAGATGCCGATCTCTCTGAACACAGCTTTGCCGGCTCCGTTGTCGAAGAGTCCAGTCGCGACGTAGCCATTATATTCGGCACCAACTTCCGGCGTTATCCAGCCGAAGAAATCCGCGCGATAGTTCTTGCTGCGGGTAAAGCCGAGCTCTATTTCTTTGGCGACAGCGGCGCGCCCTCCGCGCTCTTGCAGTCTCGGCTCGCGATGCGAGGAAATCGCTATGATAGCGCGGCCATTTGGTTCTCGTATCAGCTCGGATTCGTACGAGCTGTCGCGGCGAATATCGCCGACAATCCAATCCGCCGGGTAGCGGAGCGTGTAGCCCGTGTGCGAAACGAAGAGACGCTCGGCGGGAAGTGG
>C687J35174_10005339_pt1 | contig 16986 bp, 26 predicted proteins | sample RifCSPhighO2_01_FD_35174 | JGI IMG/M metagenome (IMG submission 35174) | reverse complement strand
CCGCCACCACCCCGCCTCCTCCCCCGAAGTTCCCGCCCCCAAACCCCTTACCCAACTCCCCACAAATCCAGAACCGGACAGCCTGGCCCAAATGACCCAAACGATGGCCGGCCTGTCCGGCCATCTGAGAAGAGAAAGACGGGCGCAGAAACAAGAAACCGAACACCTGCGGCGTCAGCAAGAACAAGAACAGGCCTCCAAAAGACGACAGGAAGCAGATAGGCAGGCCACTGTCGAACGTGACCGCCAAAAAGCTCCCCCCTTATTTTCCACAGGGCCGGTAATCGACGCAGCCAGTCCATTCGCACTCCAAGAAATAATGGCCTCAGCTGGCGGAGCCGGCAAAAGACCTGTCAACCTACCTGATGATCCCTCGATAGCCTCTAGCACCATTGAAAGCATAGTTGCCGACCTAGGGTTGCAGCCGCTCTCCCCAGAAGAGTTAGATGCTTTGGCCCGCGCGCAAGGCCCTCTTGCCCTCGGTACATTGAATGAGGGGCCCGTTAGGGTGGGTAGGTTAAAACCCGGTCAGCGCTTCCTGCTCAGGGGAGACGCGCAAATCATAGTCGAAGCCGATTTATCAGATCAATCCTAGATCCCTCAGGGTATTTGCCAAAGTTTGCTTCTCTTCCGACGTCATATCTTTGAGCACCTGTTCAATTCCTAAGACAAGGCCCCTCGCCATCCCTTCTACTCCACCCGGGCTCATCGCAATCTCAATCAAGTCCGAATCTTCCCTTAACACCTGACCGCCCGATCTGTGGACTCCTAATTTCACCTGACCCGCCAAACGCTGTTGGCCCTGGAGAAGTAATCCCTCTTCCCTCACCGCTTTCAGCAGTCTAGCTCCCTCCTCCGGACTCAAACTACCCAAGTCTCCAGAAGTCAAGCCTGCCCTCTTCAAGCAGTGGTTAAGTTGACCCTCCACGATCGCTCCCTGCAGCACGGCCGCCGCCGCCTCAACTGGATGTTTCGCCACGAAACCAACTACCTCCAATCTTCTCTCCAACCCTTTCAAACTATCCACCAAATTCATAACAATATTATAGGATACTTTTCCAATTCAGTCAAGGCTGCTTAAACAGCGGGGGCTCTGCCCCTCGCGCCAATTTCTGCTCCTCCAGATTTAACGCGCACACACACCAAGGAGGAAGACTCTCCCCCACGGCCACCGCACACTGCTTCAACACTCTGCATACGGGAAACGAGCAACCCCTCACCCTCCCCGCCAAACCAGCCTTATCCAAAAGCGACTCATTTAATTTTATCCACTGATCGTACATCTCGGCTACAGTTTGAGGATTGTCTTCCTCCATTCGCACATTTTACACTACCTTCCCCAAATTCGCTGACCAAAGCTTAGTTCCTTAGTCGTCCGCATAAATAACTGGCCTCTTAACCCGTCAAACCATTCCTGCCCCATCTCCCCGATAACTTCTTGAGGAATAGAATTTATCACCCTCCCCAGCTCCAAAAACTTTCTATAGTGATCCGCAAACCCCCCCTTCCCGCCAGGAAAAACCGACCGCATTTCGTCAACTATCCTTGTTATCTCTTGCTGACGGTTATCACTAATTCCCGAGTTCTTCCACTCCGCCTCAAAAAAACTTGGGTCTTCACCTCTCTCCACCGCAACCAGCAACAAAAGTGACCTGTCCGCTTCAGTATCCAACCTCCCCCTTAGCCCCAAAACATTAGGCATATCACTCCAATATTCCAAGACAGTAGCAGCAAACGTCATTATATACTCACGAGACGTCCTTCCTAGCGGCTGCCATTTTGGCTCTCTCTCCATCCTCATCACCGCCTCTTCATGATACTTCCACATCGACGAAATTTCTCCACCCACCGCCATGTCCGCCTCTCTCAACCCCTCGATCAAACCCACTAAATACTGCCTATCACCCTTAGCTACTCCACCCACTCCCCGCACACAAAAGTTGTCCACAACCGACCGGTTGTCCAAATAAAACTGGGTCCCGAACATTTTGTAAATTCCCTGTCCTTGATCCAGAATATTCCTCTTGTCCTTCACCGCCATCTTGTAGGGAAATTCTTCATACCCATGGGCAGACACCGCAATCCCGGCAAATCTGGCCACCAAGTCCATTGTGTTTTCCCAACCCTGGCCATAACCTTCGGAGCCAACTATATCCCTTATTCGATTATTGCTAAGAATAGTCGCCATTACTTCCCGCGTCAGCACCCCGCTCATCGTCTCGTGCATTCCCAGCATAAACGTGTCCTTTCCCCCAATTACAGCGTATTTACTGACGTCATGCAAAGCCGCCAGCGCCCGCAAAAAACCCGACGCATTACCTTGTTCGGCTGCTTCCACCACCTCTCTCACGTGCCCCCCTGGTCCAGCCACTGCCCGCTTTACCCGCTCCTCACTTACCCCCAGCTGTCGCAACCTCTCTTCCCCAAACTCATAAGCTGCCTCCACCATTTCATCAGCCACTCCAGCCTCTTCAAAAGCGGTTAAAAATCCCGTCACCTTCGCCGCTTCTCCCCTCCCAAATCTGGTCTGTATCAGTTCCTGCCGCTTTTTCCAGATATGGGTTTCCTTGAGCGTCTTTACTGCCCTCCCCGGGTCTGTGGATATTAACCCTTCCGCTTCCAAGACCACCATTTCCGGATTATTTCCCACCTCCCACAACTTCTCACCCAAAAACCTCCTCCTCAAATCCCCATACACCGCCTGCCCCAGGCTTTCCCCCTGATCCCTCTCCGTAAATCCATCTCGCCCTGCCATGACCCAATTTTACAGCCAAGACCCACGAATTCTCAACCCTCATCCCACCCCGCACCAACCCCAAAGCCAAATACCCCCCTCCATTTATAATATAATTTCCCCATGAACTCTCTCGTCCTTTTCGGCTCCTCACCCTTCTCCGTCATAGTCCTCGAAAAAATCTTAAACTCTTCAACTCTTCAACTCTCCCGCTCTGCAATTGTCACCACTCCAGATCAGCCCGCCGGCCGGCACCTGAAACTCACCCCCAACCCCGTCAAAGCTCTCGCTCAACAGCACAATATTTTAGTCATCGAATCATTGGGCGATTTAATTTCAAATTTTAAATTTCAAACTTCAAATTCATTAGGTTTAGTCGCCGCTTACGGTAAAATCATCCCCCAATCCGTTCTAAACCTCTTTCACGGACGAATCTATAACATCCACCCCTCCCTCCTTCCTAAATATCGCGGCCCCTCACCCCTTCAGCAGCAAATTCTAGATGGAATTACAGACACGGGTGTCACCATCATTCAACTTGACGCATTAATGGATCATGGTCCCATCGTCGCCGTCGCCAAAGACACCATCCATCCCGACGACACCTGGCTCACCCTTGGCAACCGTTTATTCGCCAAAGGCGCAGAGTTGTTCATTGAAAATTATTTGGAATTTAAAAATTGTAAACTAAAGATTCAAGACGACTCTCTCGCCACCTACACCAAAAAACTCACCCGCCAATCCGGGTTCTTACCCTGGAAAGAATTTAACTATCAGCTAAAAGCTGCCAGCAATCAGCTCTATCGAATGCATCGTGGATTCGCAGGTTGGCCGGGAATTTGGTCTATCGACCCGTCCGGCTCCAGAGTCAAACTTGTATCCTTAAATCCAGTTTTGGTACAATACGCAGGCCACAAACCTCAAACATATGTCCCTAGTTGAAGTAAACAAACTCATTGGCAACCTTACTGTAAACCGGCCGCCCTATCCCTCCTTCCGAGCTGATCTCCCAAAACATCTTCCTCCGGGACTCGACCCCAAGGAAACCCAAGCCGTCCAGGACTGTGCCAAATCATCTGAAACACTCGCCGATTTTTCTACCTGCATCGAAGGTAAACTCAAGCCGCCGCAGCCGCCGCAGAAACCCTAACCTCACTTTTGACCCGCCTGCCGACAGGCAGGTTTTTGACCTTCCTTAAGCACTTCGTACACAACTTCACGCCCATGTATTTGTGCAAATTAGGCCGGAACACTCTCTTAGTCTTTGGCGCCCGCTTTTTCCACCTGCCCCCGGCCACTCCCCGACCATGCCGGCCGGTTTGCCCGTACTGGGTCCGCCTCCCGCAATTGTCACACCTATATGCCATATGATGTACAATTCTAACATGCTCGACCTTCTCTTCACCAGCCCCCCGGCTTTTGCCTTAATCTTTGGCGGCATTATCATCGCCATCGGCATTCACGAAGCCGCCCACTGCTTCATGGCAGATAGACTTGGCGACCCCACCCCCAGGGCTTTGGGCCGCCTCACCCTAAATCCCATCGCCCACCTCGATCCCTTAGGCACCCTGGTCATTCTGGTCACCGGAGCTTTCGGCTGGGGCAAACCCGCCCCCTTTGACCCCTACAATCTCCAAAATCCCCGCCGCGACACGGCTTTAATCGCCCTCGCCGGCCCCGCCTCCAATATTCTCCTGGCCGTCCTTCTGTCTTTTCTCTTCCGCCTTGTTCCCCCTCCCTATCAGCTAACAGCTATCAGCTACTCCCTGATCGCCCTAAATATTAACCTAGCTTTATTTAACCTCCTCCCCGTCCCCCCTCTTGACGGCTCCAAAATATTCCTGCGCACCAACCCCTGGAAAAACCGAAACAATCTTCTTCTCTTACTCTTAATCCTGTTCCCCCTCTTTGGCGGCCACTCTATCGCGTCCCTCATCATCTCCCCCCTCTCCCGCCTCTTCCTCTCTTTACTTCTCCCCAACTAACCTGTTACTATCTTTCTATGTTCAACCGCCCTGGCGCCCCAAGCGAACCCCTCCCCCTCGACGAAAATACTGCTAAAATTGCAATAGACCAACTGCGTGGCAGACAAGCCTCGTTACCAAAGGCCGCCGAAGCGGTACAAGCCGAAACTGCACTGGAACAAATTAGATCGACCCTCTTAAGGGGCGGTGGAGACCCCGCCAGACCACCAACAATAGCCGAAGTCGCCTCAGCCCAACTCCATCAGACTGGTCCCGATACCAGAGGTCAATCGACAACAGGCGTCGGCCTGGAAGAAAGAAGAGCGGCTCACGTCCAGGCCTCTCTGGGAACCCAGCCAAAATTATATGTCACACCCTCCGCACATAAGGAAGCAATGGCTCAACATGCGTTACGGAATCTCAAGGGTAAGTAAAGCCAAAAAACCCACTTGACTCCCTGGTATAATTAAAGTGTCCTGCTAAGAAGGATAGCGGAGGACATTTTCCTCGACTATTTTTCCCGAGTCGGGCTTGCGCAATGTTCCGAAAGTTCAAACTTTCGGGAAAGTTCTTGCTTCAGATGTGTTGCAAGGCAGCTTGCCCACCTAACTTGGACTTGGGGAAAACCCCCCGCTTCCTCATTGGCGGGATTTTTGGTGCTAAAATTACATTGACGCCATCCTAGCTCAATGGTAGAGCAACGGTTTTGTAAACCGTAGGTTCGGGGTCCGATCCCCCGGGATGGCTCCAAAATAATGTAAAATCACCCCACGCCGGGATACTCAAGTGGTCTACGAGGTCAGACTGTAAATCTGATGCCTTCGGGCTTCCCAGGTTCGAATCCTGGTCCCGGCACAAAGAGCAGGATTCAGTGTCCGGCTGTGCCGGACCGTCATCCTGGTCCCGGCACCTGCCCCTAATCCCACTTCCCCCCTCTTTCTCCAAACATGCTAAAATCAAGCATCATGTCAGACCTCAACGAGACTAATCCCCAAATCGATATTACAATCCAAGCGGCCGCAAATGAGCACAAAATAACCTTCAATCCCCAACATGCTGATTACATCCCCATAGCTCTTGCCATGGCCGCCTTCAACCGAGCCGGGGTAGCCCCACTCAGTTATATAACCGGATACACAGACTACCGATCAGAAATTACAGCCAGAAAAGCAGAAGAACTAATCGAGCAAACCGCCGACAAACGAAGCGGCCAGTTTTTTTTCCTCGATTACGCACTCGGTAAAGATGTAAAAACCGGAGCCAGAAAAAACCCAGATGGCACTATAACTTTGATCGATCGGAGTGGAAAACCAATATCAGCCGGGAAAGCCCGCTTGATTGTCAAATCGGCCGCTTTTCTGCTGGAAGAACTCCTGGACGAGAGCCAAGTCCAAACCGTTAAGAGTGTCGAAAAAGTGATTGACGCGGTCAACGCTCCTCCCAGTAAAACCGCCCCTCCGGTTGTAGCTGTATATGTAGACACCTACCTTGATCAGATCAATCCAAATTATTTAATTTTCCGTGATCCCCAACGTTTTTCCCGATTCGAAGCCGTCCTTAGCATCTTACGAAAACATGACCCCAAAGACGATCCCCACAGAATGGCCCTGTTCGAAGAATTAAAAGACTTAGCCAAGTCAGACGTAGAGCCCGGGAACCTAGCTTGGGTATTCAAAAATGGCGTCTGGGCCGTCACCCCCGAAGAACTGCTTGAAGATGAGCTGCAGACCAGGCTTCAGGAGGAAGATGCCGACTGGTTCCAGGCGCAACGAGACCACTTCCAATCTTGGGAATAGTGTAAAATTTTCCAAAGCCGCCTGGGTAGTTCAGTGGCAGAACGCATTCTTGGTAAGAATGAAGTCGGGAGTCCAATTCTCCCCCCAGGCTCCAATATTTCTTCCTCTTGACTCAATTATCAATCATAAGGTAGCATTACTGCATGGATCCCAACTCGGCCAATCTCAAATGCGACAACTGCGGCGAAGTAACATTGGCCGACGGCCGCAAAGTTTGGGTTTGCGAACACTGCGGCAATGAGAACCAGCCCCAGACTCTTCCCGTAGACATGACTATGTCGGACATGAACATGGATATGTCTGCTCCAGCCTCACCCGCCACCGCGCCCTCACCTGTCCCCGAACCAGCCGGACCTTCCACCATGCCCAATACGACCCCGCCCATGCCCCCTACAGCCGCTCCAATGGCCGATGTTCCAACAATGCCATCAATGCCCCCCATGCCATCTATGCCCGCTCAGCCAGCCCCGTCTTCCCCCGCTTCCACCTCCCCGCTTCCAGTCAATCCGGATCAAGTCGTTCTGTAATCATTGCGTCGCACCGATATATCCCTTAAAATCAACCTATGGCCAAAAAAGGCGCCCGTCAGGCTTTCGCTCTAATCTGTTCGGTCTGTAAGTCTCAAAACTACATCACCGAAAAAAACAAAGTCAACACTCCGGATAAAATCGAGTTAAAGAAGTACTGCCGCCGCTGTAAAAAGCACACGTTACACAAAGAAACGAGCAAACTGAAATAACTCAACCTGCCCGCAAATGCTAAAGCATCAGCTTTTGCAGGCGGGGGAATCCTCAAAACTTAAGTAACCTTATTGCTTCTTCCCAGCTCAAACATCGCCATCGCCCACACTTTTTCCTCCGGCTCATGCCACTGTCCGTCCGTCCCTTCGACCAAATATTTCCTCTTGCCATATTCCATCACCCGTTTGATCTTAACCAGCCTCCCGCCCCGATCCATCCCCACCACAAACTCGGCACCTTTGTTGAACCGCTCGTCCAGAGCCTTCCTCACCCGATTGGCATCCTGATAACTATTTACCAGAAACGCTACCATTCTATCCAGCTCATCTCCGCCTCCACCTAGATTTGTCACATACCCCAAGGTCTTTTTAAACTTCCCCATCGGCATACTCGCTTCTTTATATCCCAAAAAACGGCACCAGTCAACCCGTACTCGCCAACCAAAACGCCGCCGCCCACAAAGGATGATCCAACTCAAATCTTCCAGACCTATTTTCAATCCACCATTGACCCGTATCATCCCTAACCATTTTTGCTTCTCCCCCGCCTCTATCCTGCACGTCTATTCCCCACGTCCCCACCAAATCTGCTTCAGCGTTCACCATCCCAATTGCTCCTTCGATCGACCTCCTCCCTCCCATCAAAATCTCTCTCAGTTTCTCGTCCACCGGACCCGCCCCTCCATCCAACGTGGCCAAATACTCCCTTATTTCTGCTACAGAAACCGGCACCTTAATTTCTTATACCCCCTTTCTTCCTTCAAAGCAATCCCCACTTCCAGCGTGTTAAAATTAGGCCGTAGGGGCGTCGTTCAACGGCAGGACGACGGTCTCCAAAACCGTTAATGGAGGTCCGATTCCTCCCGCCCCTGCAAAATACCCAAAATAAGAACGTAACCCCACCCTAGCTCTTCTTACAAAACAGATGCAGGAAGGTTGATCCCCACTCAGTCTTAACCGACTCGTTTTCAATAACAGTGAAACCTGCCCCTTCCAGCAGNCCCTCGATCTCATTTTCGCCNTAGTCTGAAAAATGTCTCTCAGGCCAATTCAAGGCAACGTTTGGCCGCAAGCCGTCGAAATCCCCTTTCATAACCGAAACATACATTACCCCGCCTGGGTTTAACAATTCGAAAAAACCTTCCAACGTTGCCCGGGCGTCAGATTTCGGAACGTGCAAGAACGATGCAGATACCCACAGTCCGTCATATTTTTCTCCCTTACCCAGCATACGCATATCAGACACAACAAACTCACATCCCGGACAGTTCTCTCTGGCAAGTTGGATAAATTCTTCTGAAATGTCACACCCCGTCACATCCAAGCTATGTTCAAACAGGTATTTTGACTCCCGGCCGTTTGCACACCCAACATCTAATACCTTCTCACCAGAAAGCAACGAGATAAACCGATCTAGCATCCTTCTGACGACTTCATTCAAGTCCGAGTTTCTCGAAGCGTAATTCTGAAAAATCTTAGCGTATGCTTGCTTGGTTACTTCTACATCACCCATTAACTAATTTTACTCCAATGCCAATCTCCAATTTGTTACAAACCACGTTCCCACATAGTCCACCAAGGCCTGCAAAAAGTGTATATTAGAACGATGCCTCCCGAACTAACACTTCAACAGGACTGCCTTATTGGCGCTGGTCGAAACTACCTAAAAATATGGGCGTGCGGTGGCAATACACCTTACAACGAGTTTTTTAATCTTTTACTCTATATACTCCTACCTATAGTTATCGCCGTAAGCTCAGTAGTTTTTTTTAGACGACTAAAAAAGAAGAAGTAGATTCTCACATAATCCACCAGCCCCTTCCAATCAGATTTGTGCGTAATTAGGTTCGTTCTGATATCGCAGATACAGGAGTGGTGAGCTTGCCGAACCACGCACATACCTTCCATCCAGGACTTCTCGGTAAATTTAGCCTCAAAAATCCTCCAAAACTGGCTATGGCTGAACGGAAGTTCGAACCTAAACTAGAAACATAACGGGTTACCCAACCCTTCTCCAAAGATTCTCATCATTCAAGTTCTTCACGCACCAATCATATAATGGCCTTAAATAAAGGTAACTGTCAGATAAAAATAGGCTGTAGTATATCCGGTAAAAGTCAATAAACCATACGATATCCTCTCCATATCTCGACTTTGCAATCTCAGTTAATAACTGCTGGTACTTAACAAACTTCTCACTATGCTCAAGAAAAATTATCGCCCCGCACACGTCCAATCTAAAGTCACCAACAACAGTTGTCCACCCACTAAAATCCAGTATTCCTGTAATTCTAGCCTCACGGTTAGCCATAACGTTGTCATAAAAATAATCCCCATGAACCAGATTTTTCTCCACACCACCGAGTTTTGTATCTACGAGTCTTGTGAACACTCCCAGTTTACCTTCAAAACCCAGCACGTCCTTTTCTAATTGCTCTCTCACTAAATCAGTCTTTTGCTTAACTTTTTTTAATAAAAAAGTCTGCCAGCCATTGGCAGAGACCTTGTCTTTCGTATCCACCATCTGTCCAAACTCAAATCCCTCCACATCTACTTTAGTTAATTCGATAGGCAAGTCAAAATACTGCCGTAAAACGGTTTCTTTCTGTTCGCTGCTATATGTATCAAATATCTTAGACAGATTTTGCCCCTCCATTCTCCTCTCTACCGTATATGTCGTTCCATTTAACTCACCAACATCTGTTATTAAGGAGGTTTTTACTGGCAAATCGCTCCTCGATATTGATTCTTGAAGTTCTCTAAGACTTCGCAGGTATTTGGGGTTACCTTCTTTTAGTATCCTCACTACTTGGTTTTCGCCATAACCGTAAACAAAAGACTCCACTCCCTTCCCCAAAAAATCCTTTTCGCCTATTTCCAACTTACTTAGGATCAATTTTCTGTTTTTTTCAAAGTTCCTCATGTCTCCGTGATCTTCCCTTGGTCAATTAACAAAAACCTCTCTACTCCTATATTATCTAAAAAGTATCGGTCATGGGAAATGACCAAAAGCGTACCTGGATAATTTGCCAACGCCTCCTCAATTGCCTCCCGCGATGGAATATCCAAATGATTGGTAGGCTCATCCAAAATAATAAAATTGGCGCCGGAAGTCATAATCTTGGCCAGGAGTAACTTCGCCTTCTCGCCACTACTCAAAAACCTGACGGGCTGGTTAATCTTCTCAGGTGGCAATAAAAACCGCCGCAGGAGTTTATAGCTCTCGGTTTTGTCAATATATTCACTTGTCAGCTCATCCAATACTATCCTGTCAGACTCCAACTCCTGGTGTTCCTGACTCAGATATCCAATCTGAACACCATTTCCCAAACTTATCTCCCTGCTGTCTGGATTCAACTGGCCTAAAATCAATTTGACCAGGGTCGTCTTACCACTTCCGTTATCCCCAATCAAAGCCACCCGCTGCCCTCTTTGAATAGTCAACGAAACGCTATTGAGAACATTTTTATAACTCACCAACTTAACCTGGACCACCGCCTGGCTACTTTCCCGTTTAGGCTTAAATAATGCTTTTAGCTCCCAATTCGGCTCTGGTTTGTCAATTTTATCCATGTTCCCCAACCTGCTTTCCAAAGCCTGAATCTGCTTCCCAAATTTACGCCCCACACGGTTAGCAAAGAAATAGGCAGCGAATTTATCCTTATCTCTCGTAGGTGCCGCTTTAGTGTTACTTTTTTGAACAGTTTGCCGTTTCTCAACCAAATCTGCTTGCAACTTCTGCATCTGTTTTTGTTGCTTCTCATAACTCCGCAGGTATGATTCTCGCTCGGTCTGTTTTTGTTTTTTGTACAAGGAATAGCTACCGCCGTATACTTTAATCTCGCCATGGTCCAACTCCAAAACTTTGTCCACCACCTTATCCAAAAAATACCTATCATGTGACACTATTAGCACCGGTCCGGGAAACGATTGCACTACCCTTTCCAGCCATTCCATCCCTCGCCAATCCAAATGGTTGGTAGGCTCATCCAAAAGCAGCGCATCCGGTTTGGATGAAAGTATCTCTCGGAGTCTCTTCTTAAGCTTCTGGCCACTTGATAACGGGTCAGCGTCATCTATGACTTGAGGCACGTATCCTATCTGTACAGTCTTTGGACTAATTGCTACATGCCCTAAATCCGGCACCTCTTCGCCCATCAGGATCTTAAACAAAGTAGACTTACCAGAACCATTCTTGCCCAACAAAGCCACCTTCTCGCCTTCGCTTACAGCAAACGAGACATCCTTGAGAACCTCTTGGCCTCCAAATGACTTTGATAGATGAGAAATTTGAATATTCATATACTTATAACCACAAAAAAAGAACAGAAGCACGCAAAACCCGCCTTTTATGGCCACAGGGTTATGGTGTTTAGCTGTTCACTGAGGGAATTATAGCAAGGTTGCCCACCTAGACGCAAACTTATGCTAGAAATACTAGATTTTGAGCGTAATAGGTTCGAATACTTTCCATCCAGGGCTGCAAAATAGCCTCGAATCGAACCCATAAAACAAACTCGAAAATGATATAATGAAACCGTGATTAACTGGTCTACAGACGAAAAGGATTTCAAGAATAAAAATCCTCAAGAATACAGACTTTGGAGGCTAACTCAGCTTATCAATTATGGTCTAGACGGCGAGAAATTAGACAAAAAAGAGGTCATTGCTGCTTGGCCAAAAATCAAAGCCCAATTAGACCCGCACAAAGCTGTATACTTACAATATCTCCTATGGGACAAAAAACCATCCTCACTCCAATTCAACGACGATTTTTGGACCTTGTCCAAGCCGAAAACTATTTAACCAGAAAATATTATTGGACAGGTGGTACAGTTCTCTCCGAAATCTATTTACACCATCGAGACTCTGAAGATATTGATCTATTCACAGATAAAGGAGAAATTCATCTACCTAGCATAAAAGACTTCATTGGCATGTCTGGAGCTAAGTTAGGGGCCAAAGGTATCAGTTATACTAGATTTTTGGGATTACACACATTTGTCTTCGGTCTTCCTGACAACAGTCAGCTAAAAGTCGACTTCAACTATTATCCCTTTCCACGCATAAACACTAGTAAAAAATGGGGGAAGATTGCAATTGATAGTGTTGAGGACATAGCTGTCAATAAAGTCCACACTATCTCAGTCAAACCCAGATCTCGGGATTTTATTGACTTATATTTTCTCCTAAAAGACAAGAAATGGGAGCTATCCCTCCCTCGACTAATTAGTCTTGCCAAAATTAAATTTGACTGGGACATAAATCCTCTTCAAATGGGAGAAAATTTAGCCAAGGTTGTGACAGTTAAAGACCTGCCACGAATGTTAGTGCCCTTTGACCAAAAAGAAATGGAGAATTACCTACTCAGACTTGCTAAATCTCTAGAGAGTGACATCTTCGAAAACTAAAGTAATAGGTTCCCACATAGTCCACCAGCGCCTGCAAACTACTTGGTGTTTTGAGAGATCAAGTAGAGCCTGACTGTATACCAAGAGAACAAAGCACCTACACCTATAAGTATCCCCATCATGGACGCCATCATCCAAGGGGAGCTGAGGGAATTATAGGCATAGATCGTCATAATGGTACCTGGAATCGGACTTATTAGGGCGGTAATAATCATATATTTTCTAAAAGAGATGTTAGTTAGACCTGCGGCATATGAAATAAATTCGTATAAGGGAAAACCGAACAGCCTGGCCGCTACTAATAAACGAGTACCCATAATGGTCACGAACCTATCAATTTTGCTAATGGAGTTTTTCCCAGCCAGTTTGATTACCCAATCCCTCCCCAACTTCCGAGCAATGTAAAAATTTATAGCTGCGCTCAAGTTTGAAGCAATGTAAATGTAGACCCATGCTTTTACTGGTCCAAAAACAGACAAGGCAACAATAATTCCCGGGGTCCCGGCAAGTGGGGCAAATACATGTGATACTGTCACATACAGGATTACTACCAGCGGCCCTAATGCTCCTAAATCCTCAACCCTTTCTTGGATAACATCAGTTCTGAGCCAATTGGATACCAGCACCGACACGAACGAAAGTACAAACACTAAAATAACGACCTTAACAATTTCCTGCCAGTTTTCGGAGATGACCTTCTTCACTCTACCATTCTAACTCAGTTATTAAAGCCCAATTAGATTTGTGCGTAAAAGGTTCGAATCCTTCGATAAAGTTTACACTGAGCCTGCCGAAGTGCTCAGGACTACCGCATCCAGGGCTGCCAATAATGCTAAACTGACCCTGTGACTTTCTCCGTCAAGTTGTTTACGACAGCCAGAGGCGATTCGCCAGTTAAAGACTTCCTCGACAGCTTAGACAAACCCACGCTGACTTCGGGGCTACACGAACTACGCACATCCGGCCAAACCGCAGTCAGGATCTTGTTCGCCAACTATCAAGGAACTTACCATTTACTACACGCCTTCAAGAAACAAACCCAGAAAACACCCCTCAAAGAAATCCAGACTGCCCTTGACAGAAAAGCCAAACTAATATAGCATATAAGTAATATGAACCACGTCGACTTTAACGATTACAAAACACAGGCGCTCAAAAATCCTAAACTAAAAGCCGAATACGACAAACTCCAACCCGAGTTCGAACTCATCAACGCTTTAATTGCAGTCAGAAAAAAGAAAGGCTACACTCAAACTCGGCTGGCTCAAAAAATTGGTACGAAGCAATCGGTTATCTCCCGCTTGGAAATCGGTCGTGCCAACCCCACTCTCCAATTTCTCAAAAAACTTGCCTCAGCCCTTAATTCCAAACTGGAAATCCGCATTTCTTAACCTCCCCACACCCTCCATCCCAAAATCAAAGCTATTTAGGTTCACCCAGGCGTTCCTAATTACGTCCAATAAGGCCTGCCCACCACCGAATCCAGCTTAAGCCACTCGATAAGTTAACACATCTCCAATCGCCAATCCCAGTCTCATCGCAGCATTTCCTCTAATTAGAGCAACGTCTATCATATGCGGCAACGAAGTACTGGGATAAATTACAAAAGTACCGGTGGGACTACTCATCATTCTACCTGTCACGTATTCCGCTTGAGCCAATAACCCGCCTTTAGCAAAAATCTTAATCGTTGAGCCCGGCTTAGCTTCTAACTTACCATAAATCTTTAAATTTCCATAGTTATCAATATGAACTATTTCCCCTTCCATGATGTCTAGCGGCACTACAAAGTCTTTATCTCTATCTTCCCCAAATTTTTCATAGTCCACTCCAAGAGCAAGGCCAACAGCTATCGGCCCATAAATAACATGTGCTCCAAAAGTTTTATGAATAGCATCCTTATCGAACCTATTATCATAATCAGCAGGCGGATCTTCTCCTGGTAAATAGATAATCTCGCCATTAATGACAAATGGTTTTTTGACAGTTACTTCAGCAAGATAGTCAAACCCGAAATCTCTGTTAATCCAATCAAAACAACCGTTATTTGAACCCATTACTATCATGTCTTTTCCTGTTATCTTCGCAATTATGTCAGTTTTATGTGTCTGATGTGGAGCAACATTTGTGAACATCACAACCGGCGATAGGTACGATTTTGCCATAAGCCTGGTTAGAAAAGCTCCATGAGTAATCGACATCCCAGTAACAGGTACTAAGGGAGCAAAATCTACCTGCTCATCCGTAATTCTATCGGCCACCCCTCGCATAATCGCATACATCTCGTTATAACTTTGGTCAACTATGTCCGTAATTATTTGAATAGTATTCACCCTAGACATATCCAAATATTACACCCGTTCTATAAAAAATCCACTTGAAGGAACCCTCAAATTTGAGCATACCAGGCTCCCACACAGTTTACATGAGTCTACAGCCCATCCTATAGTATTGACAGCTACCCCTACTTCTGTATAATCATTAAATGCCTGTCTTCAATGGTGAGCAGCACAACAATAGGTTCGATATTATCGCGGTCTGTCCAAATCCAGAATCTCGCCGAGCCATGGTAGGGATAACGTTTTTTAGAGAGGAAAACCAGTTAGAAACCGAAGCGGCACAAGAATCGATTGAGAATGCGCAAGAAAAGCTAAAGGCCTGTCCTCCAGATTGTACTATTCAATGCGATTTGAGAAATCTTGCCCAAGCCACTCCCGAACTTGTCTTGGCGTTCATAAATTCAAGACGTTCCCAACTCCCCAGCGCAACAACTTCTAAGGAGGCAAAACATAAACCATCAAGTCCCCTATAATTGCGAACTGTAATTTGAAGTAGTATTTGGGAATCACTTCAGCCCATAATATAATACCTGCTATGCTGGTAGAAACCAATACAACCGAGACTCCAAGAAGCGCCAAACTATACACTTGTGGAAGTTGGGAAATCGCCCTCGGTGCGTGGTACCTGGCGGCCAAAGCCAGCGGCCGTTATAAAGAACCTGATCTCACCCAAGCCATTGCCAGCGCCTTCACAACGCTTGACAACTATCCAGAAGATGTCAAAAGCCGGTTTGGCCCTCTCGACCAGCTGCGAGAAACCATGAAAGACAGCCTTCCTACCGAGGAGTCCAAACTGCATTTTGGCACCGAGCAGCGTGAGCTGGAAAAACGACAACTGCAGTCTGTGAGTGACTACTTAAGAAAATTGTCTCAACACCACCCCGAAATGGTCAGAGGAGTTGTGACCATCGAGTCCGCCGCTGGAAAAAACATCATTCACATCAATCAGGCAGAGTTGCCAAAATGGCCGAACCATCCCAAGGCCCTCGAGTATCTTGAAGACTTAGTGGTAAACAAGCCCATAGCCAAACGACTGCAAAGGAACCATCACACTTCCAACAGGGATCTCCCCAAGCACGAACCTGCTCCGCCCGCCCCGGTTCCCGAACCAGCCAACCCGGCCCCACTCACGATCTACGATTCGTGGTCTATGAAACACCGCGACCAAGCGATTAGAAAAGCGTTTCGCAGTTGGGGCGATTGATGGCACATCAGCAAAATACTTCATCCCGAGTCAGCCTTCGAAATATTAGCCTATCTCGAGTTGGAACTCAGACAAGGCGTGAGGGACATCAGAAAATTAATTAAGAGGCTCCGTCGCTCGCCCTAGAGTACAATTAAGTCATGGCCACTCTCAATACTTCCGAAATCCTCACCCCCCAACTTATGGCCGATATTATGGCAGGACATCTGGACATTAAGTTTGTCCGAGTGGGCGAAAAAGTCGCGGTTGGCCCCTCACACGCCCAACACAAGTTCATAGCCTCCGGGGCCGATCTCCATCCAATTACCCCAAGTCGATGACCAGCCAGCTTGTCACGACGCCGGTGTCGGCCTAAGCTCTGCCGCCAGCCTTCTTCTCTGCAACCTTTCCGCTGGCCTTATTCACCTTGACAATACCGGCGCTCCCATCTCAAAGCCGGCCGAGCTCCCCAGCCTAATCGTACCCGGTCGCCTTGATACTTGCGAGGTCTTCTCCCCTCTCATCGAAACCGCGGCCATCGCCCTCGGCCTGACAACTCAATTCTACCTCGAGTACAGTCCGTACGTCCAAGTTCTGGCACCTAGACGAAAGACCGTGTTTCGCTCGTTTCCCCCGCCGCGTACGAGCTTGACCTCGGGCTTATAATTTAAAAAGCATGTCCAACCGCAAAACTCTTTTGATTGTCCTGGGCTCTCTCTTAACCCTGGCCATTCTAGGCTTCACGGCCTACTGGTTTGCCACCAAAAACTCTCCCGCCACCGAAACAGCCGAACCCTCCCCCGCTCCCACTCCAGTCGAA
>C687J35174_10005333_pt1 | contig 16994 bp, 22 predicted proteins | sample RifCSPhighO2_01_FD_35174 | JGI IMG/M metagenome (IMG submission 35174) | reverse complement strand
TTACTCATTTTAGTCCCTCCAAAATCAAGAATCATTCCATGAACGAAAACATTTTTATAAGAACTTTTTCCCATCATTATTGCAGAACATATTTGCAACATACTAAACCACAGTTTAGTTTGTTCAGTAGCTTCTAAAATTAAGTCGGCAGGAAAATATTCTTTTATTAATTTTTTATCGTTATATAAGCAATTCCACGATGCTGTTCCAGAATCAATCCAAACATCAATAACATCAGGTATTCTTGACATTTGCTTCTTACATTTATTGCATTTGAGTTTAACCTCATCAATCCAAGGTCTATGCAAATCAATTTTGCTTAAATTTTTTCCAGATCTTTTGCTTAATTCTTTCTCGCTTCCTATGACTTCAACCTTTCCACATTCACAAGTCCATATGGGTGCAGGACAACCCCAAAATCTTTGTCTTGTTATCCCATTATCCTTTAAATTTTCAGTCCATCTTTCATAACTTTCCTTTGTTCTTTTCGGAACCCAATAAATTTTTTCATTGAATTTTAATAATTTATCAGTTAAATCCTCTGTTTTCAAGAACCATTGCTCTGTAGGTCTAAAAACAACAGGTTTATGGCTTCTCCAGGACATAGGATATTCATGCTCAACTTCAGTTGTCGTAATTAGTGACCCGACTTTTTTAAATTCATCAATAAATTTCTTATCATCTTCCTTAGCAATCATCCCAGTGAATTTTCCAAGATTTTCTATTTCTCCCTTTTCATTTAATGTGTTAAATGCTCCAACCCCATATCTTTTCCCAACCTCATAATCCTCAGGACCGCATCCAGGGGCGCTGTGCACGAGTCCAGTTCCAGCACTTGTATCAACATATTCCTTGCTCAAAAAGACCGTATGCACATTTTTCCATTCATTCTTAAGATTATCATAAATTTCTTTTAAATCATTATACAACGGATGAACATATTCAGTTCCTTCCAATTTTTCCCCTTTAAATTCATCAATTATTTCATATTTCTTTCCAAGTAATCCAGAAATAAACATTCCTGCTAAATCTTTAGCAATTATCCAAACTTCTTTTTCAACCCTCGCTTTTACATAATTAATTTCAGGATTAACCATGATTCCCAAGTTAAATGGAACAGTCCAAGGAGTAGTAGTCCAAACAAGGAAATACTCATCTTTTTTATTTTTTATTTTAAATTTTAAGAAAATAGAAGTATCTTTAACAGTTTCATATTCCAGTTCATGTTTTGCAAGCGATGTTTCAGACTGGGCATCCCAGTGCATTATTTTTTTCCCTTTATAGAGTCTTTTCTGTTCCCAGGCCTTCTTTATTAAGGCCCATTCTCCCTCCATATATTCCTTAGAGATAGGCATGTATGAATTCTCAAAATCCATCCATACACCAAGTTTAGCTAAATCTTCATTCATATATTTTGCATGTTCTATAGAAAATTTAGCGCATTCTTTTACAAATTTATCAATTCCGTATTTCAGAATCTCATCTTTATCTTTAAATCCCAATTTTTGCTGGACTTTGTTTTCTGTAGGCAGTCCATGCATATCATATCCTGCCCTATCCCACACATTAAGCCCTTTCATTCTTTTATATCTAAGAATGATGTCTTTCAAAGAATTATTCCATGCGTGTCCTATATGTAATTTTCCAGAGGTATAGGGAGGACCTTGCAAGAAGTAGAATTTCTTTCCTTTCTTATTTTTTTCCTTAACTTTTTCATAAATCTTTTTTTCCCTCCAGAATTTTAGTGTTTCCGCTTCGATTGTCTTAAAGTCTAACATATTCTATTTTCTCCTTTTTACCTTTTATACCTTGCTGTTAGCAGTTTTAAGTAGATAATAATTAAATCCTTTTACAAGTGCTTCCTTAGATGAGCCTATTATATTAGGGTCAACTCCAACTGTTGTAAAAATCTCTTGTCCATTTCTAAAACTTATCGCGGTTCTTACAGTGCTCTCTTCTTCACTTCTTCTTGCTATTCCAACATAGTAATCTTCTAAGTGAATATCTTTTACTTGCGGATAATCTTCTTCTAAAATATTTCTTAATGCCTTATAGAAAGCATCTATGGGACCTCCTTCTAGGTTTATTTTTCTTCTTACTTCTTTTCCTAAAACCTTAGCAAGAACGAAAATGCTGCTATCTTCTCTTTTTAGTAAATTTCCAGTTTCAGCTTGCCAATTTTCAACTTCNAGTATTTCTTTTCTATTCCCNAAGTACTTATTAATTAAAAGGAAATGTTCTGCTCTTAAGTCATCTATCCTATATCCCTTTCTTTCTAATAGTTGTAATTCATTAAACAATATTGCAGTCTTATTCTTCACTAGTTCATTTTTTTTGTCAAGTTCATATCCAAATTCTCTTGCAGTAGCTATAATAGAACTTCCTCCTCCAAAAGTATTAAGGAGGATTACTCCCTTGTTTCCAACACATTCAGGAGTTATATGCTGGTAACTTGCTCCTTTCATTTCTGCATCTATATGCACTCCAGCTTTATGAGCGAAAGCATTATTTCCGACATAAGGTTTATTTCCTGGCATTTCTAGCCCTGCAAGTCTAAATGCTTCCTTATTTATTTCTCTTAATTTTTTTAAATCTATTCTCAGTTTTGCTTTATTTCCCATTTTTAAGACATAATTTCCTAAGAANGTAGTTAAATCTAAATTACCTATTCTTTCACCCATCCCGTTTATAGTTCCTTGTACTTGAACTATATATGGTAGACAAACNCGNGCGTTTTCAAAAGCAGAATCACAATCATTATGAAAATGAACTCCTAAATTAGGTTTTATTCCTTTTTTCATGAAGTGTTCATAAGTTTCTTCAATTATGTCTTTAGTTTCGTCTGATAATGTCCCTCCGTTTGTATCGCATAAAACAATTCTATTTGTTCCTCCAGCAAGAGCATTTTCTAAAGTAATTAGAGCATAATCTTTATTTCTCTTAAAAGCATCAAAATAATGTTCAGCATCATAAGTTACTTCCTTTCCTTCATTAGTTAAGAAACCCACACTTTTTCTTATTGATTCTAAATTTTCTTCAAGTGTTATTTTTAGTTGATTTTTAACATGAATAGGGCAAGTTTTTCCAAAAATGCACGCATATCTAGTATCTGCCTCAATTAGTAACCTAAACTTATTATCTTTAGATATTTCACTAGCTTTAGAAGTAGATCCAAACACAACTGGTTTTGTTTTTAAATTCATATTTCTAGATCTTCTAAACGCTTCAAGTATTTCTTCTTTGTTTGATCCTATAGGCCAACCAATTTCAGCGTAATCTACTTCTAAATCATCAAGCATTCCAAGTAATTTTAATCTATCTTCAAGGGAAAAACTAGCTCCAGCTGTCTGTTCGCCATCTCTTAGCGTGCAGTCATAAATTTCTAGTTTATAAGTCATGTAAAATGAATGCGCAATTAAAGTTAAAACTGCGGTTTTAGATAATAATAGCTATAATAATAGAATTTCCACATTTGCCTTCCGTTGTTTCTATAGCCATACTAAACCTAAAAATAAAGTCTATTTAAGTCTTTTTATGTCAAGTATCTTGGCATCCAAAGCGTGAGCATCACATCATTCTTTTGATAATAATCTAACATTCATTTTTCCTCTTATATTAAGGCAATAATGGTCAAAAAGATCTTTAGGAAAATAATAACTGGCTTCTTGGGCAAATCCAATAGTATAAATGCCTATTTTATTATTTTGTACACCCTTCATAAATTCAAAATATCCTCTAAGATCACCATATAGATCAATAATTTCTTTTAAGGAAGTTTTATCATGAAATATTCNTTCTTTCCCATTTAATATTATTTCAGGTTTAAAATTACCAGTACAAAAAATATTCAAATAATCGCTTAAATCTTTCTTCGGTCTACTTAAAAGGCGCTGATTATAAACTCCAGGTTCGTGATAAGTCTCTCCAAAAATATTTCCCTTTCCATCAGAAAAAACAGAGCCGATGAATCCATATTTCGGGTTTGTATCTTTAGGATTTGTAATCTGCGTGGTTATTAAATAATCATATTTTTTTACCAGACTTCTATTTTCATTAAACCATTCTTCTATTTTTTTCTCGTTTTCAAGATTAAAATAGAAATCCTTTTTTAATCCGTTCTCAGGATTTTTAGGATCCCAAATAAATAAACAAGGTCTATTGGCCGAAATAAATTCTTTAAGTTGAGGTATTCTACTAATAAAGTCCTTATGACTTTCAGATGAAAAATTAAGCCATTTTAATGTTTCTAGGCCTAAGGATCTTATATAAAAATAAGTTTCACTTGTATTCATTTTTCTCGCTAGCATAAATTTGCAAGAAATTTCCCCTTTTTATTAACTTCGATAATTATTTACCCTTCAAAATAGAAACAAAAGCGACAATAGCCATAAAAACTAAAGTATTCGCTGCAGCAGACCATCCATAAACAAAACACAAAGCTGCTAAAACAATAGAAACAACAAAAATAATCCTAAACCACTTCTTCCCCTCTTTTAATTCGTCTTCAGTAAGGCTAACTATTAAGAAACCAACTGGAACTGCTAATGCAAGGAATATTAATTCAACTAACATAATAAAACAAGTAAAAAGCTATTTTTAATTTTATCTTATGTCAAGNAACTTGAGCATCCAAAGCACAAGTACCACATTGTGCTTTTGATTAGCNNCTAATTTAGTTTANCTCTATTTTTGACAGAAATGAGTTTTCCTAGACCTATTTCATAATATTTGCCTTTCTTTTCTGTCCCCTTAAATTGGACTTCCATTAAAGGAGCATTTTTGTTATATCCATTTCTGAAAACCACCGTAGAATATTCTATTGGCTTTCCTTCTTCGAAAAGTCTCTTAGTCCAATACGGTTTAACGTCTCTATATTCTATCTTCTTTCTTCCTTCTAAAATTTCAATAAACCATTTCCTATGTAAAATTAAAAATAAGTTTCTTCCCATTTCAGTTAAAAAAGAAATCATCTCCTATTTCATCAGAGTTAATAGCAATATCAATCAAATTAATTATTCCCACCAATTTTCCTTTTTCAANAACAGGTAGTTTCTTTTTTTTAAATTCTTTCATCATGGCAAGTGCAGCACTTACTTCAGATTCAGAATCAACAGACAATACTTTTTTTGTCATTATTTCACTTATTTTTGCCTTCTTTCCAAAATTTTGAAGTAAATCTTTCTCAGTAACAATGCCTTTAATATCATCTTTAATATACAATATCAGACTACTCACATCTTTAGAGCTCATAATACTGGCTGCATCGTTTAAACTTATATCTTTATCGATGATATAAGCTTCCTTCATCAATTCTTTTACTTTCATATCTACCTCTAATTAGGATTCTATATAAACATTATTAAAATAGTCAAATAAAACAAAACTTTAAATAAGTATGAGTCCAAGAGAGATCATGGCAGCTACAAAAAAAGAGATGTCTAAAGAGGAGCGCATTGCTTTCCATCAAGGCGCATTGAACACCCTTCTTGGAGAAAGAAATGAACTTTTAAAAATGGTGCAGACTGTCGAAAGTCTAATTCAAGCCCATGTTTCTGAATTAAAGACTCTTGGAGTCAAATTTGAAGCAGCAAAAGAAGAAGGCAAAAAACCTTAAATTTTACTACTTTTCTAGATAATATTTGTCTAAAAGGGTTTATATAATCTTTTTATAAATGATTAAGATGTCAAACTTAAAGAACATACTAAGAAACTCATTGTCTGTAATAGGATTATCGGCTCTTCTTGTAGGATGNGGAGATTCTTCTTCCAATCAATCATCAGTAGTTGCAAATTCNAATCAATCAGATTACTTATTTAATTCATTTGGAAGTCATAAGATAATTGCTCCAAGTTATTATAGGAGTCCATTAGGGGTATCAACAGCGGATATAGNTGGAGACGGAGATAAAGATATCATATTAATTTATAAAAACGCAGAAGATGGGGTATATCGAATCGGAATAACGATTCTAGAAAANAAAATACCTCAAAAAGGTAATTCTTCTCCACTAAATCAAGATTAACAGNTTATTGTATCTTATCAACTTCTGCTGCGACCTCAAAATCCTTCTGCGTCAGGCCTTTTTCATAATGTGTTGTTAAACTCAATTTAACCTTGTTATAGCTTATCTGTATGTCAGGATGATGATTCATCTTTTCAGCGATCTCGGCAATCTTTTTCACAAACTCCATCGCCTCTCTGAAATTAGCAAATTCATAATCCTTGGAGATAGAATTTCCATCTAAACTCCAATCTTTTAGTCCAGACATCCTTTCATTTAAGAGTGCCAAAGGTAATAACATGTATTTTAGAATATAGACAAATTAATAAGTATTTCTATTAACTTAAATTTCACCGCGTTTCATTTTTTCAAGCTCTTCCTGTTCTTTCCTTATCTTTTCTTCTTTTTGTTTTATTTTATCATGATTCCTTAGTCTGTTAATATCTTCCTGTGCTTTCTTTATTTTTTCTTCAGCATCTATTAGTTGCTTATCAACGTCAACCGGGTTTATTGACTTGTATTTATATGCAGAATCAAACTTTAGTCTCGGAGCAACCATTTTAAACCCAAAGAACAAAACAAAACCAGCTATAAGTGCTCCTCCAATAATATAATAGACAAATTTAGGTATTTTTATATCACTAGGATTATTTTCAACAACATTACCAGTCAACCCAGCATCATCTTTTTGCTCTTGTGTATCATTTGATTCAATTGTCACATTTTCACTTGCACTAGTATTTGCTTCAATTACCGCTTTTTCATCCTCGGTCTTCTTGTAATTATCAGATATATCTTCAGGAATAACTTGCAAATACAAAGGATCTCCATTCTTAAATGTATTTTCAAACTTATGCAAAATTACAGTTTCTCCGTCTTTTGTTATCTTAACATTTATTTTGATCTCTTCAGCGTCCCCAACATAATTAGTAGAATACATTCCAGTACCGTCAGCAAGCCCATGATAGCTTTCAAGTAAAGAATAAGCATCTATGTTTGCTAGAACAAACACGCTAACTTTGTGATCTGCAAGAGTTTTAATATTAATCTGCAAATCCGCAGAAACCAAAGGAAATACTAACAATGCTGCAAAAATCAACAAAGCAATTAATTTATTTACCATCTTCTTTCTCCTATTTCAAATTATTTCCCATTTATAAACATTTTTACACTACCGCTTTTATAGATTTTTCCATCTTGCCAATCTTTTAAAATAGCCCTTGCAACTTTATCAGTATCTACTTGGTTGCCTTTTTTCAAAGTATTTCTTTTTCTTCCAAGTTTTTCCATTAATATTTCACAATCTCCCTTTGCATCAATTTGATAATATTCCTCAAGTAAATTAGGATAATCCTGCACTATTTTATTAACTATAAAATCAGGATCTTTGACTTTATCATATGTTCTTATTCCTATTTCAGCATGCCTTTTCAAGTAGTTATTGCTAACAGCGTACTCTTTGTCTGGAATAACTCCCGGCGTGTCTAAAATCAGTATATTTTTGCTCAGTTTTAATTTTTGAATACCTTTAGTATGCCCTGCCTCAGCAGAAGTGCTAGCACTTTTTCTTCCTATCAAAATATTAATTATGGTGCTCTTTCCAGTATTAGGATAACCTATAACTCCAACAAATCCCTTCCTTACAAGATTCATTTTGCCAATTTCTGTTTTTATTAAATTTCTAAGTCTTCCTATCCCGCTTCTCTCATGACACGAAATAAATATGTAAGGTTCTAGTTTTGTTAAATCAACAAGAGTTTTAAGTTCCTTAACATTGACCAAGTCTGCTTTATTAAGTACAAATATAACTTTCTTTTTCATACTAGTAATAAATGCCTCAATCTCAGAATTTCTTGTTTTTTCTATGAATCTGGCATCTAAAATTTCAAGTAATAAGTCGCTTCTCTCTACTACTTCTTTAGCTATTTTCGGAAATGCCTTTCTATGATCATTCTTTCCCTCTATCGTTCCTGTTCTTCTCGAAGAAAATATATATCTTACTCTCATAATAAAAATACACTTTATTCCTTTATAAATACAATCTATTGAGGGACTTCTATAAGGAGTATTTTAGAATTTTTATCTATTTGCATAGTTATTTCTTCTACTTCAGTTATAGTTGAGGAGTCTTCAGTCCTCAACGAATTACCATTTATTTCAATTTTACCTTCAATAACAAAAATATAAACCCCATTATTTTTATTTTTCAATTTATATACTTCTTTTTTATTTTCTGTAAACTCCCCAAGTAAAAAATAGGCATCCTGATTAAAATAAGACATATTTTTATTTTTCTCTCCAGAAACAATCAAATTCAGTTTATTTTTCTCAAGATTAAGTTTTCTATCTTCATAACTTGGCTTTTCAATGCTTTTAGGCTCAATCCATATCTGCAAAATGTGTGCATTTTCTTCTTTAGATGCGTTAAATTCAGAATGGAAAACTCCGGTTCCAGCAGACATTCTTTGCAATTCTCCTTTCCTTATAACTCCTTTATTGCCCAAAGTATCCTCATGCTTTAGTTCTCCTTCCAAAACAATCGTGACTATTTCCATCTGTTCATGAGGGTGCGCACCAAAACCCTTTGCAGGAGATATTATATCATCATTAAAAACAACAAGTTTACCAAAATTTATATTATTTTCATTGTTATATCTTCCAAAACTAAATCCATGTCTACTATCAAGCCAATCAAGTTTTGTTTTTCCCCTTTCTTCAGACCTTCTAATTTGTAGTTTCATATTCTAACTTACCAGATTCTTCTAATTTTAATAACATATCGCTATAAGAACAAGATATCAAGTCTTCATCTTCAACTCTTAGTTTTTCTCGGTATGTTTTACATTGAATCTCTAGTAATTCTCTCTTCAAATTACCTCTTAAGTCAAGGGCTTCAACTTCAATAAAATTTCCCAAGTCTTTTACTTCATCTATATGAAATTTTACATTATCCGCAAAATAAATGTGCCTTTTTTTATGAACTTCAACTTTAACGCCCAAAGATTTTCTTAGTATTTCTTCTAGACTAGAATCTGGATTAACTGCAAGTAAAGTTACATCAGATTGCTTAGGTCCACTTATATTTTCCCTCTGATAATAAATAAGAGAATTCTCTATATTTCCTTTTCTAAGCTTTAACCTTCCATTTGGCACATTAAAGTAAATATCTATTTGATGATCTAATCCTTTATATTCAGAAGCTATTCTTTGTAAATACGAATGAGCCCATTCCGGATCCCTGCATCTTGCCTTAAATTCAACATTAATATGCATTTTAACATCTTTTTTTCAGTCATGTTTTCTGAAGAACTCGGTTTATATATTTTATTGTGTTTAAAATTTTCTTCTAAACCAGGTAATTCTAGTACTTTGTCTTGGAGGACGATCCATCCTATTTAGACAATACTTGCTCAAGTCTTCCAATTCTTTTATTTTAAAATCTCTTTTAGTGTAAATCTTATTGGTCATCCATGTAGCTCCTCCAATTCCCTCGCCTATATCTATGAAATGGTTTACTGAAGGAAAGTCTAATACATCAAAACCAATCTGCTCTTCAGGGTGAACCCAGCATCCTAAGACAATTTTAGGATTATATTTTTTTAAGGCATCCGCGTGAGATAGTATCTCTGTTTTTCCTTTTGATAAATTGTAAGAATTGTCATCAATCGGTTTAATTTGCACCCCTCTATTTTGCAAATGATAAGACAGTCTTGCATCTCCAGCACAAATTTCTATTATGGGTTGTTCCCCAATTTGTTCAATTACTCTTGCCAAACCGTTTATTAATTCATAGGTATGGACATTAAGTATTTTTGCCCTTGATAATAATTCGCCCCAAGATAAATGGTTAAAATCTTCATCATTCTTCACTGAAAGATATTTCCATATCTGCCTCGCCTCTTTGAATGTTGGTAAGGTAGAATATTCTGTCATCTTAGAGAGTATACTCTCAAATTTTTCTGAAGGCTTCCAATCTTTTGTTAGTTCAAGAGATTTCATCACTTTCGCGAGAAAATAGAGTTTATATAAATGTCGGATATTTTGCATTGTTAACTTAACGGTTGATATAAGTTGTTATTCTAGACTTGCTTATTTATCATAAATTTTAAATTGGCTAAATAAGATGATTTTGTTTGAAGGTCTATTCTACAATTATTTCTCTTTATCTTTGGACTGTAANTTCTTTACAAGACCTTTCGTCTCTTNCGAACTAACATCGCTCAAAGGTCTGTATGAACCGTCGTTGGTTTTAACAAATGGCTTTAAAATTGGAGAATTTCTTAATTGTTCTACTGATAAAAATTGTCTTGAATCTCCTTCTAATTTTCTTTCATAAATTGCGGTTGGCTCACCTAAATATAATCCACCATGAACACCCGCCACTACGCCGAGAGTTAATCCTAAAAGTCCTACAACAATATATTCTCTTATATCTTTCATTGTTTCTCCTTAAAATTTATAAAAATTGCTTATTTATAAATCTTTCTATTTTGTAGTTACTAGATAGTTACTATAAACTTGCCTCTTTAGTGAGATAAATTAATCCCAACCATTTATTCTTCATTTCTGTTAAATGCCCCCCTTTAATTCTGGAATAGCCAGCTCATAAGGACAGCATTTTATTTGCTGATGTTTGGTTATGAAGTTATAATAAATTTCATAGCCTTTCATAATAGCATTAGCAAAATTAATAGAGCCATGAAAACCACGCATAACTTTTGTTCTTGCCTTTAACGAACAGAATTACCGACTCTCTCAAATTCTTTTGCAATTATATCTGCAAAAGCATCGTAATATTTCATTCTAGCTAAGGTTTCTTCAACGTTATCCATTCCAGCCATAACTGTATTTGCTAAAGTAGGCATTAGTCCGCTCCAAGGTCTGCAATTTTTTGGGGTTTGTATTACCATACTTTCTTCAGCTTTTGTTGAATCGCTTGGTCTTTTCAAGATAATTCTAAATGGGGTTTCAAAATATCTTTCCCCTTCTCTTCCAGTTACATACCTTATAAACTTACAAACAACTGGTTCCCATGCAAAAATGGGACCGATTGAAATAACTGCGTCCCCTGATTCCATTTTATTGCGCTCTAAGTTCATCGGTTCAGTCACAAATCTATAAAGTGCTTCTGCTCTAGGCAAAACTTTTCTTAAGTCATCGGGCAAATCATCATAATTCATAAAGATAAGATTATAATCCTATTGATAAAGATTTGCAATTACTTTCTGAACGCAAAATAAATTATGAGCCACTTCTGTAAGCTAAATTTATAAGTTTATGAACTTTCTGTCCAAGATATTAAGAGATGGCAATTAATCTACAATTCAGTTTCTTTTCCCTCTTCTAATATGATGAACTTTATCCCCTTGGTAATTAGTACATCATTCGGAATTCTATGGACCGTTCCAGGCGTTTTTAATATTCCTTCATGCACAGGGAAAGCTAATTTAGGATGAACTTCTATAGCATAGTCAATTGCTTCCGACAATTTCATCCAAGGACCAGCAACAGGTAGTGCTAAAATATCAATAGGCTTTTTAGGATTGGTAAAAGCATCACCCGGATAGAATAATCTATTAGAAATAAAGTATCCGATATTAACAACAGGCGTAATTGTTTTATACATGTCTGCATGTTTTTCTCCATATCCCTCTATTAAAACCCCATTAAAATCCATCTTCTGACCATGTTCTAATAGTTTGTAATTATGAATGCCTGCCCCGTCTAAGAGTTTAGCAACTCCTTTATTAGTGATAATAACTAATCCTTTACTTGCATTAGCAATAACATTTTTCAAAGAGCCTATATGAAGATGATCAGCATGTTCATGTGTTATAAGAACAACATCTATATCTTTCACATCATTTTGTCCAGTAGAGTAAGTACCTGGATCTGTTAAAATTCTCAATCCTTTTTCTTCGATTAATAAACAACAATGTCCGAATTTAGTTACTTTCATAATTTTACATAATATCACAGATTAAATGTTTTTCTATTACCTTAGGATAGAGGACAAAAATTCCGACATCTTTATAAATTCGAGCCAAAAACTGTCCACTATCCTAATTCGATTTTTTTGGAGATAACTACTTGTTATATAAATACTTAAAAATCGATGTGTAAGTGTAAAAATATGAAAATACCCGTCAAAGAAGATTATATGCAATTTTTAGATAATTTTAGTAAATCATTGTCTATAGAGTTGCCTAATGCCTGTTTCTATGTATACGGTTCCTTAAATAACTGTGATTGTAATTATGGAAGAAGCGATATAGATGGAGGAATAATTTTAGGTTCTGGAGTGATTACTCCCAAAGATAAAATAATAAGACTTTCTGAGTTATTTTTAAATGCCTTAAATAATTATGGTCTACAAACACAATTTAATTTACTAGATTTGGAGACCTGTAGAGACGGGCGTTTCTTATCATATACGGAAGATTATACTAATTGGATCAAGGAATCTGCGAAAGTACATTCTGGTCCGAACCTTTTAGGAGAATTAAATGGAAGAGATTTTAAATCAGGTGTTTTGTATAGCGCAGCCTTTAACTTTTGCGGCCCTGGAGGAGTAAGAAATAGTTTGTTATATTCATTAGTTCATGCTCACCAAGATAATGATGATTTTAAAGAAAGAACATCTAGAGCATTAGAAAAAGTGGCTAAGTTTCCTAAGAAATTATTATGGTTAAGGGGGCAAGGCATTATTCCATCAAGGATCAAGGCAAGACAAAGACTGGCAGAGATTTTAGAAGACGCCAATTTAGAGATTATAGATGAGATTAATGACTTGTTAGCTAATCCAAAAGAATTGTATTCTCAGCTTGAAGATCTTGGAGAATCAGTAAGGTTACTTTCTTCTTCTTTGGGCTGCATGGAAGGAATGGTTGCCTCTTATATTAAACATTTTCCACAGGTTTCTCAAAGAGAGTTAAAGCTCTAAAATAAAATCCATTTAGTTTAAGATAGAGGACACAATGTCCGACTTCTTCAAATAATCGTGTTATTTTTTCTCTCATATTAATTAAGGGAACAATCTTCGCTGTAGCCAAAGGGTTTTTTTGGTGGTTGCTGTTGTTCACCAATTCCTCCAATAACTTGTCCAATTATTCCTGCCAGTCCTCCAATGGCATTTCTTGCAGCAATACATTGGGCTGTTTCTCTAACAGTTGAAGCTGCTCTTTGTTCTAAAAATTGATAAGATGTATCTCCTATTTGAGAAACTAATCCTGTAGAACCCAGCACATTTTGAAGCACCCTGATCTGATTGGCTACTGCTTGATAATTTTCAAAATCTCCTTTAGCAGAGAATATGTCACAATCTCTCACTCCCCTATCCATTAAATATTCCAGTTCTAAGGAGTCGGGAAATCTTCCATCTTCTAAAAGTCTTATTCTTAGATTCCATTCTTTTGTACCAGTTCTTTCTATTGCCCTATCATAAACTTCTGTTCCTTCTTTAGAAACTAATTTATTAGCTGAATCTAAAACTGGATTTGGTACGATTCCATTGAAAGCACCGAGATAAACTCTTCCTTCTTGTAAATCACTATCAAGATGATGATTTCTTAAATGTTTCAAACTATCTTCATTACCTCTCGCTATATCTTTTACTTCTGAAGCTGGAAGCGATTTTAAGAAATAAGTTGTTTTTGGATCGTCTTCTGCTGGTTTATCTTTTCCTAATGAATAAAGGTCAATTCCTTTGGCACTTGTTCTAATAAAATCAACAACTTCATCTCTAGTTGGAATTCTGAATCTTGTTAGTCTTATAATCTGAGTTGCAGGAACTTTACCCATAAGAGGATGATCTAAGGATTCAGCACTTTTTCCATAAACTTCGTTAGGTACAATTATTCTATATGTTGGTAGTTCTATTTTTGTCACTTAGATTCCTCCTCTTAAAACATCCATGGCGGCTTTTGGATGTTTCTCAAAAACCTGAAAAGACATTCCCATTAAGTTAGACTGCCTTCTTATATGATCTGGAACATCAATACCCAAATCAATTCCTGTTTTTCTTTCAAATTGGTCTGCTACTTGTTGGTTTCTTGAATCTGAATAAGAAGTGACTGTTAACATAACATTATAGCCTGCCACAGTTACAAGCTTATCTTTTTGTTGAGATACCATTAACAAATAAGATTCTTCAGATTTTTTTAATATTGCATACTTAACTGTGTTTCCCAATCCTACAGGAACACTTACCAATGATTCTGTAAATCTTTTCACAGCTTCTTCTAGTGAGTTATCATATCTTCCAACTCTTACTAATGTTTGTGGTGTTTTCATTTTGCTTTTTTATCAACTTGTTTTAGCCATTCCTTTATATCTGGTTTTGAACAATCACATGATTCATCTGAACCAACAAGTCCGCCTCTAACAGGAACTGTCGAGTCATATTTTAATATTCTTCTCACAGGTTCACTATATTCGGTGTTTAATACTTTAAGAGTTTCTCCCACCATCATGTTTCCAACAACCTGATTAGTCATAATAACACTTGGATCAGGAGCATATCTGCAGCTACTTGCTTTTCTTTGCTCTGCTAATGCTGTTTCAACTCCCAATTTACAGTCTAAACAAGCACTTTTTCCAGGTTCGTAAACAACTACTTGTCCTGAACGAGGATCTGTTCCGCCACTTATCAATGGAATTCTATTTCTGACGGCAAAATAATTAACAATCGCTCTTACGGCAAAGCTGTCAACACAATCAAGGATAGCATCGGGATGATTTTTTTGAAAATATATTGTATTCTCATCTAATTTTTCAACTATTCCTCTTAAATTTGCTCTTGGAACAATCTCTGCAACTCTTTCTGCAAGAGCAGTAGCTTTCATTTTTCCAACAGCATCATAAAATAAGATCTGCCTATTGAGGTTAGTTGATTCAACTTCATCAAAATCCAGAACATCAATATTTCCAATTCCTTCTAAAGCCGCCCCTAAAACTGCAAAGTTTCCCAATGCTCCTGCTCCGACAACCAGAATCTTCTTCTTTCCTAAATCGCTTCTTTCTAATATCCCCTTGTCACTTGAAAATCTTCTTGGAGAAGAAAGAGAATATCCTATTCTTGTGGAAGGTTTATCAGATTCGCTTAAAGGCATTAAGACTTTTCTTAATTCTTCGGCTATTATTCCTCCAATTACTCCACTTATAGTGTTGCCTTGTTCTTTTCCTTTATACTCCGGTAAAGTTGTACCATCTTGTTTATCTGCAAATCTAACAAAATACATTTCTCCCCTATTGAGGTCTGTAGAAGATGAAATTACAGGTATACTTCTTAGCTGAGCATATTTCAAAATTTCGGATTTTGATTTTGGAGAGTTAGTTGCATCCACAATATAGTCTGGTTTTCCTAACATCGCCATTAAAGGACCAGATAAAGTTGTGCTTACACCTTTTATTCTAGAAGAAGGATTAATTTGTTTTAACATCGTTTCTAGTGCTTTTACCTTTGAGTCTCCTTCTTTCGCTTTAAATAACAAAAATTCTCTATCAAAATTTACTCTTGCACTATCGTAGATTTCTATATTGCCGACTCCTAAAGCGGTCAGTGCAACCAGAGTATAATTTGCTAAGTTGCCAGTTCCTACAACAACCACTCGAGCATTGTTAAGTTTTTCTTGGTTCCAGTTTTTAATTAATTCTTGTCTGTTGTATCTATCATTGACTGCCATCTTTTTCTCCTCCGGTTTTTCTGTCTCCTAAACTATCTGGGGAATTATTTCTTCTAGTATCTTTCTCTTCTTTAGGTTCTCCTTGATTAAGTAAATCGTCTAAGTCATTCATCTTCTTGACCCCCCCTGTATGATTGGAACTTTCAATCTTTGAAGTTTAGAGAGAGTTGTACGATTTTTGTCAAAATAACCATTATCAGTTAATCGGTATCCAGAGTTATAATCATGGCTCGTATAACCGAACATTAACATTTCTCTACATCTTCTTAATCTTTTTGCGATTACTTCACCACCATCTTTGCCAGATGTTGGAAAACTTAAATCTCCTATACAAAGTTCAGCAAAACTTCCTCTCTGGTTATGAAGAAAAGGATGATTATTATTATCGATCAAAACCAAACCACTTTCATTACCATTGCTTCCATCGTAGGATAAACTTTTTTCACTTTTACTAACTCTGGTTGCAACTCTCGTTTTATCAAAGAAATAATAATTTCCGTCAAATTGACTTTTAATTGCAAATGCTGGAACTTCAATATAAGCATAATAATCTCCAGCACCATCTTGTGTGAATCCAAATCCTTCTCCCTGATATTCTTTTCTTCCAGCCATTGCTAAAAGCTTGGCATCTTCTGATTTCAACAGATCAATTATCTTATCTTTAGAAAGATGTTGTTGAAGAGCGCTTATTCTTATTTTCTTACCTAATTCTGTTAAAAATCTTTCTTCTAAGTCTTTAGTTTTTCCATCCCCATTACTAACAACACCAAATTTTCTTTTTCCAATTTGTATTCTAGAATCATGATTGGTACTATTAGATGAAACTAAATCATAAACGACTCCGTTAACTATGGCGAGATTTTTCCCATTAATAACTCTTGCAAATAGAGAACTACTTTTATAAACTGGCGTTTCTTGATATGCAAGTAATGCATCCAATTTATTTTTTTTAGAAGTTCTTTTTTTAGAAGCTTTTTCTTCTTGTTCTATTTGAGAAATTAAATCATTAACTTCTGCAGATACGTTTCCAGCTATATCTTCTAATTTTCGTGTTACTTTAGAAGTTCTTTTTTTAACAACTTTTTCTTTGCCTTTTATTCCAAACAATTCAGAAACCTTATTTCTGTAATGTCCATCCTGTAAGTAAGGAAATACTTGTTTGAATATTAACTGTGGAGTATCCATAGTTCCGTCCAATATGTTAAGAACATTTAATTGAGAAGAAATCCCCACAGCTCTGCTGTGACTGGGTAAAAACTATATAGTTATCTTATTCTAAAATTTATGTATGAATTACATCATGCTTGTC
>C687J35174_10005326_pt1 | contig 17008 bp, 22 predicted proteins | sample RifCSPhighO2_01_FD_35174 | JGI IMG/M metagenome (IMG submission 35174) | reverse complement strand
GCTCGCGGCGGCGGGGCGGCTTCCTTAGTTCCGTTCAAAGTAGGTTCGCGCGAAGTGTATAATTACAGCACAAATGAACGAAGTGAATTTAGTGCGCAGGAAGAGAAATACCTGCGTGTTTCTCGTGAGGTCTTGAACGCCGGAGCGATGCCGAGCTAGCAAGTGAGGCCGCGAGGCGGTGCCCAGCCCGAACCGAGTGGCGACGAGGTGAGAAATGGGTCGGAGCCCATTTCGCAAGACCTTGAGTATTCTGTTTCAGAATGCGAAAGGTGTACAGCACCTGTAAGGTGAGAGGCGAGGGCAAGTCCTCTCCTGCACAGAATGAGCGAAGCGAACAAGGTGTGCAGGAGGCGCATCTTTTTCGCTTCGAAAAAGGAGTAGGGACTTGAACCCCGGTTGAGTTTTTTTCAATCTGTTTCTGGCGACACTTGGTGTCCGCTGATAGTATATTCTGTCAATCACAGATTTGCTTGACCTTGACAAACACAATCTAATCTGCTATTTTCGCACTAGCAAAATAACAGTTCTTTCCTATAAGCTATTTCGCGCAATTTTGCCTGTTACTCTCTATTTTTTTGGCAAAACTGTGTGAAATAGTTTCAAAATTCAAACACTGAAAGGAGACATACGATGAGCATGGAATTCCGTTTTGCTACCGTCCCCTTCAAACATGACGGATACATTGGCGAGTTATTCAATAAGGATCCGGACGCGGACTTTCCTAAAGAAGGAGTAACTGTCCTTGATACGAGGGGCGAGGACGACCTCTCGATCCGCTACCTCGGCTTCAACATCCCTGGTGTGTTGGCGATGAACGAGATGACACAAGGAGCGTTCCTCGAACTCTGCGGGGGGCGCGCGAGCGGGCGGTACATCCTTCTCGTGCCGCGCAAGCAACACCTCGCTCGCCTGCGTGAGATGCTACCGAACCTTCCATCAGACACGTGGTCGCAGAGGGAACTGCAGAAACGGCTCGCGTGTCTTCTCAACAACGCGGACGCTTGTCTCGCCGAATACGGTGCCCAAGCGGCCATGCTCATCTACTGAATGGAGGAAAAGCTCCGTGAGAATAGCCTATGGTCAACCACGAGCTCCCTTGCGAAACATGTTTTCGCGTGGGGCTTTTTCTTTTTCTAAAATCATTGAAATTTTCATAAAAATTGATTATCCCTTAATTATTCGATTTGCATATTCTGAATTAGTTGCCGCCAAAGAAAAACTTGAAACCCGCCTGAACGAGTTCATTCGGGCAGGTTGTCATTTGTGCGGCTTCGCCGCAAAGCTTGAATTTTTTAGCGGGGGGACTTCCTCGTCGCCACGGGCGGCGACCCAGTAGGCGATTTTACTAAATCGAAAGCGTTCGGATTAATTCAAAAAATTCTGCACAAAAAATAATAAAAAAAGAGGCACCTGCCTCTTCAATGCTACAGAAATACCCCTGCGTCGGAATTCGTTTTTCTCTCCGGCGATAGCTGGTCATTCCGTCGCGCCCGCACAGCCTCTTTCTCGATGGTCTCGCGTAGCATGTNATATGTGTCGAGCATCTTTCGCTCGTCCTCGGTGTAATCATTTTCCCCGATAGGGACAGGCTTCATGTCCACAAACACTGCCACCGGTACTCTCCAAATGCTTTGGAAGACAACCCGACTTTGAGGANTAATGAGGACCCCTTTCTGTCTCGCGAGTTCTGCGGCCCTGGCCATTGTCCGGAATTCGAAGCCTTCCGGATTAAAGATGCGGGTCTTCATACTGTTATGGTACTCCGCGAGGAGCACGGGGTTGAAGTAGGGCGCTCTTGGTTGTGCCTCCCAAGATTGGAAGTGTCCCAGGCCGTAAAGGAGAAACCCGCCGACGACAACGGCCGCGACAATGGCCATTTTTCTTGTTTCACTCATATTTTCTTTGGAGGTGTGGTTATGCGGCCACGTTGTTGTGTTTTGGTAAGGACTGAATCTGGGATTACAATACAATAAATGAAAAAAAAGTAAAGCTCATGATTGTTGTCCTAAATCGAAGATGTTTGCACTAAAAACCCTTTCTACTACACTCGGTAGATGAAATTTGAAGGATAGTAAAGCGCAGTGCGATGTCTCGAAGGGCTAGAGAATTTCCCGTCTTCAGGAATGTTCAAACTTTTTGTTTATCTCGTAATTTAAGCGCGCACCAGGGGCGTGTTTTATATGCTTCTCATATCTTTGTGTCTGTCAGACAGACACAAATTTCTGCGCACAATGTGAGTAAGACAACCGGTGTGGGGTGTCGAACTGACTTAATGGAGCTGACTCCACCTTTGATTTGATTATAATAATATTATAATCAACAAAAATATCATGATTCAAAAAGTACTAAAAGTAGGAAGCTCGGCGGCGGTTACGATTCCCAAGAAATCCCTTGAGGAATTGGGGCTTAAAGTGGGCGACCAGGTAAAAGTCTCTGTGGATTCTGATAAGAAGCGTGTCACTATCGGACCTATCGTGTCGGAAAAAAAAGATGAGATGTACGACTGGACAAAGAAATTTATAAAAAAGTACCGAAAGGCGCTCGAAGAACTCGCCGACAAATAACCCATGGAATATCTTTCAGTAAAAGATATCCTCATTATTCACGCACTCATTCTTGATGAAACAGGCGGTTCTCATGGTGTCCGAGAAGTAGGGCTTCTAAAATCTCTCGCCGAGAGACCAAAAAACCGCTTTTGGCGGTAGAGATATGTATCGAACGGTATTCGACAAAGTGGCCGTGTATTTCGAAAGTATAGTTCAGTACCATGTTTTCATAGACGGAAATGAAAGATCGGGAATTGCAGTGGTCGCGCGATTCCTTTCCTTAAACGGGTATGAATTTTCTGCGACGAATGAATCGGTCGTAGCTTTCGTGCTAAAAGTCGCAACCGAAAAGACACCTCTCGAATTCATTGCTTCCTGGCTTAAAAAAAATAGCAAAAAAAATTCTGCGAAAATTTATTCGTGACCAAGTTTTCTCCTGCGCGAATAATAAAAAACACTCGAATATTTCGAGTGTGGCCGATTTGTGGCTGTTACCTGAAGAGCGATGATAGAGGAATTGATAATGCCGGGCCCGTTGGCGTGATCACGAACGAGATTCCGGAATCACTTTTGTCCCGTGTTTTTACAACTTGGTCGTTTTTGCGAAGCCCAATTGAGATATTCTCTGCGGCCGGCAATGAATCGCGAATGGCGCGGAACATTATCTTATTGACCGTCTCCTTCAGACCTTTGAAATGATCCATCACATGAATGATTCGCTGAAGCTCATTCAAACTGAAGTCGCCAAATGCTTTCGGGCCTTTCGTGCCTATGTCTTCAGGGATGATTTTTTTCGCATCTTCAATTAGAGCAATCTGAAACAGGCTTAGGGCGCGAATCCGATTATCTTCGACAACTCCAATGACTTCCTCGCCTTCTTCAAGGTCGATTAGGTCTCCGCATGGCGTACTTGCATCGATCTCGCTTTCGAGAATTGACTTAAGGCGCGGAATGAATGACAGCCCTAGATTCTCATTGTTCTCCAAAACCGGCTCCTCAATCCATTCTCCGACGCTGACGATTTCCCAGCCCGCTCGGAGAGATGCGTTATTCGCGACTAGAACAGGACACTCTTCAGTTACTGCCTGCCACATAAGTGTGTGCAAGATGTCGATTGCCTCCACTTGAATCACTGCCCGTTTTGCCCAATTAATGCAGTCGTGAGGCTCACTTCTGCCGCTCGTGTGCAATGCTTCGTGAGTCGCCATGTACTCGTCCAATTGTTTGCCGCATGGCTTGCGGGCGACAAACAAACGGCGCGCGTCCCCTGACGTGACGACGCCCCGCACCACTTCACCATCCTTTTTCTTCTCCGTTGGTTCGATGTTTTCCGTCGGAGCGTCCTTAAATGCGCTTTGGAGACGCGCCAAAATCCCGACTTCGTCGTTATCAACGTTCATTTAGTCCTTTCTGCCTAAACCGATGTTCATTTCGTCTGTTTTTGTCTAAGTCAGACTCTACCTGAAATTTTTTCTGAGTCAAGATTGGGGATTAGCCAATCATAAAAAATTTTTTGACGCAAAAAGCAAAGCCACTGATTGCGCATAATCGATCACGAGGCGCATGCGCCGAAAATATCCAAATACATTATTCACGCGGTCGCGTGAATAATGTATTTGTGCCAAAGATATATTTCTATTACACTCCACACCATGAATTTTGAGCACTACCACGCCGCGGTTCGATATTTGGAAGGACTTTCAAATCTCGCGTCCCCGGATGACTATACGAAAGACAGGAAAGACCCGGCGCGCTATATTGCGCGGATGAAATTTTTTCTAAAGCTTCTTGGAAATCCTGAAAAGGGATTCAAGTATGTTCATGTTACAGGCACTTCCGGCAAGGGTACCGTTTCCACAATGATTCACAACGCATTTGTCGCGTCGGGAAAAAGGGTGGCGCTCTACACGTCGCCTTTTGTGACGACGACGATTGAAAAAATAAAATTCGGTTCGGAATATATTTCGCCCGGGGAATTTGCGGAAATCGTTGATGAATTGAAGCCATTTATAGACCGCGCACATGTCGAGAGTCCGCTCGGCAGGCCATCGTATTTTGAAATTATTTTTGCGATTGTTTTGCTCTATGCAAAGCGAAAAAAGAGCGAATGGGTGGTTCTTGAGGTGGGATGCGGTGGTCGATACGACGCGACAAATGTAATTCCCTGTCCCGAAGCGGCTGTTATCACGAATGTTGATCTCGATCACATCGAAATTTTGGGCGACACGGTCGAAAAAATCGCATATGAGAAAGCCGGTATCATAAAAAAGGGCAGTGTCGTCTTTACTACCGAATTGAAGCCGTTGGTAAGGCAAATACTTCGGGCGGAGGCCCGAAAGGTCGGTGCTTCTTATAACGAAATTGAGGACGGGGCAACATATGAGCAGAAAAACAAACTACTCGCTGTTTCGGTATGCCGTACACTCGGTCTCCCCCAGAGGGAGGCGATGGTGGCAATACAAAAAACGCGCCTTCCGGCTCGGTTTGAAATTATGCAGAAACAACCGCTGGTAATAATAGATGGCGCACACAATTCCGCGAAAATTAAAACGACTGTAGAAAATCTAAAAAAACTTAAGTATAAAAAACTTTACGCGATTGTTGGGTGCGCGGGGAACAAAAGCCATCGAGAAATTTTGAAACATATTGTGGGAGTGTCTGATGAAATATATTTTACAAAATACACTATGAAAGAAAGACGAGCCGCTGACCCGGAGTTGCTTGCAAAAGACGCGAAAGAAATTAAACCGACTATTTCAAGCAGTGTGTTTCTTGATCCGGGAAGAGCACTCCGCTTGGCTTTACTGAAGGCGCGAAAACAGGATGTGATTTTAGTGGTCGGCTCATTTTTTCTGGCTGGTGATCTCCGAAGATGGTGGGTTCCCGAGTTTTCCATCCTAAAAAAAAGAATGAGTTAAGACAATGCACGGGGAGCTCTTTTTTGACCTAAAATCTATAGTGTGATAAATATCGGAGGGATGAATGTCTATGCAGAGATAAGCACCGGAGTTTCAGGGGTATTTCATACGAAAGTCTATTTTGGGCCATTTTCTTCGGATAATGCTGATTCAAGCCGATTTTTGGCCAGGGTTCTTGAAAGTGCAATGCGAGAGAGTGTGGGAGACATGGTTACTGCGGAAGAGGTTTACGCGGTTCCGCCGGGATCGAGAATTTATCCTCCTCTGGAATTTTCCAACTTTTTGCTGATTTGATAATTTAAGCGCGCACTAGGGGCGTGTTTTTTAATGTTGACAATTGTAAATTGACAGAGGGCTTTCGTGATATCCTTAAAGGGCGAGCTTCTCATGATTACGAAGGAACTTTTAGAGTACATAAAGGAACAAAAAAAATCGGGTGTCCCTGATGTCGCTATTAGAGCGTCGCTTGTTGCTATTGGCTGGAATGACGCCGATATTTCCGAAGGGTTTATCAATGTTTCTGGAAACGCGCCGTCCGCTCCACACGAGGTCGTCGAACAAAAAAATACCGTCGAGGGCAGTGGTGGTAAGGTAAACATAATTGATCAAAAATATCTTTCGATAGGCACAGATCATCCTGAAGTCGCTCGGATAAACCACGTCCCGCTAAGAATGATAGCCCTCGCCGCCGCCGTACTTGTCCTCGGAGCCGCCGCCGTGTTTGCCCAGAAGACTTTTATTAAAGAAGATCCTTTGGTTGAAATTGCCCGCGCTTTTAAAAATTTATCCGCTCAAGATTCCTACGCGTCCGATGCCTCGTTTACTCTTGCTCTCGGGCGAAATCAAATTTCGCTGTCTGCCAAGGGCCACGCGCAAAATATTTCTAATCCGTCCGCAATTCAGTATGAGGGACTGATGAAAGCTGACGTTCTCGTTGCGCCATCGCAAGGATTCGATATTCGAATTGACACTGAAGCCGAAGTGAAAGTCATTGCGGGAGTCGTGTATGCAAAATTTATAAAACCGCTAAGCCCGCTTTTATTTCCTGAACTTGCGAATATAGGCGGGAAGTGGCTTTTTGCCACAATGCCAAGTGGCCAATCTGTGTCTATGTTGCAAACAGAAGAGGTTAAAGATGTGAATGAAAAGCGGATTCAGGAGATACTTACTTCGCAGGGTGTTCGGCTCCATGATTTTTTTATAGTCGAGTCTCTTGGTAAACAAATCATTGATTCAGAAAAATTTACCGCCTACAAAGTACGTTTTAACACCGAAACCGTCTTAAATTTTATTACAGCACTCGACTTTTCCGCTCCGGACTTTAACAACGGAGCAGATTTGCCTCACGGCGCTGATATTTATATCGACCCTGCGAAAAAGACCATAATCAGTATTCTTGGAGCGCTTGATATCCGCGTATGGATTGATGAAAAGAATGATANGCCAAAGAAACTCGCGCTGAAGGCCNAGGTAGAACTGCCTTCGTTTTTTGTCGAGACACTTCGTAATGAGTTCGGGCTTGACCAAGAGACGANAAATCTTAATCTTGTTTTCGATGTTGTGTACAAGGATTTTGGAAAGAAAATTTCCATTACTCCGCCCATGGGCGCNGTTTCATTCGAAGAAATTTTGAATGCTTCTACTGCAAGCTCGACGTTGCAGTTAGATGANAGTCTTTCTCCGCAAGCTTTTGCTCAATAGTATTTTTGATACTATCTGCCGAATATGAAAAGTGCCGCGAGGCTATTTTTTGTAAAGGTTGATAAAAATTCTTTTTAAGGTAGGGTGGAATTATGCTTTACACGAGAAAGGGGGATACAGGTACCACTAAAACCTTCAATATGCCCCAGGGCGTAAGGGTTTCCAAGAGCTCTTGCCAGACCGAGGCGCTTGGCACTTTGGACGAACTCAACTCTTTTTTGGGCTACGTGAAAGTAGTTGCGTCGCGAGCTCGATTGGTGGCATATGGCATTGATTACGAAAAAATAATCCACGGAATTCAGAAGAATCTTTTTATTGTCCAGGCGGAGCTTGCGGGCGCGCCAAAATCAATCTCAGAAGAAAAAGTACAGCGAGTAGAGGCGATTATCGACGATCTCGAGAAAAAAATGCCGCCAATAAAATCATTCTTTATTTCTGGTGGCACTGACATTGCGGCTCTCCTCGATGTATCTCGTACAATCGCTCGCCGTGCGGAGCGCGCGGTGGTTCGTCACAACGAAGAAGTGGTTGAAGCGGGGAATCTGCCGATGCCACCGGTGCCGGAGGGCGGAGTACTATCCGCGGAAGATTTTGCGCACCCTTTGAAACTTCATACCATGGCATATCTCAATCGACTTTCAAGTATTTTGTATGCAATGGCACGCTATGCCAATTTCCACGCAGGAATCACCGAAGAACCTCCGAGTTATGAATAGCGGGAATGGTATAGAGTATTTAGTACTTAGTATTTGGTATCGAAGATGCGTTAGCAAGAAGAGAATTTCCTGGCGACTTCTAGGAGCTTGGATTTTTTTCATATTGCATATATTCTAGTCGCTATGGTGGCTATAGTTTAGTGGTAAAACCCAAGTTTGTGGAACTTGAGTCGAGAGTTCAATTCTCTCTAGCCACCCAATTTACATTTTGTAAAGTAACATAAATTAAAGCATAAATTTCAATTTTGAAAGCCGTGCTATGCTTTTTGGTATGGAAAAGGTAGTCGCTATAATTAATCCCAACGAAGAAATCCTTAATCTTCAGGAAAGAAGTGTTGAAGAAATAAGCGAACTACTTCCTCATTCTCGTGTAGAACTCGTGGGTGCGATGGCAGTACCTATGGTAGGTAGGCCAGAGATTGATATTCTTGTGATAAGTGAAGATGTACATAAGGATTCAGAAATATTGGCGCAACACGAATATAAACAAGGTTCTTTTGTTGATGAAGCATCTTTCTTAAAAAGAAAAGAGAATGGCGTGGAAATAGCTGTTCAAATTATGTCCCTAGATAATGAGATGATAGAAACTCATCGGGGAATAATTAGCACACTTCGCAAAAATGATGATTTAAGAAAAAAGTATGAAGATTTCAAACAAAGCCTCGATGGTCTGACGATCGAGGAGTACAAACGCAAGAAGAGTACATGGCTTAAAGAAAATATTTCGCCTCTATTAAAGGGTTAATTATCGGAGTCCGTAATCTATCGTCCCTACTCTTATACTTACTAATTGTGTCGACCTGCCACGTTGACACGGTAGTGTAAAAGTTCGGATACACAGCCGCGTTATTTTTTGAGTCGGTTTTAAAAAATATTCGTGACCTAATTCGATGGACACTATTTATTGTTACATTCGTGCGCTTTTTCTTACTCTGCGCTAGACTAGCGGTATATGAAAAAACTAACAATAATAATTGCAGTTGTGGTAGTGGGAGCGTTGGCCGCAACACCGCTCTATGCCGCCGTTTTTCGGGCAGGAGAGAGTGTGGCTATTAATGCGAGTGATGTTCAAGGATCGAACGATGTCTATAGCGCAGGCGGGTCGGTGAGTATCTTATCGGCTATTTCGGGTGACGCGGTTCTTGCTGGGGGCACTATTATTGTGAGCGGTAATGTTGCGAACGACCTCGTTACTGTGGGTGGAAGTGTTGTGGTGTCGGGGAATGTCGGAGGAGACGCCAGAATTGCCGGGGGCTCTCTTGTAGTCGAGGGTGATATTGCGGAAGACATGCTGATTGGCGGAGGCGATATAAATATCTCAAATGCAGTTGCCGTCGGCGGAGATCTCTATGTTGCTGGTGGAGCGGTTAATGTTCGCGGAACGGTTACGGGCGAAACCAAAATTCGCGCGGGGCAGGTAACGCTTGGCGGAAATTTCACAGGCCCCGTGGATATTGTTTCAGACGAAGCGGTGGTGATTGAGCGGGAAACTATAGTTCAGGGGTCAATAAAGATTCGTTCGCCAAAAGAACCGATCGTCAATGACGGCGCAAGTCTCGCGTCGAATATTTCGTATGAAAAAATTGAGCGTGTAGAAAAGCGATTCAATCCGTTTCCGTTTCTTGGTGCGCTTGTATTTTTGAAAGTTGTCGCAATGATTATTGTGTCGCTCCTTCTTTTGTGGATTTTTCCTCGCGCTACGAGAAAAGTTGTTCGCGTCGGCCTCGGCGATTTTTGGAGGTCCGCACTTATCGGTCTCATTGTCGGCGTGGTGACGCCAATAGCACTCGTACTTCTCGCGATTTCTGTTGTCGGTATTTGGGCGGGAATTATTCTTGGACTTTTATTTGTGGTACTCGTCATGCTTTCTGCGGCACTTTCCGGAATTTTCTTTGGCACATGGCTTGATACGCTTCACAAAAAAACAAAAGACATTGTCCCTTCCTGGATTCATGTAGTGTTGGGTTCAATCCTTCTTGCAATCGTTTCGTTCGTGCCATTTGTCGGTGGAATTATTGTCTTCATTATTTTTCTCGGAATTTTTGGCGCAGTTGTTAAAACAGCGTACTTCACGGCTCGCGGAAATTAGCCGTCTCGCCATTTGCTGGGCCGTTTTTGCGGCGGAGCTCGGAAACAGGCGGTTTTTTTACGTGTCTCTTGACGACATAGCCGTTTATTGTATAATTGCTCCAGAATAGCTGCCGAACTGTTCCGGATTCCATGAAGTATTTTTATGGGCTGTCCGCTCGTAAAAATGGGCTGCAATCCCATGGTCCGCAAAAGGCATTGAAAATGAACATAGAAGAAATTGAACGCTTGCTTCGCGTTGTTTCGGATCCGCTCCGTCATCAATGGGAAATTAGGAAACTCAACAGCCGTAGTTTGCTCGACGTGAAAAAGTCGCGCGAGGATGCGATTAAACTCGGTAAAAAAAGTCAGAGGAAAAGCGAATTGTGGATTGGAATCAGTGTAATTCCTGGTGTAATTTTTTCCTTATCATGCATTGCTTACAGCAATGGGTCGGGACCCATGCCCGGAATACTCCTTGCGTGGCTCACCGGCATAACTGTTCTGCTCGGCACTGGCGCGCTTTGGAATTCACGAAGATGGCGTATAGTGCGTGAATCTACGGGGCAAACTGTTTCGGCATGCGACTCGATCTTCGAGAACTTCAAGCGGTCTGTCGATTCTCTGAATCCGCTCGGAACCGGGAAGACATATTGGGATCTCATTACGTCCGAATATGTCTCTGACAAGGCAACTGGTCTCGCTGAGAGAGTTTTGGATGCCGAGGAGAGATTTGATAATTGTCGGCATAAACGAAACGTCAGCAGGTATGACGTTGTATACTCTGGTCAATGGGTTGATAGCTGTCAAGGGTGTTTCAAACGGCTTTGGTGCGCCGCTACCAACGATTTCGGGATTGAGCTTGATAAAGCAGACATCTACCGGAAAGCGGCGGCGAGTCTTGAGAAAGGCAAAGCTCCAGTCGAGCCGCGATAGGAGTACACTTACGGGATAGAATGGAATCCCCAACCCGCATGAAATACTGCGGGTTTTTTCCTACATAGATCAGACCTATGTAACAACATAGGTCTGATCTATGTAGCTCCCTACTTCTTTATACTTAGGTTTTTTCTGAAAAATATCTCATTATAGCGATATACATGCATGCATCTTTTTCAAATTTTCTCAAATCTATTGTATGATTATCACCACCATGACCGACTCAAATTCTCATTCTGAAGAAACGCAGGAAATTTCATTGAGGCTTGAACACTATGACGATATGTTTTCGGATTTCGATATACGGCCATACTCAAAGAGAGCGCTTTCCGTTGATTTTTTGGATGAAATTAAGCGAGCGATTCGCGATGGGCGATATGAACAAGTAGAGCTTGTACTGCATATTCCCGCAAAGGAGGTGAGTGAATCTCACCAAGCAACCATACGGGATAGATTGTCGGGGCATTTTAAGAGACATTTTGATTTGCTTTTGAAGGAAAAAAGAAAAGTGCGAAGACTCGGTGTCAGTATGGTCATTCTCGGTATTGTTTCGATGGTGGCCGCCACAGTAATTGTTTTTGAAGACCCGAGAGAGAGCTTATTGCTTTCATTTTTGGTGATTTTTCTCGAACCTGCGGCATGGTTTCTTCTTTGGGAGGGGATGGATCAGATCATATTTAATTCAAAGAGCATAAATCCTGAACTTGATTTTTACCGCAAGATGTCAAATTCCCACGGACATGTGCACTTCAGTACATACTGATCTAAACGAGAGGCATGACACAACTTGATGCGATCCTTCGCGAACTCGAGAGTAGAAAAAATCCTGTAAAGGCGAAGTTTCATTCTGGCTATTTCAAGACTGGAAAAGGTGAGTACGGAGCGGGAGACACTTTTTTGGGAATCACGGTCCCTGAACAGAGAAGGATCGCTCGCGCATACATTGATCTTGCCATTACAGACGTTAAAAAAATGCTCGAGAGCAAAGTTCATGAGCATCGGTTTACTGCACTTGAGATTTTAGTTGCGAAATATAAAAAATCTACGGATAAGGAGAAAAAGAAAATCGTAAATTTCTATCTTAAAAATAGAAAATACATCAATAATTGGGATTTAGTGGATACGTCCGCAAGATTTATTCTGGGCGATTTTCTTCTGGATAAAGACAAATCGGTTCTTTACAAGCTTGCGAAGTCAAAACGTGTCTGGGACAGAAGAATTGCGATTATTTCTACTCACCGATTTATCTACGAAGAAAAGTTTGAAAATACACTTCGGATCGCAAAAATTTTAATTGATGATACGCACGACCTTATTCACAAAGCAGTTGGCTGGATGCTTCGCGAAGTGGGGAATAAATCTCTTGAGACGGAAGAGAAGTTTCTAAAAAAATGCGCGAAAAATATGCCACGGACTATGTTGCGATATGCTATTGAGAAATTTCCTCCTGGAAAGAGGAATTTTTATTTGTCACAATAAGAAGACTCACAAGATTTAAAAAAATCACCCCATCTCTACGAGGTGATTACGATTGTGTCTCCTTCGGAATTCGGAATGAAATGAGGCGGTCCGGAGCAGTTGTCTCCTTTTGATCGCATTGAATTTTCCGCAAGGCGCTGGTTTATGTGCGAGGCCATGCTCGATTCTTTCGAGCACCTGAAGCCACCATTTTCCTTTGCTTCAAAGACTAAATACGCACAACACTCTTTTCCTTGTCCTTTTTTGCAAACATTATCCACGTGTCCTTGTGGTGGCGTTTTGGGAGCCGCTATTTTGGCTAAGAAACATTCTTCGCACAGACCAGTACTTGAATCTTCCTTGTCCGGGTAAAAATCAAAAAAAGGTGAAGGAACGTACTCGAGACGGCATGATCTACAAGTTACTTTGTCGCCCCTTGCTTCTGTTTGAGGGATGTTTACGTCATTCTTTTCTTCGCTCATGGTAATATCCTTTGCTCTATCGTGAAGATTACGCACTCTGTCTCAAATGTCAATTACTTACTCTTTATTCTGATCAATTTGCAAAATTTATATCTGTGGGTAGGATATGGCAAGAAATGTGTTTATGCAAAAATTAAACAAAATGCCGGTAGAAGAATTTTTACTCTGGATTCGCACTTATGAAGGCGCCGAGGTGGGTAATATGGCGAGGGCTATTCTTTCGGAAAATCCTGACTATCTTGACAGTGATGGATATGTACCTGAAACGCGTGTTTGTGAGGTGAGAGAAAGCGCTTGGAGGGCAAGTCCCGAAGCCTCGCAATGCATCAAGCTTCATCCGCTCACGGGGTTAGTCGGTGTGCAAGACGGCGTTCCATTTTCGTGTTTCTACGAGTGGCTAAAAAGGCATGATGGGTGTATCGGCGTCGTTGCGGGCTCGGTCGTAATTGCTACATCGCCTGACCGATACGTAAATCAGACGTATCCAGACCTTGTTATGCATACGCATGAGATTCGCGAAAAGGCAAACGAGCTTTTGCGGAACGAAATTTATCACCCATTGCTTTGGGACATTCTACTCGATACCAAACAGCGTACTCCATCACGACTCGTCAATTAAGACGGGTTTTTTTATACTACGTCCAACCATGCGCGAGCCTCTACTTCGGTTTTAAAATTCTTGAGATTGTCTCGGCCTGCCATCATTTTTATCAATTCCTCCGCCATTTCGTTTCCAAGCGATCCTCCGAAGCTTGCCGTCTTATATACATGGGGGTTGTCGGTCTTCATAAGCATAGCGAGGATTGTAAGCACTTCTGGGTCTTTGTATCCTTCAAGTTTTTGTATATCAATCAAGACTTTAGCCTTTGTATTTGTTTCGGTATGAACTTTTGCGATTGCCCTGGCCACTCTAGAAGCCCATACATAGAGCGCGGGCAAATCCNCTGACGTGAACATGCCGCCGATAGTAAGCAGTAAGCCGTCCGCGTTTTCGTTTATGCCGAGTGTTATNGCCATAGATGATTANCCTATAGTGTAGCAAAGTCATTTTCTTAGCGCACCCCGGTTNGATTTTCTAGGATGTGCGGCGGTCGTCCTACTGCCGTATTTTTTTGGAAAAATCAGGTTCATTTGCGAATTCTTCTGCACGATCATTTATCAAAAACTTTTCTCGCGCTTCTTCAAAAGAGAGATCGGTATCAATGAGTCCAAGATCGTACGCNAGGCGGTCGGAATAGGCAGGCAAAAGTACTTTGTAACTCAANGGAATTCGTTTGGGGGTAATATTATTCGCATGACGCATGATGTTTGTCGTACATGTGTTCGTGAGGGTATTATAAAATTCCGGTTTTTCCCGAAGCGTGCTTGCTCTCGTTACCATATCAATAAATACTGCGCTCATTTTTTCCTTTGTTGTTCGTATCGGATAGACGTACACAAGGTCTTTTCGGAAATTAGAGCGGAGTTTTACCACGTCTCTCTCGTCGGCGATGACATANGTAATCTCATATTGNTTGAAAAGCCCCTTCAAAGGAGAGAATTTTTCGCCTTTTTCTTTTCTGATTTCAATGGAGATCGCNACNAATTCANCCTCCTCAAATTCAAAACTCAAAAAAGTGTGCGCTGAACCNGCGAGCCCAGAGAAAGGTTCGACTATATAGTAAACGGCTTTAATTTTGTCGAGATCGAATGTTTTGTCGTAGTAGGCCGCAGTGTAGCTTGTGGTCGATGCGTAAGAAAAATTTCGGATATTGTGAACGGAGACAAGATCTCCATTGATTTCCGCATACGGAAGTATCGTCTGATCGGCTGTCCAGTCGCGGTCGTTTGAGGGTTTTTGTAATAGATGCGTGATGAGAATGGTCATCACTATAATAAGAAAAAGGGGGGCGATGAGCCATTTTACAATCCATTTCAAAATTTTCTTCACGATGCTTCAATGGTAGCAGAAATAGCGCTTCTTTTCTTCGGCAAAAAAGCCACGACAGCGCAAGTCTTCGTTGTTATACTGAACGCATTAAAATCCCATGCGCCGAAAAATAAATTACAACGGACGGTTGAAAAGAGATCTTTTCTGGGTTGGTGTCAGCATTGTCTTTGCGATTTTTCTGATTAAGCTCGGAGTGCTGGAAGAATTTTTGGCCGCAACCTCGGGAGTGAAAATTCTCGCGAGTTTCATCGCCGGTATTTTTTTTACGAGTGTTTTTACTATAGCTCCGGCGTCGATCGCTCTTGCCGAACTTGCCACGAGTACGAATATCTACATGGTGGCGTTTTATGGTGCGCTTGGCGCGATGCTTGGCGACTTAATTATTTTTTTCTTCATACGGGACGTTTTTGCAGTTGATTTGAATGGAGCTCTCATGCATTCTAGGTTTAAGAAATTCGCGCGGTACCTCCATCTTGGTTTTATGCGCTGGGCCGCGCCACTTCTCGGGGCACTTATAATCGCGTCGCCACTTCCCGATGAACTGGGGCTTTCCCTTATGGGAGCCGCCCACATGAAGACACGGTATCTCATTCCCGTTTCTTTCGCTTTCAACTTCATGGGTGTCCTCATTATTGCTTTTATTGCCCGAAGTCTTTGATGCGATTATCGCTTTTTATATAAAAGATAAAAGGTGTGCCGTGCCTCATTCTCGGCTTACGATAGTCCGACATTGTGGTATGATTTTTTTGTGGCAATTCTCAAGGAAAAATTCACGAAATTCGAAGCCTGGTTTGATAAGTATGACCGGCACATTTCCTCTGCGGGATTACTTCTTGGTTTTATTGTTGATAGTCTCACTCTGCGGCGTATTGACTTACCACTTGAGAACGCGATTCTTTTTTCCTATATATTCCTTGGCGGTTTTGGTCTCATTATCATCAATATGTTCGAGGCGGGCAGGTGGACCGGCACTTTTATGCAAAAGGTTCGGAAATGGATGCCGCTTGTTATTCAGTATGCGTTTGGAGGACTCTTCAGCGCTTTTTTCATATTTTACTCGCGAAGCGCTTCGTTCGGATCAAGCTGGCCGTTCGTTATTGTTCTCGTCGGGCTTCTTATCGGTAACGAGCTCTTTAAAAAAAGCTATGTACGCCTCGGTTTCCAAACCAGTGTTTATTTTATGGCGGTTTTCTCATACTTGATCTTTGTCGTGCCCATACTCGTAAACAGGATCGGCGCTCATGTGTTTCTTCTTTCGGGAATATTGAGCTTGGTTTTTATCTGGTATTTTATAAAGCTTCTTTTAAAAATTGTTCCCGACAGGATTCGTGAAGCGCAAGGGGTGTTAATCGTAAGCATCGGCTGTATCTACGCTTTTATGAATATCTTTTATTTCACGAATATCATCCCGCCGATACCGCTTTCACTGAAAGCCGCGGGGATGTATCACGAACTTGTAAAACTTCCAGAAGGAGGGTATGTGGCAGAGCAGGAAGCTCGTCCGTGGTACGCGTTTTTCCGGCGCTTTCCCGAATACCATCTTGATGGGGAGCCGGTTTATGCGTATAGTCGGATTTTTGCTCCTACGGATATAAGTACGACAATTGTGCATGAGTGGCAGAAACGTAATGAGGACACTGATTCTTGGGAAACCAGAAGTAGAATTTCTTTTAAAATTGACGGTGGTAGTGGCGTTGGATATAGGGGATACACATTGAAAGAAGCGGTTGACTCGGGACTTTGGAGAGTAAATATAAAAACGACACGTGGACAGGTGTTGGGGCGAATAAAGTTTCGGGCTATCGAGAATTCCCCGAATCTTCAGCTTGAATCCGTGACGCTGTAATTCTCGAGTTGGGGGGATTAGCGGGATAAAACTGCTATATCTTGATTTCGAAACTATCGGATCGTTTAGTATTTGGAGCCTATCCACTATCTCGTGGTACCCAAGTCAGATAACCCTTATTTTTCGGCGAAAAACGAGACGGAGCCTAGAGCGTAATAGCATTACGCTCTAGGCGAGACGAAGTTTTGTAGCTAAAAATAAGGGTTTTATGACAGGGGGAAGATGGTGGATAGGCTCTTAGAGCCTATCCCAAAACCAACCGCAAAGTACCGTTGCAGAATATTTTAGAGCCTGTTTAGAATCTAATGCCTTACTGAAATACCCAAAATTCATTGCGAAAATTGCAGATTTTGAGGTGAAGAAGCGAATACGTGGAGCTTCTGCAAGACCTTGAGCCGAGCACCA
>C687J35174_10005319_pt1 | contig 17018 bp, 22 predicted proteins | sample RifCSPhighO2_01_FD_35174 | JGI IMG/M metagenome (IMG submission 35174) | reverse complement strand
GGACCGGGTTTTGTCGATGGCGGCGGGATTTCTAAGGACGTGCCGGAGAACGCCGATCAGTTCACCATGCAGGCGTCGGCGCTCATCGGGGGCCTTACGCTCGTAGACGTCATCAAGAATCTCGGATTTGCATGCGACCGGGAAAAAGCGGCGACGTCGTTTCAGTTCAGGATACGCTTCGATGCCGTCTTCACCAACGCTGACGGGGTTACGACCGAGAAGGAGTTTAGGGGGAGCGTCATGCTCTTCCCGGTCCCGCTCGACGATAATCGGCGCCCGCTAAGGGAAATGAGCGCCCAGCTCGCGGAATTCTTCCGGCAGATTGCGGAAGTGAGCCCATCACTCCGCGAACGATTGACGAGCGTTGTGGGGCGTCTTTCGAGCTGACGGGCGGAATTGTGCACAGACATGTTGCGACGCGCTGGAAGGCGCGTCGCTTGCTATATAATAGAGAGAATGACTTCCGTTCACCCCGTTAGAGAACTGGGTTAAATGAGGGTGAGCAATTTTATGCGAACAGACAAAACACTAGAAACAGAAAATACGGAGGATTTCTCTAACGGGGCGAGAACGGCTGGTTTTGCACATCCCTCCCGGAATGTCGGCGCATTCGGATTGCAGCATGGCATGAAGGTGGCAGATTTCGGCTCGGGTTCGGGGGCATACGTGCTCGCGATTGCCGAGCGACTGGGGAATACCGGCCATATCTATGCAATCGATGTACAGCGCGACCTTTTGCGTCGTATACAGAACGACGCGCAAAAGCGGGGATTCAAAAATGTCGAAATTATTTGGAACGATTTGGAACGACCGATGGGAAGCCATTTGGCGGAGGCACAGCTCGATTTGGTGCTTGTATCAAACCTCCTGTTTCAAATCGAAGCGAAACAGCATGTCTTCGCGGAAGCGTGGCGGGTGTTGAAGCCGACGGGCAAACTTGTAATAATTGATTGGAGCGATTCATTCCGCGGTCTCGGGCCTCAAAAATCTGAAGTGGTGACCAAATCCTCGACGATGTCACTAGCAAAGGACAACGGATTTGAATACGTGAAAGAATTCGATGCAGGTGCGCATCACTACGGATTGATTTTCCGCCCAACCACTAAAAAAGAAACCATATGAAGAGAATGTCAGTATTTCAGGTAGTTCTGCTCGCTTTTTTCGGCGCGTTTGCAATCGCCGGCGTGTTGATTTTTGCGTTTGCAGTGGGAAGCACATCCAATAATACGGTCGGCCCGGTTGTGATCTGGGGGACGCTCGACCAAAACGCTTTCGCTGCGGTGCTGCGCGCCGCATCGGAAAACGACCCACGACTCTCTCAGGTTACGTACGTGCAAAAGCAGCCGGAAAAATACATCGACACCATAACCGAAGCCCTCGCAAGCGGAAGCGGCCCCGACCTCATCGTACTCAGGCAAGACAATGCCGTGCACGAAGCATCGCGCATCCGCGCCATACCGGAGGCCACTATTTCTGAAACCGCATTCAAAAATCTATTTGCCGATGCGGCGCTCCCGTTTGTCGCCGATACGGGAATCCTGGCGCTCCCGTTTGTAGTAGACCCGCTCGTGCTCTACTGGAACAGAGACTTGATGCAAACCGCGGGCTATGCCAAACAGCCGGTCTATTGGGATGAATTGAACCCGATTGCGCAAAAAGTTACCAAACGTACCGATACCGGAACACTGACAAAATCCGCTGTCGCGTTCGGCGAATATGTAAACGTGAACAATGCCAAAGATATTCTGAGCATGCTTATCATGCAGGCGGGCGGTTCCATCACGCTGCGGGATACCACGGGCAAGCTTATCCCCGCGCTCGCTCCTCGTACCGGCACAGCAGGACAGGGTACGGTCAATGCCCTTCGCTTCTACACCGGGTTCGCGGATTCTTCGAAAGAAGAAAGCTACACATGGAACAGGGCGCGGCCCGAATCACGCACAGCGTTTGCAGCGGGCGACCTCGCGCTCTATGTCGGGTACGCAAGCGAGCAACAGCTCATCACGAGAATGAATCCTAATCTCAGTTTCGCAATTGCTCCGGTACCTCAAATGCGCAACTCGACACGGTCGTCGAATTTTGCGCGCGTGTACGGATTTGCGACAACCCGCACGAGCGCAAACCCCTCGGGCAGCATTACGGTGGCATACCTTCTCGCGGGTACCGAAATTTCGCGTGCGCTTTCACAGGCGCTCGGTATTCCCTCTGCGCGTCGGGATAACCTCAATGCGCAAGCTACCGGGTATGAGGATTTGTTCAATAAACAAGCCATAATTGCCCGTACGTGGCTCGACCCCAACCCCGAGGAGACCGACAAGGTTTTTCGCGCTATGATTGAAAACACCACGAGCGGGACTACTCTTGTTACTGAGTCGGTCTCACGCGCGGATCAGGAGTTGGCACAAATCTTGGAAATATGAAAAAGAATATTCGCATCGCTGGTCTCGCTGTGGTTGTCGCGACGCTTTTTGCAGCGCAATTCGCTTCTGCAGCGAATTGTGTACCAGGTGAGCTGTGCAGTCCGCTGAATTCCGCGTTTAGCTCGGTCCCGAATTTCATCGCGGGATTCCTCCGCGTGATGGTGATGGTGGCGTTGCCCATCATCAGTTTGTTTATTGTCTACTCAGGATTTCTCTTTGTCTCCGCACGCGGCAATACGGGTAAATTGGAGACGGCGCGAAACAATTTCGTCTATGTCATCGTCGGCGCGATTCTTATCTTGGGCGCATGGGTTATTGCGACTATGATAGGAGGCACCGTACAGCAGCTCACCACCGGGTAACTATGCGCACAGGAATTACCGCCGCGACCCTTTTACTGCTCACGCCGTTTATCGCGAGTGCCGCACCCCGCACTTTCCACGAGCTCGCGAACACACTCGTCACCATAATCGATACTGCGACAGCACTGCTTATTGTCGCGGCAATTGTTATCTACTTCTTCGGGATTTCGACGGGGCTCATGGGAAAGGGAGAAGACGGCAATTCGAAACTACGCACCCAGATTATGTGGGGGCTGGTCACCATTTTTCTTATTGTATCGATTTGGGGAATTCTCAGGCTCATTCAGAGCACTCTTTTTATGGGTGACCCATCCAGCTCGGAATCCGGTCAGCAGGCGGATAGCGACCCGTTTAACGCGCCGACATTCTCGGAATAGCTATGACACTCCCGCTCATTGCCGGCCTGTTCAATATAGTGGTCGGGCTTATGCTCGCCATGTCAATCGTACTCATGGGAGGAGGTTTCGTCATATGGGTAGTACGGCTCGGCACGTATCCCACGTATCGCACAGAAGGAATTGTTCTCATGCAATGGTCCGTGGCGATACTTTTCGTCATTATTTTGCTTATGGCCGCGGTCCGGCTGGTGCAGAGCTATCCCGGGGCCATTGCCGCGGTATTGGGTGTCGTACTCGTCGGCGCCATCGTCTGGCTCCTGGTTCAGACCTTTGCGAAAGGCGAAGAAAAGGAGGAAGAGCACTAGAGCGTGTTCTCCCGCTATCCACAAAGAGCGCGCCTTGTCTATTGTGTTTTTGGGCTGTGCCGATACGATTACGTTAATACCATAAATTATGAATACTACTCATATGCGTGCACGATTACTCAGTTCGACCATCCTTGCCGCCGGCGTTTTGGCACTCCCTGCTCTTGCCGGAGCCGCTAGCCTCTTCGACATTCTCGCACTCGCCAACACGTTCTTGAACGCGCTCATCGGCCTCTTCATTACACTCGCTATCGTCGTGTTCTTCTGGGGCGTTATCAAATACCTCTCGGGTTCAAGCGGCGAAAACGCGGGTGAAGGCCTCAAGCTCATGATGTGGGGCGTTATCGCAATCTTCGTCATGGTTTCTATCTGGGGTATCATCCGACTCTTGCAGAACACGTTCAAAGTTACCTCAACAGACCCGATCATCCCTCGAGGGATTCAGATCAATCCTGTTCAGTACTAAGTTGTATGCGGCTTTCAATGCACGCGCTCATACTGGCGACACTCATTACGCCAGCGTTCGCCTCTGCGAAAACGATTTTCTCTGTACTTGATAACGTCTCCTCACTCCTGAACGGCATCTTGGGGCTGCTCATTACGCTCGCTATCGTCGTGTTCTTCTGGGGACTGGTTAAATATATTGCGCAAGCGGGCAATCCTCAGGCGAAATCAGAAGGGCTACGGCTGATAACATATGGGATCATCAGCATATTTGTCATGGTGTCGATTTGGGGAATCATCGCATTGTTGCAAAATACAGTCGGTATCGACGGATCAGAGGTTGGTGTTCCGAATGATGTGGTTCCGTCGCCACTACCGCCGCGCTGATACATAGACGGTCATGAACGCAGGAACACAGGTACTCAATAGATTTGTCGACTACGTCATCGACCCGATAATCCTGCTGCTTTTTGCGCTCGGCTTCTTTATGTTTGTGCTCGGACTCGTCCAATTTATGTGGAGTCTTAGGAGCGGGGAAGTGCAGAACGACGGAAAGACACACATGCTCTGGGGCATTGTGGGTATGCTGGTTATGGTGTCTGTGTACGGCATCATTGCGCTCATCGACGAGACATTCGACCTCGACTTCTCAAATCCGGATGTAAGCCGCATGGATAACATCGCTCCTCCTGCGAATTTCTTCGGGCAATAATATGTCGTTCGTTGGTTTGTTCGACGTAGATGTATTTGGCGTAGTGCCCTATATCACTGTGCTCGCGGCTCTGGCCCTGACTCCGCTACTTGTTATTTGGGGCATCGTTCGACTTTTTGTCGACAGAGATGATCCTGTTGCGAAAGCGCAAGCGAAGCGATTCACCAAGTACGCAGCATGGGGATTTTTGGGCGTCGTGATGGTTATTGTCGTTTTTGGCGCTCTCCGACTCATGCGGCCTACGTTCTTGTAAGATTACTTAAGTTTTGTGGGCAGGAGAGGACTCGAACCTCCACCTCTTGCGAGACTAGGTCCTAAACCTAGCGCGGCTACCAATTACGCCACCTGCCCAATCGCCAGATTATACACGTCGCGAGTAAAATCGGCGCTAGTATTTCGAGCGTCCGTCTACCACGTTTTGTAACTTGCTCTCAAACTCATTGAACCCGGGGATGATGCCGAGTATCGAGAGAATCCAACCAATAAGGGCCGCAGCGATAATCGTGCCGAGAAGCCACCCGGCGCCCTGCAGGATACCGATGAATATTGTCCGCTTCCAGCTGACATTCGACTGATTTCGTATTTCAGTCAGCTCTTTTTCAATTTTCTTTAAATCACTTCGAATTTCCGTAGCCATGTCGGTATTGTAGCAATGTTTTGTCGGTCAGCGGTTCGTCGCCGTACACACCTAAGGAGTCAATTTCCAGGCACCATTAATTTTCTCAGCGACCTGGTGGCCGCTGCACGGTATAGCGCTCGTTTGATAGTACTTGGCCTTATCAATTCTCCAATGGTGTAGCTCACCTTTTTCAGGACGACCTCTGCTATACGTGTACTCCGTATGTCCGTCTTTTTCTATGACGTCTATTTCAAACAACTGCAGTCCACCAGCGTCGGGGCGATTTATCGTGACTTCATAAGGGGTATCTCCGAGCAAATCTCGCAGAACTGCACGCACCTCCTCCTCTCCCACCGACTCCGGCGTCGGGATAGCCTCTGGTTGAATGGGGGGAATGGGTGCTTCAATCGACGGGGTTGCCGCCGCCGGCATTTTTAGAGCATTTGCCCCAAGAAATAAGGCCCCAGCTACCTTTAGAACATCCCGTCGGGAGGGTTTGTTGTTGAGTGAATCGAGGCCCATACCATTGCATTCTAGCAGGTTCGAAGACGGTATGTCGTCACAAATATTCTTACTGCCGTCGCAGCATATGTCCGCCCTGTGGTACGAAATCGGAACGATTTTATTAAAAACAGAGACCGCCCGACAGTGAAGCCAGAACGGCCTTCTGTTTGGGCGGTCTAGATGAACGTCGGATGGGACTCAAGTGATCCCTTTCGCAAGCATTTCCAGTGACAGCGCGCAACCGAGCTTGTTAGCGTCGGATAAATCACTCGGGTGTCGAATTATTTCGACTGCCATTTTCATAATCTCGACCAGATCGCTCTTGGTGCTTTTTCCGCCGAGCGTAACGGTCTCGCCCCCATTAGCGCGTGCCGCAGGCAGAGCAAACTCGGTCGCCGGATCGAAATCCTTGAGTTCGTCCGGAATTCGCCCGATCTCCTTCAGGTAAGCGAGATTGGGTGCGAGAAACCCGTCGAGCTGCACCTTGAATATCTGCATCTCCTGCGGATTTCCAGTCAGAGCGCGCCGGTACTGTGTCATGACGACCATGAACTGTTCCGCGATGAAGTTGCGGAGCCGCTCGTCGTCCATCAGCTCGTGCCACTTCTTGCCCGGATTGTCGGTCTGTTCCCTGAGCGGGGTGCTGCCCCGAGCCAAGTGGTCATCGGCCGTCATTTCCAGACCAGCCATGCGTCGATTTTTGGCCATCTTGGGATACTCCTTGTTGTGTGCAGGTAAATTACTCAGCGAGTAATTTGCTCCTGCAAGATCAAGCCAAAATGCTTATACCACGAGATGAGGAATAACGCAAGTGCTTTAGGAATTCGGGGCAGGGAGCTTTCCGGTCTTTATATCCAGCGCATTTATCAACTTGGTCATCATCGCAATTGCGGGATCGTTTTTCATTTCTTCTAAAAAGGCGAGCGCGGCCATGCTCGCAACCTTCGGATCTTTAATATCAAACGCAAAACTTGCCGCTTTGCGCACCCGTCCGTATCAAGTACTCGCAAAAACACCCAAAAACGCTGATTTTCAAACCTTGTGCGCCCAGTAGGATTCGAACCTACGACCGTTCGCTTAAGAGGCGACTGCTCTACCAGCTGAGCTATGAGCGCATACATCCCGCCGATGCGGTTAGCGCAGATTGTACACAAAAAATTAGGATTGCGAAGATGCCGGCGGCACATTTCCTGCGCGACGCGATTCCCACGCTCGATAGACAAGCGCAATTACAATCCAGGAGGCGATGAATGGCACCACCACTTTCGGACCGATTGCGGCAATCGCGGAGTCACCAAGGAGGTATCCAACAAGTGCCCACAAGCTGTCCCATATCGTGAGGGCGATTACTGAATACAAAAAGAATGGACGGAACGGTATTTGTAGAATACCCGCGGCAGTCGAGGTCAGTGTCGCAAAGTTGGGATGCCAGTAGGTGAGTAGGATGGCACGAGGCCCGTATGTCGCGAGCTGTTTCTGCGCCTTATCAATCGCCTCCTGAAAGCCAAGGGCAGACAGGATTTTGTACCAACCATATTTCCCGAGCAAATAATTACATATGTGCGCAACGATGAAACCAAGCGTTACCGCCACCGTCATACCAATCAACTGCGATATATCACCCCCGGCCAAAACGACACCAAATACGATAACGAGACTTCCGGGGAAGTACCAGCCGGCGAGGAGCATTGCCTCGATGAGCGCCGCGAAAAAGACGGTCACCAACCCGTATTCCTCATAGTATCGACCCGCTATCGCAATCATCTCTTCCTGAGGCGGGAAATTAAAAAGACCCCACGTACTGTAGAAGAAAGCGAGTACCGCGAGCGCTGACAGCGGTAGCCATATGATTGAAAGAATCTCTTTAATTTTGCTCATGTGCCGGGGGTGGGACTCGAACCCACACGTCCTTTCGGACATTTGATCTTAAGTCAAACGCGGCTACCAATTACGCCACCCCGACGTGCCTATAAATATACTCTGCTTGAGGCCACGGCGGGAGTTGCACCCGCCCAGTAACGGTTTTGCAGACCGTCGCGTTGCTACTTCGCCACGTGGCCAACGGAGCAAATATAGCACAGCTACTGCCTTGGAGAATCATTTTGTGTTGCCGCTGCTCTCGCCGCAATGGATATGAAAGGCGTTGACCTGTAATCAACAGACCATGGTGGAAGGTTCCAGTGGACGCGGTATCGTTAAGTCATTATCAACCTAATAACATCGCATGTTAGACCATAAAACATACATGACGGTTTCGACGGCCATTTTTGCTGTCGTTGCGATTGTGCATCTATTACGTGCGGTATACGGATGGGATCTTGTCATCGGTGGCTGGACTGCACCACTCTGGATTTCATGGCTCGGTCTTCTCGTCGCTGGGGTCCTCGCTTACAGCGGTTATACGCATCGCCGGTAGTTAAGAACGGGTGAGGTCATCAATACGCTGTCTGTTCTTCTCGCCGAAGTCGATTTCGAAATCAATGTTGGGTAAGAATTTGAGCGCCGCGCGCGACTTGATGTAGTCGCGGAAATCAGTGCGGTTACGTTTCGTGAAATGCAGTACGGACTCCTGAAACGATTCCGGCAACACGGTGAAATAAATCATCACGTTCTTGAGGTCGGGAGAGACATCGGCGCGGGTCACGGTCACGAGGGATTGGCCGTTGCTTTCGCGAGCGAAATAATCGGCAGCGAGATGCGCGAGGGTTTCGGCGACCTGAATTTGACGCTGAGAAGGCATATTATTCTGTGACGTTTTTAAAGCACTCCAAAGTATCGCCCTGCACAATGTTAAACGTCGCTTCTATTTGTGCGCCGAATTCTGTGCCGGTGTCCGCGCGGTCCACATCCTGTTTGTTGGTCTGAATATTCTTTATCTTTCCAAGGCCGACGACGGCGTTGCGTCGCATGACGCGTACCGCGGCTTTGCGGTCGAGGCGGCCTTCAGTCACGGAGCCCCCGATGACCTGCTCATCCTTTCTTGTTGAAAACTGTTTCAATACGCGAGCTTTGCCGATTATCTCTTCCACCTGCCGCTTCGGGCGGGTTGACTGAAGGATTTCTTCCAAGCGCTCGGTAAGTTTGTAGATAATACTGAACGTTTCAGTATTAATGCCCCGCTCCTGTGCGAGCGCCTGGGCGATAGGGTCGACTCCGACATTGAAGCCGATAACGACCGCCTTGTTTTCACCCGCAAGCGCAGTTTTAATATCGTTCTCCGAGATATCTCCGAGTCCGGATTGCACTATGGTCACCCGTGAATACTCATCCCCGAGTCGCGCGGTTTCGCCGATTATTGCTTCTAGCGAGCCGGTCATGTCGGCGCGGAGGATTACCGGCATAAAAAATTTCTGGGCGGCGTCTTCTTCGGAAATCTGCGCACGGATGACGCGCTCGGGTACCGCAAGCGCAGAGCGAGCGGCTTCCGCATCCCGCTTGCTCTTGAATGATTGGAATTCAGTACCCACATTCGGCAATTCGTCGAAGCCGACGATTCTGACGGGGCTCGAGAAGGTCGCCGAATTTATTTTCTTGCCGATATGGTTCTCCATAATCCGCACTGGAGCGAGTGATCGGCCTGCGAGAATTGTCATACCATTCTCGAGCGTACCCTCGGTAATGATGAGCGTCGCCGCAAGTCCGCGTTTTTGGTCGCGATTGGCTTCGATGATGTAACCCTTTGCGGGCACATCGGCGTGCGCCTTCAATTCATGGATTTCCGCAACGAGGAGAATGAGGTCGAGAAGTTCCTCGACTCCGGTACCGATTTTCGCAGAAACAGCTGCCCAGGGGACGTCTCCACCGAGCTTTTCGAGGAACACGTTTTGCTCCATGAGCGTTGCCTGTGTGCGATTTAAATCTGCATTTGGTTTGTCCATTTTGTTTATAGCGACTATGTATGGAATACCCGCTTCTCGTATCTGGGCGAGCGCCTCAAGAGTCTGCGCCTTCACACCATCGTCGGCGGCGACCACGAGGATTGCGATGTCGGCGACGTTGGCACCGCGTGCGCGTATGGTTGAAAATGCCGCATGTCCCGGGGTATCTATAAAAGTGATTTTCTTTTTCTCACCGTCCTTCGTGCGCTCGACTTCGTATGCCGCGACGTGCTGAGTGATTCCGCCTGCCTCGCGGTCGACCGTATTGGATTTACGGATGAAGTCGAGAAGGGTCGATTTACCGTGGTCTACATGCCCCATTACCACGACAATGGGCGGACGCTCTATAGATTGTGGTTTTGCTGAGTTCATACGCGGTGTTGATAGCCATAGGCAAGATGCAAGGAGTATACGCTCGATTAGCGAAGTATCAAATTTGGGGCACTTGCTACTTTCCGCTTGCGCGAACACAATGGCGAATATGTTTTTTGGCAGCAAACGAATCTATCTCGACTATGCGAGCGCGCCGCCGGTATTGCCTGTAGCGGAGCAAGCGATGCGTGAGGCGCACGCGCATTATGGGAATCCCGGGGCGATTCATCGCGAAGGTGTCGAGGCGAAACGCGTGCTTGAAGATGCGCGCGCGAGAGTCGCGTCGCTTCTCGGAGTGAAGCCGCGGGAAGTGGTCTTCACCTCGGGGCTTACGGAGTCGAACAATATTGCAATCCTCGGTCTCGCCCGTCGCTTGGCATGTCGAGGTAACGCCATGAAATCGACGCACTGGATTGTGAGCTCGATTGAGCATTCATCGGTACTCGAATGTTTTGGAGAAATCGAACGACTCGGAGGCATCGTTACACATATCGACCCGGATTCACGAGGTATTATTTCTCCTGAAGTTGTTGAACGAGCGCTTCGCCCTGAAACAATGCTCGTTTCTATCGGCTGGGGCAACAATGAGATAGGAACATTGCAGCCGCTCCGCGAGATTTCCCAATTGATTTCCGCACACGAGAAAGCTCACACATCCACGATATTACTGCATTCCGATGCGGGGCAGGCGCTTCTGTACAGTGCGACGCTCATGCACAGTCTCGGAGTTGATTTACTCAGCATCGGTTCAAACAAATTGTACGGCCCGCATGGCATCGGTGCGCTCTGCATAAGCAAACGAGCGGAAATTTCAGGTGTCATACTCGGAGGCAAACAAGAGCGGGGAATTCGTGCGGGCACGGAAAATATCGCGCTCGCCTCCGGCTTCGCCGCCGCGTTCGAAAAAATCGCGCTCGAACGTGAATCAGAATCAAAACGGCTCGGTGCTTTTCGGGATACGTTTGCACGTGACATTCAGAGTCGTATCGAGGGAGTATATATAAACGGCGACCTGCGTTTTACGATGCCGCATATGCTGAATATTTCAATTCCGGAAATAAACAGCGAATACGTGACGCTCGCGCTCGACAGCAAAGGCGTCTCCGTTTCTACCAAGAGTGCGTGTAGGGAAGGAGAGGAATCGCAATCCCATGTTGTCTACCAACTCGGTGATGTAAAGAATGCTGCGTCCTCCGTAGTTTTAACGAAGGAGGAGCGCGCACGAAATACGCTTCGTTTTTCACTCGGACGCGACACAAGGGCGGAAGCGCTTCGAAAAACAGCTGAAATTCTTGCGGACATTGTCCACCGCACGCCGCGGTAAAAGACGGAAAGCGAGGGGGTATACCCCATGAGATACCGCAAGCGAAGTGCCCTTCTGCGACTTCATATTTCGTGAAGAATATTCGATTCAGTTATACACCCTTGCCTTGTTATCTCACGGGGTATACTCGCCTTATGGACATGGAGCAATTGTCAAAATCCCAAATCGTATTGCTCACCCTTCTTGTGAGCTTTGTCACGTCGATTGCGACGGGCATCGTGACGGTCTCGCTTATGGACCAGGCACCGCCTGTAATTGCACAAACGGTCAATCGCGTAATCGAGCGTACCGTGGAAACTGTCACCCCCGCGAAAGCCGGTCAGGCCGCAGCGACCGTGGTGACGCAGGAGAAAACAGTAATCGTCAAAGAGCAGGATTTAATTTCTCAGGCAGTCGAACGTGTGTCTCCCTCAATCGTTCGTGTATATACGACGCAGGATACGCCGGTCTTTCTCGGTCTCGGTCTCGTGCTTGACGCATCGGGAACAATAATTACCGACAGCGGCGCTCTCGACGAGCGTTCTGAAGCGATGTTGGTACTCACGGATGATACTCATGTGCGCGCATTTGTCACAAAGCGCGACAAAGACATCGGAATCGCATTTCTCGATGCGGCGACATCTACGACTGAAAAAGCAATCATCTGGAAACCGGTTTCAATTGCGACCGGGCAGGCAGTTCTCGGCGAAGTCATTATCGCTCTGTCCGGAAAGACAGTCACGCGCATCGCAGACGGACTGGTCGCCGCCATTTTCCCGGCCACGGCCGGTTCTGCCACCGTCGTAGACACTACGATTACAGCAGATTCCATATTGAATGGAAGCCCTATCATGAACTCCGATGGAAGCATTGTCGGCGTAAGTACCTCCATCTCCCGTGCGTCTTCAGCCACAGGATTCATAGCGGCTTCAGTACTCCTCCCGCCGCCTGCAAGCCCGAAACGTCCGTAATCTCGGACAGGCGAGATTTTTCTTTTCTCGCGCGGCGTTCTTTGGTATAGTGGACTAAGAGAATTATTCTTATGACACCATTCAACAACTACACAACAAAAGCGAAAGAAGCGATTCACCGGGCTCATCAGCTCGCAGTCGAACGCGGACATAATCAGGTATCAACCCTGCATCTTTTTGCTGCGCTTTTGACGCAGGAAGAGACCATGGTGCTCCCGATGCTCGAACAAGTAGATATCGATGTCGCAAATCTCACCGACTCGGTTCTCGAACTCATCGAAGGAAATTCTGGCTCAACTGCGGTTTCGCCTTCTTTCCAGTTGTATCTCACACCGGAGCTTGTCCGCGTGTTTGAAGCCGCGCCGCGCATCGCCGCCTCTTTCAACGATCAGTTTGTTTCTCCGGAACATCTCGTGCTGGGTCTCGCAGAACATCCCGGGCCGGCAGCGGACATCCTTACGCGTTTCCGTATCGACCGCACGGCGCTCGCACGCGTACTCACTGATATCAAAGAAGGCAAAATCCGCGATGTCGAAACCCCCTCAAAGCCGCGCGCGCTTGCACGTTTTGCGCGCTCGCTTACCGATTTGGCTCGCGTGAACAAACTCGACCCTGTCATCGGACGGGATACAGAAATCACACGCGTGATACAGATTTTAAGTCGCCGCACCAAGAACAACCCGATTCTTATCGGCGAAGCGGGAGTCGGCAAAACAGCTGTCGCAGAAGGCCTCGCACAGCGTCTCGCTTCCGGCGATGTGCCTGAATCACTCCGCGGTAAAGAATTGGTTCAGCTCGACCTCGGCATTCTGATTGCCGGTACAAAATACCGCGGAGAATTTGAAGAGCGGTTGAAGGCAGTCATGAAAGAAGTGGAGCGTTCCGAGGGCAAAATAATTTTATTCATCGATGAGATGCACACCATCGTGGGAGCGGGTGCCGCCGAGGGCTCAATGGATGCATCAAACATGTTAAAGCCCGCACTCGCTCGCGGAGAGTTGCGCGTGATAGGCGCGACGACCCTCAAGGAATACCAGAAACACATCGAGCATGACCCTGCACTTACTCGCCGTTTTCAGCCAGTGTATGTAAATGAACCATCTGTGGACGACGCGGTGGCGATTCTCCGAGGGCTCAAGGAGCGATATGAGCTCTATCACGGCGTACGGATTACCGATGACGCCATTCTCTCTGCGGTTCAGCTTTCGACCCGCTATATAACCGAACGGTTCCTCCCGGACAAGGCAATCGACCTCATCGACGAGGCGTCTTCTGCGCTCCGGCTCAGTCTTGAGAACATGCCTCCGGTACTCGAAGAAGCACACCGCAAGGTGACACGCCTTGAAATTGAGCGTGAGGCATTGAAAAAAGAAGCGGCCGAAGGGGAAGGCAAAGCCCGCACACGGGTAAAATCAATCGAAAAAGAGGTGGCAGATTTGCGCGACTCTACCCGCGAGCTTGAGACGAAATGGAAGAACGAGAAAGACACACTCACCGAAATCAAGCGCGCAAAGGGCGAGCTTGAGAAAGCAAAGATGGATGCAGATGCCGCGGAAAACGCCGCCGACCTCACCAAAACCGCAGAACTCCGCTACGGTAAGATTCCTCTGCTTGAAAAAGAAATAGAAGTCGCGACGAAGCGCCTCAAGAAATTACAACAGACGCGCCGTGTGCTCAAAGAAGAAATCACCGAAGAAGACATCGCAGGTGTCGTATCACGTTGGACGGGCGTCCCGGTATCCCGCATGCTCGAAGAAGAAGCAGAGAAACTTTCGCGCATGGAAGAAGAGCTCAAAAAGCGCATCGTGGGTCAAAACGAAGCGGTGCAAAAGGTGGCAGACGCCATCAAGCGCAGTCGCGCGGGAATCTCAGATCCGAATCGCCCCGTCGGCTCATTCCTTTTCCTTGGCCCGACGGGTGTCGGCAAAACAGAGCTTACCCGTGCACTTGCGGAGTTCCTCTTCAACAGCGAAAAATCGCTCATCCGTGTCGACATGTCCGAATACATGGAAAAACACTCTGTTTCCAAAATGATTGGTTCGCCCCCGGGATACGTCGGCCATGACGAAGGAGGAGGATTGACCGAGCTTGTGCGACACCGCCCGTACTCGGTGATTCTCTTCGACGAAATCGAAAAAGCGCATCCGGAGGTATTCAATATCTTGCTGCAGGTGCTCGACAACGGTCGGCTCACCGACGCAAAAGGCCGTGTCGTCAATTTCAAAAACTCTGTCATCATCATGACCTCCAACATCGGCGCGGAACACATCGACCGCATGTCGAACCTCGGATTTGGTTCCGGAATCGGCACGACGGAAGGCGAGCGTTACGACTTGGTAAAAGGCAAAGTCATGGACTCGCTGAAAGAATTCTTCCGCCCGGAATTCCTCAACCGGTTGGATGAAGTTATTCTCTTCAACATCCTTTCTCGTGAAAGCGTGCACGACATCGTGCGCATGCAACTCAAAATCGTCGAGGAGCGACTCGCAGAGAAACACATTACGCTCAGTTTCAGTGATACTGCAATTGAACATCTTGCAAAAGAAGGCTACAGCACGCAGTACGGTGCTCGTCCGCTCAAACGTTTGATTCAGACAAAGATTCTGACCTCGGTTGCCAACATGATGGTCTCGAGAGGCATCATGGATGGTGGCAAGGTTGAGGTAGATGTGAAAGACGGAGAATTTACATTTGATGTCCGTAAAGGTCCGGAGCGCGCGCATGGTGCACGTGCCCGAGCCGCTGCGAGGGTTTGAACAAAAAAGGGCGGTAACATTCACCGCCCTTTTTCAAATGCTCGTCGCGAAGATCAAAAGCCGAAAAGTTCGAGGAATCGCGCGAACAGCGATTTGCGACGGTTGGCGCGGACGATTGCCGCGCTTTCTTCGAGCCCCGGCGGAACTTCTCCGCCTCGATACAGGTATCGCGTGCGCTGCAACATGACGTCTTCCGCTGTCATTCCGTGACCGATGGTTTCGATAGACATTTGGCGCCTCCGTTTGAAACAGCAGTGCGTACGATAGCACAGCTGATACATCGGACAACCCTCCAGCTGGACAGGATTCTCCTTTGCCTCTCGCCGTCGCGCAGGACTAAAATGCCCGTAGTACACTTGAGAAGTGGAAACGTACGATCCCGCAAAAGTTGGCCCTCGTATCTCGTGGGGGCGCTCGCATTCCGTCTACCATTATGGCGATAGCGAAGTGATACGGATTCCACGCATCGAAGCCTGGGTGTTGCGGGATCTCAAAGGGCGCTTAGAGCGAGACATGTTAGTGTGCAAAAGGTATCTCGGCGAGTACATGCTCGACACGCGAATTGTGCGACATCCGGATAACGGCGCAATTGCGACAATCCAGCCATATGCGGCCGGCCACTATCTCTCGAAAGAGGATATGCGCGACATGGAGATAAAGAGGCAGTTCAAGGATTTTTTAGCACGACTTGATTTAATGATCCGAGATGGTCATGAGACGATTGATTTGATGGGACAAGGCGGAGTGCTTCAAAGGAAACTAAGCAACATTATGGTGCTCGATGACAAGAAATTGCGGCTTTTTGATGCCGTGATTGCAGACACATTTGGCCTTCGATTTGGACATTGGCTATTCAATTTCGGAAAGAAATATCTACTGTTGCGGCGACAGAATTCGACGATCCAGTATTTGCTCGCCTAGGGTCGGGCAGGTTCTATAGCGACGACACGTTTGGCGTCACAAGGATTGTTTAGTGAAGTGTATACGTATACACCTGATGACGGAGCGGTCAATGGACATATGTGGTAAAATGTTCGCATGGCGCGGAAATGGAGTAAGAGAGAGGAGCGTACTCATCGCGAACAACTCAAACGGTTATATGTTCGCGAGAATAAGACTATTACGGAAGTAGGAAAAATCCTGAATTTGGCAGACTCGAGCATCTTTGACCGCCTACGCAGACTCGGAATACCCACAGTACGTACTCGTAAAATTAGATTCAACAACCGTCGCAATGATATCGTGATTCCTTCCAATCGATCTGATGAATTGGCAGAATTCTTTGGAATAATGCTTGGCGACGGGTGTCTCACTCATTATCAGGTGTCGGTCACTTTGGGATCGAAAGAGATAGCTTATGCAAAATATGTGCAAGGGTTGCTTCAGCGAATATTCGGAGGGCAGCCGAGGATAGCCGTTCTCTCACGAGGTCATACGGTTGTGTATTTGGGTTCGACTCTCGCGACCGGCTGGCTCATGAGGGAGGGGCTTGTCAGAAATAAGGTGAAGTCGCAAGTCGATGTTCCACAATGGATATACAAAAGTGAATCGTATATGGAGTCATTTCTAAGGGGATTTTTTGATACAGACGGTTCGATATATAAACTGCGCTTTGGTGTTCAGATATCTTTTACGAATCACTCACTACCCATACTGCATTCTTTACACAGAATGCTCAAGGCGCTAGGATACAAGGCGTCGACGGTGAGCGCGTATCGTGTCTACCTAACAAGGATTCCAGATGTGAAAAGATTTTTTACATCTGTAAAACCAGGTAATCCGAAGCATCAGCGTCGATTTCGAGATATTATGCGCCGGTCGTATAGTGGCAATTACACGAGGCTGTAAACCTCGCGCCTCCGGGCTTCGCAGGTTCGAGTCCTGCCCGGCGCACCAGAATAGAACTCAAAGGTTTTGAAGAAGCCAAAAGGTGGGACGCGCGAAGCGCGTCCCACTGATTTCCCCTCATTTTTC
>C687J35174_10005306_pt1 | contig 17033 bp, 16 predicted proteins | sample RifCSPhighO2_01_FD_35174 | JGI IMG/M metagenome (IMG submission 35174) | reverse complement strand
ATAATAGAGCCGTTATCTGGCACAAAAACATTATTTTTTGAATAGCCAAGACCATGAGCAATTCGGGCCCCTTCTTTCAACATATAGTGATTTCCATACACTGGCACAAAATAATCTGGCCTAATGTCTCTTAACATTTGTTTTATTCCTTCTATATTGCTGTGCCCAGAAATGTGCACATCTATGATATCTGAATGGTACACATTGTCGGATTGCCTATACATATTGTCTTTTAATCTTTGCACTGTTCTTTCATTGCCTGGAATTACAGAAGACGAAAATATTACAGTGTCTTCTTTTTTTAGTTTTATGAACTTATGGTTACCTGCAACAATTCTTGAAAGAGCAGCCATTTCTTCGCCTTGAGCTCCAGTACAAACCACAATAACTTTATTGTCGGGGTAATCGTGAGTTTTGTCTATTGTAATTATAACTCCTTTGGGTATTTTTACATAGCCCAACTTTGTTGCAATTTCAATATTTAATTTCATTGAAAAACCATCTAATGCAACTTTTCTGTTTGTTTTTGCCGCGTATTCTAAAACTTGTCTTATTCTTTCAATTTGAGAAGAAAATGTGGCAATAATAGTTCTGCCTGGAGCATTTGATATTAGTTGATAAAGATTATTCAACATTTCTTCTTGAGTCACTGGCACCTTAGAAACAGTAGACCCTAAGGCCTCAAGCATTAAAATTGTTGGTCGCGGTAATTTTTCTAAATGAGTGTATGTAATAACCTTGCCACCAGTTTTTTCAAGAGTCCAGTCACCAGGATGTATAACTGTTGCCACCGGAGTTTCTAGTATGACTCCTACTGCGTCCATAATTGTGTGGTCAATTTGAAAAAAACTTAAAGTAAAACTGCCCAAACTTATTTTTTCTTGTAAATCTTTTATGTAAGTAGTTTTTAATTTTTTTGAACCGTTTCTTTCAAAGTCTTCTACACGATGTTTTACCATTTCTATAGTTAATGGCCTTCCTATAATTTGGGGGTTACCAAGTTTTTTTAATAATATGGGAGCTGCTCCAACATGGTCTAAGTGGCCATGAGAAAAAATAACAGCTTTGATATTTTTTTCTTTGCCTTTTAAATATTCTGTGTTGGGAATTACGTAATCAATTCCTGGCATATCTTCTTCGGGAAATTGTAATCCCATATCTAAAACTACAATATCTTCTCCATATTCAAAAACAGTCATATTTCTTCCAACTTCTTCGCACCCTCCAAGAGGAATAATTCTTAAGTTACCCTCTGTTTTATTTTCTCTATTTTGTATCATTGTATTTTATTAATTAATTTATTTTTTGAGAACGATTTTATGTTTTTAATTGTTGTGTCTAAAATTCTTATTAGCGCCTCTTTGCTGTTGAAAGCATTATGAGGAGTGATAATAACATTTGGCTGATCAATTAAAATATGATTTTCAAGAATTATTTTTGGGTCGTATGTTTTTTTGTAATCCGAACTCAAAAGCTCTCTTTCTTCCTTTATAGAATATTCTTCTTCTAAAACATCTAAACCCAAACCAGCGAAAACTTTATCTTTTAATCCTTGCAATAAAGCAGTAGTGTCGCAAATTCCGCCACGAGATGTATTTATTAAATAACAACCTTTTTTAAATAATTTTAAAGATTCTTTGTTTATTAAATAATGAGTTAATTTATTGTATGGCAAGTGAAGGGTTGTAATGTCGGAATTTTTAAGCAAATGTTCTAATGACACATATTTAAAGCCTATTTTTTTAGCTAATTTTTGATCTTTTTTAATGTCAAAAGCTAAAACTTGCATTCCAAAACATTTGGCAATTCTTGCTACATGACTTCCTATATTGCCAACTCCTACCACCCCCAAAGTTTTTTCTTTAAGGTCAAAGCCCACTAGTCCTTCTAAGGAAAAATCCCCCTTTTTTGTTTTTTCTAATGAAGGATAAATTTTTCTTGATAGGGCCAAAATTAAAGCAAAAGTATGTTCTGCCACAGTATTTTCACCATAAGTTGGCACATTAGAAATTAAAATATTATTTTTTTTGCAAGCATCCAAATCAATGTGGTCAAAGCCAGTTGAGCGGGTTGCTATATATTTTAAATACTTCAAAGAACTAATAATTTTTTTATCAATAACAGAATAAATAAAAGGAGATAAGACATTAATGTCTAATATTTTTTCTAAATTATTTGAATCTATTTTTTCTTCAAAAAATATTAAATCAAAACCTTTGAGCTGGCTTTGTATGTAATCTTTTTCCCAAGATTCTGTTTCAAAAAAAGCAATTTTTATTTTTCCCATATTATTTTTTGTATTTCTTGATGTATATTAGGTTCAGCCATACACCATGTGTAGTTTTCTTTTACTTTACTTAAGGGGTTAGTGTAATCAATTGGTTTTCCAAAAAAATCAGTATATTTACCACCAGCTTCTTCAATAATAATTTGTAAACCAACATTGTCCCAAATTTTACTTGTTCGCCCCAAATAAGCGCCATATTTTCCTTTAACAGTCATAATTGCATCAAAAACACTTCCACTTGCTCGTAAATTTCTAATACACAAAACAACTTTTGCTAATAATCTACATTCTTCTTCTGTTATTGAAGGGCTCTCTTGATGTCCATCTATGCTATAAGCAACTAATGAATATAATAAACTATGCTCTCCTTTAATAATTATCTTTTCATTGTTACAGAAAGTGCCCTCATCTTTTTCTGCAACAAAAATTTCAGAAAATGAAGGAAGAGCAACACCTCCTGCAATTGGAATATTATTTTTCAATAATCCTATAATAATGCCGTATGTAACCACTCCTTCGGCAAAATTACTTGTTCCGTCAATTGGGTCAATAACCCAAGTAAATTCTGAACCATTATCAATAATACCCGCTTCTTCATCAATAATATTGTGTTCTGGATATGTATTTTTAATTAAAGAAATAATTGTTTTCCCAATCTCTAAATCAGCTTCTGTTAATACTTGGTTATTATCTCCTGGTTTTGTTGTGCCAGTAACTTTCCCAAAATAACTAAGAGCAATTTTAGAAGATTTTTCCAGCACTTTTGTAATAAACTCTTTATATACCATTTTAACAATTTTTTTGTGCAGGCAGGAGGATTTGCACCTCCATGAGATTGCTCTCGCAGACTTCTGAAGCCTGTGCGTCTGCTGTTTCGCCATGCCTGCAGAAATATTAGGAGTTCAATTTATTTCCAAACCCTTTTGGTTTTTATAAACCAATTTGTAATATTAGAAAATCTTTTTGCAGAATCTGTTATTTTATTTGTTTCAAACCCCTTTATTTTTGCAGAAACCCAATAAATATAATCGGGGTTATACAAAAATAGGGCAGGGGCATCTTCTATTATAATATCTTGTATTTTCTCGTATTTTGCTTGTTTCTCTTCATTATTTAAAGTTTCTCTGGCATCTTTTAATAAAGTATCAACATCTTTATTCTCGTATTGCGACAAATTAAGCCCCGGATCATTTTTTTGTGATGAATGCCAAAAAGGATAAAGGTCTGGTTCATTTCCTAGCGCCTCTCCATATAAAAAGGCATCATAACTTCTTTCTTTAATGATAGTTTTAAGTTCAGAAATTTCTACAGCTTTAACATTAACAATAACTCCAACTTTTTGCCAGTAGTCTTTTATAAGATTAGCTACTTGTACTAGTTGCGGTTGATTTATTGTAATTATATCAAATTGCAAAAGCTGAGAGTTTGCTTGTGGCGTTATGCAAAGTTCATTTAGCTTTGCTCTTGTGCTTTTACCCACTTCTCCTGTTGGTTCAACTTCCGGCAAATATTTTTTTTGAAATTCAGTTACTGCGTTTTCGGTTCCTTTTCCGTAAGTTCCATTAGTTTCTCCCTGCAGTAAATTTGAAAAATTACTATTTGGCAGGCGGGCTAAGCAGGCCTGAAGTTCTATTACATCCTTTCCCTTATATTTTACAGAAAGATAATTTTTAAATTGAAAAGCCGGTTTTTTATCTAATGCTTTTTCTCTTTGGCCAAGACCGTTATTTTTAAAACCAGTTTTATCTAAAAGATTATTGGCTTTTTCTTCGCTGAATTCGTAAGTTATTTTGGGTTCTTGGTATTTAAAGTATTCAGGCAGTATTGGAGAATTAACAACCGTAGCCTTATCTTTTGTAAAAGATGTTATTTCTTCAATAATTTTATTTTTATCTACAGCATAACTTAGGGCTTTCCTTAAATTTGTGTCTGAAAATAATTTTGTTTTTTGAGTGTTAAAAAATACGGCAAAATATCGGGGCAAAGATAAATAATAAGTAGAAAATTTTTCATCTTTTGTCCATCCTTGGCGAATTTCTTTTTCGGCTTCCGCTTCACTATCTAAATTAGCTAAAGAAAATCCATCGATTGTTTTTGCATTTGCGGCTTTTATTAAATCTTCTTTATTCTCAAAAAATTGAAAAGAAATATTGGTTATAAAAGGAACTTTATTATAGTATTTGCGATTGGCTATCAAATCAATATTTTTTATAAAACCGGTTTCTGTTTGTTTCAAATCTTTAAAACTATAAGGTCCAGAGCCAATTGGCTGTAAATTATATGAAGAGAGAGCAAAGCTTTCAGGCAAAATATTTTCCCAAATATGTTTTGGAATTATTTTTATTGTAGAGTTTTCTAAGAAAGAATTGTACGGGCTTTTTAATCTAAAAGTAAAAGATTTATCGGATGTTTTTTCTATATCAACATCTATCCAGTTGGCTCTCAATGGGCTTTTGTAATCGGAATTTTGTATTGTTTTTATTGTAAAAATTACATCATCGACTGTTAATGGTTTGCCATCTTGCCAAAAGGCATTATCTTTTAATGTAAAATCATAAGTTTTGCCATCACTAGAAACTTTATAATCTTCTACTAAATCTTTTACAATTTTACCGTCTTTGTCGTACGACATCAGACCAGAAAAAACAAGGTCAATTAAGGTTCGGTCGGTATCGTTAGTTTCACCGTAAATAGGGTTTATAAACCTTGGTTGTCCCGCAACTCCTTCTGTGTAAAAACCACCCTTTGCCTCCACAACTTTTGTGTTTTGAATGTAAAAATTAATTATAAGAAAAGCCAGCGACCCGAAAGCCAGAACAGAAAGAATTAAAAGTGTTCTTTTTTCTCCTTTCTTAAGTATTTTAAATATTTGCTTCCACTGAGAAAACTTTGGAAATTTCGACATAACTTTTGACCTATTAGATAATAACGAGATTTAAAATGCCCAAAACAATAAACAGAGTAGCCACAACTATTGTTGCGTAATATATTTTTTTCTGAAGTCCTCTTCTTGAAGAATAAAATTCTCCGCCACCACCAAAGGCAGAGCCCAAAGCAGCTCCTCTTTGCTGAAAAGCTATGAGAATAATTAAAATTACAGAAACGGCTATTTGAGCGTAAAATAAAATTTGATTCATAATTTTTACCCAGTTAATCTTCGTCTTTAATAATAAATTTTTGAATAATTATGTTTGCAAACCAAATTATAACAGTTGTATAAAAAAGAGGCCAAAACCAAGGAACAGTTATTTCTTTAAATATAAAGTCCAAAATCCATATTATTGCCATATTTACTACAATACTAAAAAGTCCAAGAGTAATTATTCGCAATGGCAAAGTAACAATACCTATAACTGGCTTTACAAAAAAATTAAGCAATCCCAAGGCAACTCCTAAAAGTAAAATAATTTGCCACTGTAAAGTTAATGGAACGCCAAAAAAACTTGAGTTAGCAAATAAATTAATTTTAACTCCTGGAACAAACAATACTGCCAGCCAAATTCCTAAGATGGCAGATATAATCTGCGAGAGAACCTTCTTCATTAAATATATATTACCAAATTAACAACATATATTCAAGTATCGGTAAGAAGAAGCTATTTTAATAAGTATTTTTTTCTTAATTTTTTGTGATAAGTAATAGCGAATCTGTGCGCTTCGTCGTCGAGATTTATTATTAAATTGAAAATTTCTTGTGGTAAAGTTTTTAATAATATCGGTTTTTTTCTATTTTCAATAAAGAGTTCTTTGTATTTTTTGGCAATTGATATTACCTTTATATTTTTAGTTTTTAGATTTTGGTTTTTTACTTTTATGCCAATATTTAGTTGGGCAATGCCGCCGTCCATTAATATAATTTTTGGGTACTGCCATTCTGGGTGGGCAACTCTTCTTTCTAATGTTTCTTTTAACATTGCTATATCATTTGGCTTTTCCTCAATTTTAATTTTAAATTTACGATATAAATTTTTGTCTGCTTTGCCATTAATAAAAACAACCATAACGCCTGTTGCCTGTTTTCCTTGAATATTAGAAACATCGTATGCCTCAATTCTTGATATATTTTTGTTAATTCCTAAAATACCCTTTAAAGATTTTTCTGTTTTACTCCAGTTATCCGTATCAGTTTTTCCAGCTTCAATAACTCCTGTATGGCTCATTACTTGCTGTAAGTTATTTATTCTGTCTCTTATTTTCGCCGCTTTTTCAAATTCTTTTCTAAGAGACAACTGCTTCATTTCTTTTTTAAGAGAATTTAAAACAGTATTTCTTTTTCCTTTTAAAATTAAAACTAATTTTTTAATATTTTTTTTGTATTCTGCCAAATCAGGGTTATATCCTGGACAAAGCCCCAAATGGCAATAAGTGCAACTATTCTTAGGGTGCCTTCTTGTACTGTAGTAGGGGAATACCCTTCTTAAAAATCTTAAAGTTTTTTTGAGAGCTGTGCCTTCTACAAATGGCCCCACATATTCGGTCTTCTCATTTTTCTGGTGGGTGATGTAAATTATTGGCGTCAAACTTTTTGTTATTGCCACATAAAAGTAATTTTTATCATCTTTCCATATTACATTAAACTTTGGCTGATATTTTTTAATTAAGCGGGCTTCTAAAACTAATGCCTCAATTTCTGAGCCAGTTTCTATAAAACCAATTTTGGTAACTTTATTTATAAATAAATTATCTCTATAGCTTGGTTGGAAAAAATGGTTTTTTACCCGGTCTTTTATGTTTATTGCCTTTCCTATGTATATAGTTTTATTTTTTTCAATAAAATAATAAACTCCTGTTGTTTTTGGGAGTTCGCTAATTTTTGATTTTGGCAATGTTTTTAATTTTTCCATTTGTAATTACATTTAAAGATAAAAATCGTTTTTTTACAATACAAGATATACAAAATTATAATAGTATGATAAGTATAAATAGTATTTTTGGTTCTTTGACATTAAGTAATCCAAGGAGAATTCTGTGACGAAAGATTGTGTTACTTGTAAACAACGTAATGGACTTTATTCCAATATGAAGTACGGTATTTTAGCATGCAAAAAGTGTTCCAATAAAACAAAGAAGTGTTGTAAGTGTAAAAATCGTAGACGCGTAAAGGCGTGGACAAAGTCTAATAAGCCGATATGTTCAAATTGCTTTACAATATTAACAATGATAAAGTGATACAAAATCAATAGTTCGGATATACAAAATGTATCCGATTTTTTTTGAAATCTATTGACAATGATATATAATAATGCTACAGTGAGCAGGTTACGATTGTACATTGAAAATTTACTATTGGCTACATCTTTGAGAAAATTTTTGTTTTTTTAAAGATGCAGCCAATTTTCAGAGCTGTAGAAACTATTTTCATGGGGAGAAAAACCATGAAAGACGACGTTAGCTTTGGCGGGTTTTTGGCGAGGGTCATTGGCGCCACCGTGGCGTTGGCGATCGTGTTGCTTGGCCTGTCTTGGCTTGTCCAAGGCAACAACTTCTTTTTGTACAAGGTATTCGCACCTCAACAGGAGAATGTGCGTCGGCAAGTGTTCGAGGGGACCAAGTCCTATAATCAGGGCATGGTTCAAGAACTGCAGAACATGCAGTTTGAGTATGTGAAGGCCGATGAGGAGCACAAAGCTGCTCTGGCATCGATTATTTTGCATCGAGCCGCGGACTTTCCAGAAGACAAGATGCCAGATGATCTTCGCGTTTTCATTGACGAACTGAAGAGCAAAAGCATCATGCGGTGACCGTCGTTTTTCTTCGGTAACTTCACCTAGGAAAGGATTTTGTTATGAAGAGAATGATTGTGTTTCTTTCGGTTGTTCTATTGGCCTGTTTGATTGGTTGCAATGTTCAAAAGACAACCAGCGATGATATTCAGCGGGAACGTCAGGAAACCATTTTGAAGGAATCCGTAGCTCAAGTGGGAATGCCTGCCATCAAGAACTTCAGGGAATTGAAAATCCTGAAAGACATTTACGAGTTGCGTGACCAGAATGGTTTGGTTACCTATACGTACATGGAGAACATGGTTCCCACTGTGATTCCTGGTCGAACGGTTTTAGGCGGTAAGCTGACTTACATCGGCGAATCAATTGGGTACGGTATTCCTGCCTCCACCCAATATACCAACCCGCAAAAAATTGAAGAGTGGACACAACAAGGAGGGTATGCAATTATACCCCAGGCCGATCCAAATGGTTTGTTCTCTCCCGCCTCGGCGGAAGGGACATGGGTTATGATGCTAGACAAGAAGTCTGGTAAGGCTCTGCCACAGTACTTTGAGCCGAGGATTGTGGTGTCGACGTTCAAGTACGAATTCGACATCGCGCCGTCGTCGGCCGAGGAGTAAGATAAACAAGTTGTTGCGGTTTCGCAATAAAGAGCTCAATTACCGAAAGGTGTTGAGCTCTCTTTTTTTACACATGATTGAAATATCTTAAAATTTTGTGTATAATAAACGACTTTTAAAATATTGAAAAATGAAACAAGATTATATAAAAATACGCGGGGCAAGAGTGCATAATTTAAAGAATATTGATATTGATTTGCCAAAAAATAAACTGGTGGTTATTACCGGTCTTTCGGGCTCGGGAAAATCATCTTTAGCTTTTGACACTTTATATGCCGAAGGCCAAAGAAGATATGTTGAGAGTTTATCGGCTTATGCAAGGCAGTTTTTGGGAGTAATGGATAAGCCCGATGTAGATAGAATTGATGGCATAAGCCCTGCAATTTCAATTGACCAAAGAAAATCAATTCATAACCCAAGGTCAACTGTGGGAACAATAACAGAAATATATGATTATTTGCGTCTTTTGTTTGCAAGAATAGGAAAACCTCACTGCCCCAATTGCGGAAAACTAATTTCAAAACAAACAGTAGACCAAATTGTTGAGCAGATTCTAAAATTGAAAGGAAGCAAAGAAATTACAGTTTTAGGCCCAGTTGTGCGTGGAAAAAAAGGAGAACATCACGCTGTTTTAGAAGAAATTCAAAGAGCTGGATTTATAAGAGTCAGAATGGAAGGAGATATTTATCCAATAGAAGAAGCGCTAGTAAAACCAATAGACAAAAATAAAAAACATAATATTGAAGTGGTTGTTGACCGACTTGTATTAAGTAAAGATTTAGATAGGTCAAGATTAGTTGATTCGCTTGAAACAGCATTAAAATTGGGTAAAGGAGTTGTAATGGTAAACAATTTAGTTTTTTCAGAACATTTTGCTTGCGAAGAATGTGGTATTTCTTTGCCAGAACTGGAACCAAGAGTTTTTTCTTTTAATAACCCTTATGGCGCCTGCCAAGAATGTTTAGGTCTTGGTGAAAAGTTGGAAGTTGATCCGGAATTGGTAATTCCAAATAAAAATTTAACATTGGCGGAGGGCGCAATTTGGCCTTGGAGCAAGGCCTCGCATAAAATGGGCAGGCAGGGATATTATTATTGGAAATTATCTGAATTGGCAAATCAATATAAGTTTTCTTTAGATGAACAGGTAAAAAAAATACCAAAAAAATTTGTAGATATTATTTTAAATGGTGATGGCAAATTTGAAGGAGTAATACCAAGTTTACAAAGGCGTTATCACGAAACCGATTCCGAATGGACCCGTTCGGAAATAGAGCAATATATGGTTATTAAAAAATGCCCAAAATGCCTTGGCAAAAGATTAAAGGCAGAAGTATTGGCTGTTACGGTTGGCGACCAATCTATTGATAAGGTTTCAGGAATGCCAATTTTACAGGCAAAAAAGTTTTTCGAAACTTTATTACTAAAAATTAGTGTTAATGAATTAAAAATAAGCAAGCCAATTATAAAAGAAGTGATTGGGCGTATGCAGTTTTTAATTGATGTAGGTTTGGGATACTTAACTTTGAGCAGAAAAGCTGGAACCTTGTCGGGTGGAGAAGAGCAAAGAATAAGGTTGGCAACCCAAATTGGCTCTAACTTATCTGGGGTTTTATATATTTTAGATGAGCCAAGTGTTGGGCTACATGCCAGAGACCAGCACAGATTAATTGAAACATTAAAAAAACTTAGGGATTTAGGAAATACAGTAATTGTGGTGGAGCACGATTCTCAAACAATAATGGCTGCCGATTGGATTGCTGAAATTGGGCCGGGAGCAGGAAAGCACGGAGGAAAAGTTGTGTTTGAAGGTACGCCAAAAGAAATTTTAAAATCTAATACGCTTTCGGGTGATTATTTGTCGGGTAGAAAAAAAGTATCAAATAATTCCAATACTAAATACCCAATACTAAATACTAAATACTTAACAATAAAGGGAGCCAAAGAAAATAATTTAAAAAATATTGATGTTAAAATTCCTTTGGGTAAATTTGTTTGTGTTACTGGCGTATCTGGCTCTGGAAAATCATCTTTAGTAAATGATATTTTGGCAAGGGCATTGCTTAAAAAGTTTTACAGAGCAAAAGAAGAACCAGGAGAGCACAAAGAAATTTTAGGAATAGAAAAATTAAATAAAGTTGTTTTGGTTGACCAGTCGCCAATTGGCAGAACTCCAAGGTCTAACCCGGCAACTTATACCGGAGCTTTCGCGCATATAAGAGATATTTTTACAAAAACAAAAACAGCCAAAATAAAAGGATATGGAGCAGGCAGGTTTAGTTTTAATGTAAAGGGCGGAAGGTGCGAGGCATGCGAAGGCCAAGGCCAGAAAAAAGTTGAAATGTATTTTTTACCCGATATTTATGTGGAGTGCGAAGAGTGTAAAGGAAAAAGATACAGCAAGGAAGTTTTAGAAATTACTTACAAAGATAAAAATATTGCCGAAGTATTGCAAATGACTATTGAAGAAGCCGGCGAATTTTTTAAAAATATTCCAGGCGTGAGTGATAAAATGAAAACACTAAAAGAAGTGGGGCTTTCTTATATTGAGCTGGGGCAACCTGCCACTTCTTTGTCGGGCGGAGAAGCGCAAAGAATAAAGTTAGCAACCGAGCTTTCACGAAGAGCAACAGGAAATACTTTATATATTTTAGACGAACCAACTACCGGTTTGCATTTTGAAGATATAAAAAAACTGGTTTCGGTTTTGAGAAATTTGGTTGACAGGGGAAACACTGTTTTGTGTGTAGAACACAACATTGATTTTATAGGGTGTGTTGATCACATAATTGATTTAGGCCCAGAAGGAGGGCAAGAGGGTGGTAAAATTATTGCAGAAGGCGCTCCAACCGAAATTGCAAAAGTTAAAGCCAGTTACACTGGAAAATATTTGAGATAATGTACTAAAAAATTTGACTATTATATATAAAGTACTATAAATAAATTAGCACTTTGAATTTTCTTTTCACCTTGTTGTTGGGTTTCAAAAACCAGGGAAACGCATCATGCCAATCACCGAAATTCGTATCAAGTTAATGATGGGCTACACAGATGAGCGATTAAAAGCTTTTTGCTCTATTACTTTCGATAAGTCTTTTGTTATTAATGGTTTAAAGATTATTAAAGGTAATCATAATGGCTTTTTCGTTGCTATGCCAAGTAAAAATCTAAAAGATCCTTGTCCGAAGTGTAGAAATAAAAACGATCTGCAAGCAGGTTTTTGTAGCAAGTGTGGTTGGCAATTAGATGAAAAACGAGCAATTTATAATGGTCGGGTTAATTTACATTCGGACATTGCTCACCCTATTGATGCAACTTCTAGAAAGTATCTACAAGGCGAAATACTTAAAGCCTACTATAAAGAAATTGAACTTTATAATCAACCTGGCTATGTGTGTCGCTATGATGATTACGGCCAAGGGGATTAAAAACTAACAATAGTTTATCTTATTTCCTGCGATTACAGATTTTTCTGGTCGCAGGGTTTTTTATTAATTTTTAAAATCTATTGACAAGAGTTATAAAATCACTTAAATTAGATTATCTTAATAAAAGTTGATAACTAAAACAAAAAAATAAAATGACTATAAAACCATTATCAGACCATATTTTAATAGAGCCAATTAAAGAAGATGAAAAAACCAAGTCAGGTATTTTTTTGCCTGAAACCGCTATGAAAGAAAAGTCGGAACAAGGCAATGTAATTGCCACAGGACCAGGTAAAAAAACAGATGATGGTAAAATAATTCCTCTTTCAGTAAAACCTGGCGATAGGGTTTTGTTCCAGAAATACGGGCCAAACGAAATAAAAGTTGATGGGAAAGAATATTTAATTGCAAAAGAAGAAGATATACTGGCAATAATTGAGTAATTAAAGTTCGGCAATTAAATTTTGCTGAATCGCTCGCTCGTCCAGCGACTCGCTTGCTTTATCCTCGCTTTGCTATTTGCGCTTTGCGCAAAACCATGCCCGCAAAGCTCCGGGAGTTCAGCAAAATTTATTGCCTCGCTCTAAATAATAATAATTTTTTAAAAATATGGCAAAACAAATAAAATACAAAGAAGACGCAAGAAGAATTTTAAAGCAAGGGTTAGATAAAGTAGCCAACGCTGTAAAGGTAACATTGGGTCCAAAAGGTAGAAATGTTGTTTTGGGTTCTGGTTTTGGAAGCCCTACAATTACCAACGATGGTGTTTCTATTGCTAAAGAAATTGAATTGGAAGATACAGTTGAAAATATTGGAGCCGAAATTATAAAAGAAGTTGCCTCAAAAACAAATGACATTGCAGGTGATGGCACAACTTCGGCTGTGTTGCTTTGCCAGGCAATTGCTACCGAAGGTTTAAAAAATGTTGCCGCTGGAGCTAATCCTTTGGCATTAAGAAAAGGTATTATAAAAGGAAAAGATGCAATATTATCTGCCCTAAAAGGCATATCAAAGCCAATTAGCACTCACGAAGAAATATCACAAGTGGCAACAATTTCGGCCCAAGATTCGGAAATTGGCAACTTAATTGCCGAAGTTATGGAAGAGGTTGGCAAAGACGGCGTAATTACTGTGGAAGAATCAAAAACATTTGGATTGTCTAAAGAAATTGTAAAAGGGCTTCAGTTTGACAAAGGGTATATTTCTCCATATATGATTTCAAATAATGAAAAAATGGAATCAGTTTTAGAAGACCCATATATTTTAATAACCGACAAGAAAATTTCATCTTTGCAAGAATTTTTGCCAATTTTAGAAAAAATTGTTAAAACCGGCAAAAAAGAACTTGTAATTATTGCCGATGAAGTGGAAGGCGATGCTTTAACAACATTGATTGTAAATAAACTTCGTGGAATTTTTAATGCTTTGGCTGTAAAAGCTCCTGGCTTTGGCGACAGAAAAAAAGAAATGTTAGAAGATATAGCTTGTGTTACAGGGGGCCAAGTAATTTCGGAAGAAAAGGGAATGAAATTGGAAAATATTGACTTGGCAATGTTGGGAAGCGCAAGAAGAATAATTTCTACAAAAGAAACTACAACTATTGTGGAAGGCAAGGGAGAAAAGTCACAAATTGAAGAAAGAATAAATCAACTAAAAAAAGAAATAAAAGAATCAACTTCGGAATTTGATAAAGAAAAGTTTCAGGAAAGATTGGCTAAACTTTCTGGCGGAGTAGGCGTGATAAAAGTGGGAGCGGCCACAGAGGTTGAGCAAAAAGCGCGTCAGCACAAAACAGAAGATGCTCTTCACGCCACAAAATGCGCAGTTGAAGAAGGCATAGTTGCCGGCGGAGGAGTTGCCTTAATAAGAGCTTCTACTGTGTTGGATAATTTAGAAGCAGAGGGTGATGAAAAAACCGGAATTAATATTTTAAAAAGAGCCATAGAAGAACCAGTCAGGCAAATTGCTCAAAATGCAGGCATAGATGGAGCCGTGGTTGTGCAAAAGGTAAAAGAAGGGCAAAATGACTTTGGATTTAATGCTGCAACTATGGTTTATGAGGACTTAATAAAAGCAGGAGTTGTTGACCCAACAAAAGTTACAAGAACTGCTTTAGAAAACGCTGTTTCGGCTGCCTCAATGCTTTTGACCACAGAAGCAGTTGTTGCCGAACTTCCTAAAAAAGATGAAAAGAGCATGGGCGGAATGGGTGGAGGAATGCCCCAAATGATGGGTGGAGAAGATTACTAAGTTATTTTTTTAGATAGTATACTTATTATTAAAAAAGAGGGCTTTCGCCCTCTTTTTTATTTGAAATTGACAAAAAGTTTGTGTATGATAGATTGGAGTTCGGGGTTTGTGTTCTTTCTATGTTTAATATGGGAGGTGTAAAATGTCTTCAAAGTTTTGGTACAAAAATATAAGTCTACTTCTGTTCCAAATATCAATTTTTCTGACAGTAGTTTTACCTATTTGGATGTCTAGTCATGAGCCGAAACCTTATTCACTGAAACTGCCGGCGTTTAAGGGGAGAGTTTTTTCGGGTTGGAAAACTTATGCTGGAATGTTTACTGTTGTAAAGGAAAAGTTTGAGTCAATTTCACAATGGGGCGAGGATGGAATTCTCATTTATGAAGCAGACGATATGCATTCTTTTCCTGCTATAAAGCTTAAAGCATGGAGACCTGACTATAAAACTACTGGTCTAAATCAGTATGCCGAGAAAAGCTTTAACTACGGATCTGATTACGGATTCGGACTTTTTTATATGACAGGCGAAATTCAAAAGAAAGGAAATTATTTAAAAATATTTCCCCGATTGAATGGAGGCGCTATTGCAATATCTTGTTTATTAGGTATTGTCTCATTTGCCTTCTCTTATTTTGTATACCTTGCATTTAAATTGGACTAATTCTCACAAACAAAAATTGTTCAATATGTCCAGTTGGTTACCCACTGGACTTTTTTATTGCACGAAAAATCTTCCTTGAAGTTTTTTGGGTTTTTAGTTATAATAAAAGAAAAATAATTATTTTTACTATGGAGTGTTTAAATAATCATGGGGAATTAGAAAAAGCATTATTTAATAATGTAGAGGTTGACTATTGCCCAACTTGTCTTGGCATTTGGTTTGAGCAAGATGAACTAACTTTTGCAAAAAACGAAGAAGATAAACAGCTAAACTGGCTTGATGTTGATTTGTGGAGAGATAAGGGGCAATTTCAAATAGGAAAAATTCGCAGAGTTTGCCCTTCTTGCAGAATGCCTTTGTATGAAGTGCATTACGATAATTCTAAAATAAAAGTTAATTTGTGCAACTTGTGCAAGGGAATTTGGCTAGACAGGGGGGAGTTTAAGCAGATTATGATTTATTTAAAAACAAAGGCAGATTACGAAATTTTATATAATTATAATAAAAATTTTATAAAAGAATTGTGGGAGGTTTTTACCGGCCCAGAAAAGTTTCGTGAAGAGTTGGTTGATTTTTTGACTCTTTTAAAATTGTTGAATTATAAATTTGTGGTTCAGCATCCATTTTTGAATTCTTTAATTGAGAACGCGCAAAAGTAAAAAATATAATTAACATTATAAAGATATGGTAACATCAACAATAATTATTTTAGCCGTTATAACTGTTGTAGTTTTGTGGTTAATTTTTGACTACAATGGTTTAGTAAAGTTAAAAAACAGGGCAAAGGAAGCGTGGTCTGATATTTCGGTTCAACTAAAAAGAAGGTATGATTTAATTCCAAACCTAGTTGAAACAGTAAAAGGGTATGCAACTCATGAAAGAGAACTATTTGAAAAGGTTACGCAGGCCAGAGCCAGCGCAATGATGGCACAAGGAGCAAAAGAAAAAGCGGGAGCAGAAAATATGCTTTCAAATACTTTAAAAAGCTTATTTGCAGTTGCAGAAAATTACCCCGAATTAAAAGCTTCAGTTAACTTTTTAGAGCTTCAAAGAGAACTCACAGACACAGAAGATAAAATTCAAGCCAGCCGAAGATTTTACAACACAAATGTTCGCGACCTCAATATTAAAATTGAGAGTTTTCCAACAAATATGATATCTTCAATGTTTGGTTTTAAACCAATGGAATTATTTGAGGCACAAGGAGCAGAAAAAGAAGCAGTTAAAGTGAAATTCTAAGAATGTCGTTATATAAACAAGCAGATTCTAATACTCAAAAGACGTGGTTTTTAATTGCCGGCTTTTTGGTTTTTATAATAGCAATAGGGTGGTTTTTTGGCTATTTGCTTGATAGCCAGGAAATTTTAATTTTTGCCGTTATTTTTAGCGTTTTTACAAGTTTTATTAGTTATTGGTATTCAGACAAAATTGTTTTGGCAATGGCAAGAGCCGTTTTAATAGAAAAAAAAGATAATCCAGAATTATACAGAATAGTAGAAAATTTGTGCATTACTGCTGGCTTGCCAGTTCCTAAAATTTATATAATTTCAGAGCAACAGCCCAATGCATTTGCAACTGGCCGCAATGCAGAACATGCAGTAGTTGCTGTAACTCAAGGGCTTTTAAATAGATTAGAAAAAAAAGAGTTAGAAGGAGTTATTGCTCACGAATTATCGCATATTGGAAATAAAGATATGCTTTTGAGCACGGTTGTGGTAATATTGGCTGGTGTTGTTTCGATAGTTTCTAATATGTTTTTGAGAATTAGTTTTTGGGGAGGAAGGCGAAATTCAGATGACGACAGAAGAGCTGGAGCCATAATGATGGTTTTAGGATTAGTTGCCGCAATTTTAGCCCCAATTGCCGCTACTTTAATTCAATTAGCCATTTCAAGAAAGAGAGAGTTTTTGGCAGATGCAGACGGCGCTTTATTAACTCGTTACCCTGAAGGGCTTGCTAGCGCTTTGGTAAAAATTTCATCTGACCCAAATCAAATGAAAACTGCCAATACCGCAACCAGTCATCTTTTTATTTCTTCACCGTTTCGTGGCAGGCAGGCCCAAA
>C687J35174_10005303_pt1 | contig 17041 bp, 15 predicted proteins | sample RifCSPhighO2_01_FD_35174 | JGI IMG/M metagenome (IMG submission 35174) | reverse complement strand
ATTTAGTGGTGTTGTAATTTCCTGTCTGGGGAGTATTGGGAGAAATGGTTCCATTCGCACCAGCGCTGGGGGTAACGGTGTAGGTATTTAAATTAAACGTGGCCGTACAGGACCTGGCAGCACTCATGGTAACCGAACCATCAGCACAATCTGCGTCCCCGCTCCAGCCGGCAAAACTAGAACCCATAGCGGGTGAATTGGTTAAAGTGACTATTGTTCCGGAATTATATGTCCCAGCTGGTCCGGCTGTTCCTGAACCAGTGCCGGCGGTGGTGATAGTAAGAGGATATGTTATTGTCGCGCAAATTGACCCATTCCAAGAGGTGCCGGAAGTACAAGTTGCAGAAATTGTAATACCTGCACCACTCGGAGAAGTGGGAACAAGTGATTTGGTATTGTTGTAGAGGTAGAATATTCTGGAGCTGTATGGAACAGTTACAGACTGAGTACCTGATTGAGGAGTGGTCAGGGTGTTGGTAACATTTATATTAGTCATTCCGCTGGCAGTGATGGCGGTCGGGGTTGCTTCTGGATTTGTTATGCCCCAAGAAAGATTGGTGGTGCAACTGCTTCCTCCCGAAGCGATAGTACAACCAGAGCCAGTAAGGGTGCCGGACATGGGAGCGCTGACATTAACGTCCACAAAATCACTTATTGACAATCCGTTGCCTGAATTCGTGCAGGTAGCGGTAAAACGAGTGTTTGCCGAGAGAGGACCCGTTGACACCGAACCGCTAGTAGCACCTCCAGTTGAAAAATTCGTGCCCGCGCAGGAAGTTGCATTGGTAGATGTCCAATTTAGTGTTGCCGAAGTGCCAGATGGTATCGTAATCGGTCCTTGAGAACTGTTCGCAGTTATGTCTACAGTGGGCTGAAGGGCTGTATACGTAATATCAAAATTATAACTTCCGCCAGAAGCTGCGGTTATAGAACTGGGGGTTGCTGACCCTAGAGCATAACCGCTTGGGGCAACAATGGAGCCAATTGTGTATGTCCCTGCCGGCACTGAATTTGAAATGCCAGTGTATAAACCTGGACTTATAACCCACGAGCCCCCCGCAGCAAAAATTTCCGTCACAGTAATTGTAGCTGGTGAAGCTGCCAGCGTAGTTGCTGTAGCTTGCGCGGTTGATTCACATGTAGCAGGATTTTGCGGAGAGGGACAAAGCATGTATGTAAAAGTATAGGAGGTGCTGGGAGTAAGGCCGGTCGTAGTAACCGAACCACCGAACGTTCCGATAGGTTGCCATTCCCCATTCGGGTCATAGCCCGTCCAGCGTTTCCAAAGTAGTGTATTCGCGGGAATCGTGCCTTCTACCGACTCAACCCACAACCTAATAGAAGTGCTGGTAATAAGTGTCGGAGTTAAGGTAAATTCGGGAAGTGTCCCGGCGTAAGCAGTATTATTTGGAGAAAAAAGAGAAAATGCAAAAACAAACAAAAAACCTACTAATAATAAAGGAACCTTTACTGACAAAATTTTTTTTATACTCATGTTTAATATTGTATCACATAGAGTTATTTACTAATAAAATTAGGGGGCTGTGGATAACTTTATCCGTAATCCCCCTTTAAGATTGACTTCTATTTTGAAAAGTAGATAATAATAAAGAGCACCCGTCAAGGGTATTTGTACCTTGACAATCATCCTTTTACCTTTTGCCCTAGGAGGGCACAATGTCATACCCGACGCGTTTGCTCGCTGGGGTGTCGGCTCTTGCCCTCGCCCTGGTAGTTTCCTGCGGAGGTCCTACTGAACCTCCGCCTCCTCCTCCACCCAACCCTGTTGCCAGCATCACTCTCTCAGGCGATCGCATCATCCTCCCTGGATATGTGATTGCAACCGCAGGGTGCCAGAACTCGATTTCGGCCAGTCGGTCGTGGGGCGGTACTACGTCTTCCGCCCTGACGAGAGATTCGATCGTTCTCAACCAGCTTTCAAATGTGGGAGAGAACACTCTTTCCATCACCTGTCGCAACTCTGTCGGTAAAACCGACGAGAAAAGCGCCAAGGTAATGGGCGACAAACCAATGTTCTCCGGCAAGTTCGGCGCTTACAACGCCGGTGTCGGGTTTCTCGGCACTCAGCGTGTTTATGTTGTGGGTTCTGTTGGCACCGACTCCGTTAACGTCAATCCGGACGGCACGTGGTCGGTTGAGGTTAGTTCTTTCACCGACACCGCGGTCAACCTGGTGTCGGACGCCAAGGATGTGGGGAATCGCCGTTTCTTCCGCTGGGAGATTTCTCTTAAGAGGGTAAAGTGGGGAGCACCCCTACTCTACACTCGGGTGCCCTCACCCTGGACATTCTCGTCCGGGCTCTACGCCAGCGCGCCTTCTGTGCATCCGTTGAGTCTACACTGGGACGCTTTCAATCCCAACTCGCCGGCGGGCTATCTCCTGGGGGGAGGACGACGCCAAAGCGGGTGCTGGCAGTTTGACCTACAGACCTGGCCCTCATTCCCCGTCTCTCTCGCTTTTGACCGCGATAGGTCTACGGACCCCATCCTTCCGGCAGACTCCATTGCCTACTGGCGTCCACTTGACAGTCTGGAGGTGGAGCTCGGCTGGGATGTCTGGCGTCCCGCCAACTTTTCTGAAATGGCCTATGCCCAAACATCGGGTGGAAGCGAGGATTGGAAGGGAGTACTGGTAAGGGCGGTGAATGCAAACCAAGCCGGTAGTTACACCAACGGTAACGATGTCGTAAGGGGAATGGTTGAAACCCCCATCTGGGCTTTCTCTCAGGCGAATAATGTCGGCCACGAAACATCGCACACTCTGCGGATTGGCCACGCGGAGTGGTATAGCATGATGTTCTCGGGAGGTGGTGTGCAGGACCCGGAGAAGCAAACTCTCGGCTCTCGTACCACCGCCGTCATCCAGCTCCTCTACGCCGACGGCAACGCGCTTCGCGCGCTCGGCCCCGGAGCTCGCTCCGGCATTCCCGGCTCTTACATGGGTGAACGCAGAACCATGGGTCTTCCCGTGGAGCCCATCTGCGAAAATTCGGCTTCGTGAATCACCCGACCCTAGTCTGCAGTCGGAACATCAATCACCACACCCCATCGAGGGTGGTCCCCTGGGAGCGCTACGCGCACCCGGGGGATTTTATATTTTATGGAAGATTTTCCTAAGAGTCACCCCCTAGGCGTTGCCTAGGGAGTAAGAAAGAACGGTTCCTTGTAAGCAAGGACAGTCCTTGCTTAGTTTTCTTTTTACAAAGTCGAACCTTGTAAATTATGGGGGGTAACCTTTTGTAATTATTTGCAATTTAATAGGGTTATGGTATATATAGTATGTGAAAGATTCTTTGGAAGGATTTAAACTCATCGAACAAAAATCTGGTTATGAAGGCATTCTGGAAATAGATTACAAAGTTCAAATGCTAGACCCACTTTCGCTTGATAGTTTTCTAGTAAATCAGTTGCCGTCATTAAATGGAGAAGGAAATACTCAAGGACTGGTAGATATTATTGATTCATTAGATTTACGACCCGAGAGATTAAGTAGTTTTAGTTTAGAGGAATCACTGGCGGCAGTGAGGGACCTTAATATGATTTTGTCATCACTCCGCCGACATGGTCGTAATTTGGGTAAAAATTCTAAGATTGAACAAGCGCTTATTTTTTTATCCAAAAAAACACAGGAGGTTCCCACCGATACTGTCTTTTCCTACGGCACACGAAACCCACAAAATGAAAGAATGCGCACATTTACCGAACTTCAAGAAGAAAGACTATTTATAGAAAGTTTCCGAAGCGGTATGATTAGTCTTCCGTCCGCAATTAAAGCGCTTGAAGAAGCGACTAGTTTGTCTTTAAGTGACATTGCTTTTGGCGAGAAAATTAAATCTGCGCAAAAGTCTTTTGAAAAAATGATAGGGGCAATAGTCGGGGTCCAAAGAAATATTACACCGGAATTATTTACGACCCAATTGAGACCCTTTTTTGAACCCAAAAATATTGGCGGCACTACCTATAAAGCGCCTGGTGGGGCGCAAATGCCAATTGTATTAATAGATCAACTTTTATGGGGTTCTGATGTTAAGGATGAAATTTATAGACAATATTTTTATGAAAATGTTCAATACCAGCCGGTTTTTTTACGCCAAAAAGCTGAATTGTTTTCCAACATACCATCTCTCATTCATCGTATTACTAAAGAACTCGAAACAGTAGACACCAGAAATACGACAGAACTGAAAATAATTAAAAGCTCACTAGTGGCTGTTTACGATTTGTTGTCTTTTGTTGAAAAATTTCGTAAACCACATTTAAAGATTGCTGAAGCAAATATGGCCTTGCGACCGAGCGGTTCTGTCGGCAGTGGAGGATATGATGTCAATATATTAAAGTTCTTGTTGGGTCATGTTGTTGAGGCCAAAAAAACTATTAGCGATGAATTAGCTAAAATTAATATATAAATTTTATGCAAGTATATTTAGTTACAAAAAATCCNGGTAAACTTTTAGCCGCTAACTCTATTTTTTCGAAGCATAATATAGTACTTAATTCCGTTGAATGTGATTACCCTGAAATTCAAGCAGAAACGAGCTTAGCAATTGCTAAGTTTACCGCCCTAGAAATGGCCAAATCATTAAATGCTCCAGCTATTAGAGAAGATCATAGTCTGTATATTAACGCTTTAAAGTTTCCAGGACCATATACCAGTTATTTTGAAAAAAAGATCCCTGCATCAATGTTACTTGAATGGTTAAAAAATTCCAGTGATCGAGATGGATATTTTGAAATTGCTACTGTATATGCAAAACCGGATGGAGTTTTTAAGGAGTTTGTCTATCAAGTACCTATCACCATAGCGACAGAAGAGAAAGGAGAACTTCAAAAAGGGTGGGCTAGGGTGTTGATGCTTAAGAATGATTTAAGAACATTTGCTGAATATCCTGAACAAGAAAGAGTTTCTGTTTGGAATAAAAATTACCAAGACATTGCCGTTTATATCGAAAAAGAGATATGATTTTTATCGTGGGTGCTCATGCCACAGGCAAGACGTATTTAGCAAATATAATCTGTCAGTTTAATTTCGTAAAAATTGACCTAGGCCCCGTTCTTCGTGGTATTCATAAAAAATCTGGGAGCACTAAATCTTTCATTGAATGGATTCATGATGGAGAAATAAAATTTGGAAAAAACTTTACCGATGATTTACTTGCAAATGAAATTACAAACATAATTAAAATTTCAAGCAATAATACTAGACCTATCGACTTTATAGTTATAGGAAGTCGTTCAGTGGCTGGTTTGAGATATATTTTGGAACACATTGGACAGTATGATCAAAAAAGTAACAAAGTAATTTTTTTAGATGCGCCATTTCTCGTCATGTATGAACGTTATAAAAAAAGGGAAGGCGTAGATATTACTGTTGAACAGTTTGAAAAAATTCTTGACAATGATAGAAGAATGGGCATTGAAGACTTGCGTCAAATAGCTGATTTTATAATTACAAACGATTCAACCCGTGAAAAATTATCCGATCGTATTCTAAGTCTACTAAGTAGTGAATTAAAATATAAATTACCTGAAAATATATGGGAATTAAAATTGAGAATCAAATAACCCGTTTTTTAAAAGTTGGCACTGTTTTTAATAAAATTGATGGTAAGTATAATGCCACTAATCCGTTATTTAATTCAATCAAAATTAAGTTTCCAAGCAGGTTAAATGCAATGGCAATAGACCCTAGCAAAATTTTGCCTAATAAAAAGGGTATTTATAGAGCAGGAGAGGTAGTTTTCTCAATAGGATTATATAAAGTAATTCATGTTGAAAGTCGTCTCGGAGGTCATATTGAAATCAGTGATCGTTCTAAAAGAAGACCTTTAATTTTACATGCTGCCTTGTTAATGAAAAAAGCGTTGTCCTTTAGTGGGGGATTATTTATTGATGTTGACAACCAAAATGAAATTAAACATGCTGGACTTGGTTCTAGTAGTGGGCTTATCGCTGGGGTAGCATCCGCAATAAACGAACTTTACGGTTCTTTGATTCCTCCACAAATATTATTACGTTATTTGGCACAAAATCACGGAGAAGAAATAGAGGCTAACAATGAATACTTGTGTTCTATACAATGTCTGGGTGGTGCAGCAGCAGCAGGATTATTTAAAGCTGGCATGATGATCATCGCTGGTGAAAACACTATTATAGCAACATCTACAATACCCCTAAAATACAAAGTGGTGATTGGAATACCAAAGGATTATGCTCCACTGGATTCAAAAAAGTTGCTTGAACTAGAAATAAAAAATATCCACAAGTTTGTTAATACAGGGGAAAAAATGGGGGATAAGATAGCATACAATGTATTGCATAAGATGTTGCCAGCAATGATCAATGGTGATTTATCTTCCATAGGAGATGTTATTTACGATTACCGCTTTAACATGGGAAGTATTGATAATTGCTCCTTTTCTTATCCAAAAGTAGCTGAATTGGCAAAAAAATTATCTTTATTGAAAAAAAAAGGGCTTGCCCCCATTCTTTCACTTTCGTCTGTCGGACCAAGTTTTTTTGTTATTACAGAACATGTTACTGATTGCAAAAATTATTTTGAGAAATTTGGATTGTCTACTATTGTTACAAATATTGAAAATAATGGATACAAAATAATAAAAACGGGGTGAAAAAATCTTATTGGCATCAAAAAACAGTTGTAAACACATTTACGAACGATAGACCATCGGTAGCTTTGTCGCGATTTCTAAATAAACTATCAAATCATAAACTAATAACCATTTTGGACCTTGGTTGTGGGGGTGGTAGAAATACAGAAATGATTTTCAAAAAAGGGTTTCAGATATATGCGTGCGATAATTCAACTGCTATGGTTAAACAAACAATAAAACGTATGGGTAAATTTATTCCAGGAAATATTGTTGGGTCATATATTAAAAAAGCAACAATGATAAAATTACCTTATAAAAGTAATTTTTTTGATGTTGTGGTTTCAAATGGCGTATTCCATAATGCTACTTCAATGAACATGTTAAAAAAAACCATTGAAGAAACCTGCAGGGTTTTGAAAAATAAAGGGAAACTTTACCTAAACATTTTTTATGAATTTAGAAATACAACAGGTGTTCAGAAAACCAAGTCACCACAAGTTTTCCTAACAAGTAGTGAGCTAAAAATGACTTTATTGTCTAGAAGAAATATATTACATTTATTTAAAGAAGTAGATTTTAAATTATGTTCAAATACAAGGGTCTATAAAAAAGAATTAAATGTCGGCGTTCGTGGAGTATTTCGCGCAGTTTTTGTTAAACAAAAATCAATAACCCGAAAAATTACCAGTGGAGTAACTACCAGCCATTAATTAAACTATACTGGTTATTTCAAATTTTTTTCCCATGAAAACAAAGGTATCACCTTTGTTTTTGTGCAAACAAGCTCTGACGAGGGGCGCTCCTGGGGTAATGGAAACAACATTTATATTTTCAAGAGTTATCTCTTCTCCGCCACCAGCAGAAACCAAGAAATAGGTTTCCCCCATTGACTCGCTAGCAACTTCGCGGATTGTAAAAATTGCTCCTAATGCAATTTTATCACAACGATTAAGTGGCGTTTTTTGTAATAGAAAAATTGTTTTTTCTGTTTCAAGCCTTGATGCATCTAGACTAAGTTGAAGGTTTGAAAGCTGAAATTTGCTTGTATCTGAATGTGATTGATTCGCACTGGGCGCATCTTTTGCCATTTCACGAGTATCATCACGAGATTTAGTAAGCGCTTTAACGCTCGTCTCTAACTGTTCCAAAAGTTGTTGTAGGCCTTGTTTCTTAGTCGCTCTCAAGGCTTCTTCGGTTCCCTCTTTAACATCTTTTTGTCCACCAAATGATTCTGGTTGCATATAAAATTAAGGTTAGTGGTAATATTTACATTATATGTGGTAATTTAATGAAGTCAATCGTTCGGATAAGGGGAGATAAGGGGGTCAGGTACTCTTTTTAGGTCTCCAGGGCAAGCGAATTGTAACTAGTAAAGACTGTCCTTGCTTGATTTTTATTCCCCATGAGGTTTAAGTATGGGTAGTGGTTCGTTTTGTTTTAAAAAGCGGTCTAGCCATTCAAAAGTATATTTATTTCTGGTTTCTAAATATTCTGATATTGCATGATCTGCGCCCTCAAACATAATTAGTCGATACGGAATTTTCTTTTCATATAACTTTTGCGCCAAACGAAAGGAGTCCGTCGGATTTACTCTCCAGTCCGCTAACCCGTGCATTATAAGTAACGGAGTTTTTTTACTAAATTTTTCCGTCCAATAAATTGGAGAACGTTTTTTATTTTCTTTTAAACTACCTCCATACATTTTTATTTGATGTTCTCTCCATTCTTTACGAAATTTTACAGCGGAGATTTGATCTGCGGGAGCTCCTATTACCACAACTGCCTTTAGCCATTTTACCCGCGCCAAAGAAAGATAGGCCATAAGGCCCCCTCGACTTATTCCATACATGCCAATTTTAGAAGTATCACTGCGACCATAACCTCTTAGGATTTTATATAAATTTAAAACATCTTCAATATCTGATCCGCCAAATTCATCCTTTCCTTCACCGCCATTATTCCCCGAGTATTGAGTCGCTATTGTTATGTATCCATGCTTAGCGAATTCTGATATTTTAGTAAAAAGGTGCTTTAATTTTATAGATCCTATCTCGTTTGAACCGCTTCTGTTCCAAATCACATTCGGCAAATTTTTTCCTTTTCTTGGCTCAACAATATAACCAATGACTTTGTGTCCCTGTGATTTATATATTATTTTATAAGCAAAAATATTTCTATCGCTTTTTTTTGCTTCTTTTAATAACTTTGCAGTTAGTGTATTTGATACCTCTTTCAGATTTATTCTTTTTGCTTCTAAAACTAGAGGCAAATTTTTTATTTTTTCCAAATTATCTTTCACAGTATGATTATACCGCAATCCCCCCGATCCCCGGGGAGTTTTATATTTCTATTTTTTACTTTTGTTTAGAAAGTTCATGTGCTCGTTTATAAGCTGCCGCAATAGCTTTCATCCATATTTTTTTCAAATTGGAATCAGCAAAAACTTTAAGCGCTACCTCGGTGGTTCCCCCCTTGGAAGTTACTTGTTGAGTTAGTTCGGCAAAATTAGTATTTTTATCCACTAAAGCATTAACTCCACGTAAAACTTGGCGAGCCATGCGATGGGCTTCTTTTTTTGTAAAACCAAGTTGTTGTGTAACATTCATAAATATGAACAAAATATTGAAAATATAAGCAGGACCACTACCAGTAACGGCTGTGGCTTGATCAATTTTCTTTTCCGTATTTACATAAAGTTCATCACCCATTTTTATTAAAAAATTTTTAACCCACTTTTTTTCTGAATCATTTACCTTGGCAGTAGCGGTCCAAGCTGTGAAGCTTTCCCTAACTCGTGCAGCTATATTGGGCATCATGCGAATTACTTTATCAATTTTTAATTTAGTCTTTATGCTAGTGATGGAAACACCGGCCATGATTGAGCAGACCAGGGTTTCTTTTTTTATTTTGAGTTCTATATTATTAAAATCTTGTGGTTTAACAGCTAAAAAAATAATATCTGCATCAGCGCAATCTGTAGAACTATCAGTAACCTTTATACGAGAATTAATGTCTCCCAATTTTTTGTGATGAGAAGTATTCTTTTCGCACACTATGATTTGTAGAGATGAATTTATATCTACAAGTGCACGAATTAAGACAGTTCCCATGATCCCTCCACCTATCACAGCAATTTTTTTGTAAGTTTTTTTCATAAAAAATATTTATTGAATGGTTATCATATTATCTGTGTGCATTAATTGAACATCTTTTAAATTTTTTGTATCGAGCATGTGTTTAATTTCTAAACTTGAATAATCCACAATACCAAAAGCTACGCCCTGACGTTCGGCATCTACTATCTCCACTATTTCTTTTTTATTAAATTGACCATTCACATTTTTTACCCCAACTGCCAACAAACTCTTACCATTTTTTAAGGCCGTGACTGCACCCATATCAATTTCAATACTTCCAGCAGAATTTTTGGCGGCTAAAAGCCATCGATCACGATTACTTATATTATCATTAGATTTTCTAGCAAGAAACACAGTACCTATCTCTTCTCCGCGCAAAGCCTTAGCTAAATTTCCTTGAACGAGGCCACTTAAAATTTGTGTTTCTATGCCAACTGCAGTTACAAGTCGTGCTGCCTTAAGTTTAGAAAGCATACCTCCACGCCCACCAGAAGAAACTTCTGAAGAACAATGTTTCAGAAGTTCATAGTTTACGTCACGAACAATAGAAATTAATTTTGCATTACTGTCTTTGCTGGGATCATTATCAAATAATCCTTCTATGTGACTTAATATCATAAGTCGTTTCGCTTTTAGGGAAATTGCTAAAGCCGCAGCCAAGGAATCATTATCACCAAAACTCCATTCTGTGTGTGCCACCAAAGCGTCATTTTCATTTACAATAGGGAGTATTCCTTGGTCCAAGAGAGAATTAAAAGTAGTTTGTAAATTTAAAAAATATTCACGAGTAATAATATAGGGTCTAGTTAATAAAAATTGTGCAAGTTTAAGTTTTATTTTTTCTGCTTCTTGATAATAAGCAGCAAAAAGATGGGTTTGTCCAACACTTGCAGCAACGGTGGCAGATGCATCTTTACCAAGCAATACACGACCAAGTCGAACTGCACCTGAAGTAACAAGAACCACGCGTTCACCATTTTGCATGACACCATGAAGACTATCTAAAATATCATGCACAATTTCTGTTCGCACAGCGCCATTTTCATCCACGACTGTATTAGATCCTACTTTAATTATAGTAATATTATTTTTCATAATTTTTATTCGCGAATATGACCATTACCTACAACATTGTATCTAGTCACTGTAAGATCTTCTAAGCCCATTGGTCCACGCATATGAATACGTGAAGTACTGATACCCATCTCTACACCCAAACCAAAAACACCACCATCGGTAAGACGATTAGAAGCATTTACTAATACCGTAGCACTGTCAATAACTTTCAAAAAATCTTCGGCATGTGTTTTATTTTCTGTAACTATTGCATCGGTTAATCCGGAACTATACTTTTGAATATGTTGTACAGCTTCTTCATATGAATCTACAATTTTTACTGACAAAACAAGGTCGAGATATTCTGTAGACCAATCTTCTTCTGTTGCAGCAACACAGCGAGAATCATATTTACACACACGTTCATCGCCCCTTATCTCCACTCCTCTTTCAAAAAGTTCTTTAAATAAAGATGGCACCACTCGTGGAACAATATCTTTATGAATTAATAAAGTTTCAATAGAATTACAAGTTGAGGGATTAGATATCTTTGCATTCACCGCAATGTTGATCGCCTTTTCAATGTCGGCATCATCATCTATATAAAGATGACAAAGACCACGCATGTGTTTAATCACAGTAACACGTGATTTTTCAGAAACCATCCGAATTAATTCTTCTCCTCCACGAGGAATAACTAAGTCTAAATAATCTTCTAACTGAACCAATTCACCAATGGCCTCGTGACGCCTATCTTCTAGTTGTTGCACAGTGTAAACTGGTAATCCACTTTTCTCTAGTGCTTGAGTGATACATTTCATAAAAGCAGTATTAGAATGCAGGGCTTCCTTCCCGCCACGAACAATAACTGCATTACCACTCTTCACGCAAAGTGTAGCGACATCAATAATAACATTAGGGCGGGACTCGAAAATGATAGCAATGACACCAATTGGCACCCGCACCCGTAGAATATTGAGTCCGTTGGGTCGCACAGTCTTTTTAACTACTTTACCCACGGGATCTTCGGCTGTAGCAATTTCTCGAACGCTTTTGACCATATCAATAATCATGTCCTCACTTAAAGTCAGTCGGCGCTTCATGGCAGTAGTGATATTTTTAGCAGTATCTATATCCTTAGCATTTTCGATCAGGATTTCTTTCGTGTGTTCTTCAAGAAGTGTTGCTAAAGCTATTAAAAAATCATTTTTCTGGTCAGTAGAGGCCTGCCTCAACACTAGAGCTGCTTTCTTTGCCCTAATAGCTTGCTCTGTCACAGACGCAGATATACCAATAGTTGAATTCATTATATTACAAATATACACTATTTTATATTTTTTCAAAACCATACTATTTGCTTTTAAATACTACTTGTGATAATCTGATTTTGTACAAGTCCTGTCGCAACAGGGCTTTTATTTTTAATAAAATTAAATAAAAATACATGTTAGACCTAAAAACATTCAAGAGTGCGTTGGAACAGCTGGAAGAAGAAAGGAAAATTCCAAAAGAAAAAATTCTGGACGCCATAGAGCAGGCCATGGCCGCCGCCTACAAGAAAGATTACGGCAAAAAGGGTCAAATCATTCGCGCCAAGTTTGACTTGGAAACCGGTAAAACTGATTTTTTCAAAATAAAAATAGTGGTGGACGAAACTATCGCTCGTCAAGACGAAGAAGAAGTAGAAAAGGATGATGAACGTGTGCTCTTTAATCCGGAACACCACATCATGCTTGAAGACGCGAGAAAAATAAAAAAGGAAGTAGAGTTAAATGATGAAGTTGTTTTCCCGCTGGAAGAGAAAGACGACTACGGACGTATCGCCGCCCAGACAGCCAAGCAAGTGATAATCCAGAAAATCCGCGAAGCGGAACGCACATCCATCATAGACGAATACGGAACCAAGGAAGGCGAAATAGTTTCGGGAGTAGTGCAGAAAGTTGAGAGAGGAAATGTTTATGTGGAGTTCAATCGAGCCACAGGAATATTGTCCGCCGAAGAACAAATCCCCGGAGAATTCTGGGAAAGAGGCCAGAGGATAAGAGCATATTTGTATTCTGTAGAAGACACCCAGAGGGGCATTGACTTGCGTCTTTCTCGCACTCATCCTAAATTTCTAGAAAAGCTTTTTGCTGTTGAGGCACCAGAAATTGCTAGTGGAATAGTAGAAATAAAAGCCATAGCTCGAGAAGCAGGCTCTCGTTCTAAAATAGCAGTCTATTCAAATGATGAACACATTGACCCCGTCGGTTCGTGTGTCGGACAGAAAGGTACGCGAGTAAATACTGTTACCCAAGAACTCTCTGGAGAAAAGATTGACATTATTCCCTGGCTGGAGAACCCATTGCAATTTGTTTCCAATTCTCTCTCGCCGGCGAAAGTTATTTCAATTGAAGTTGATGAAAAAGAACATAAGGCCACAGTAGAAGTAGCGGAAGACCAACTCTCTCTCGCTATAGGCAAGGGCGGACAAAATGTGCGCCTAGCAGCCAAGCTTACTGGATGGAGAATAGACATAAAAGCCCATGGTGTATCTGAAAGTGCAAACGAAGAAAACGAAGAGGGTAAGACAGTTGCTTCTGCCGACGGAGAGACTGTTGATATTGCCAAAGAATCCCGTTAGAAGTTGTTGAGTTCATTAAAATCACTGAAAATGTTAAAATAATTTATTATTATATAGTCGTTATTATCAAAATTAATTTACGGGAATCTAAAGATTCCCTACTTCTAACGGGATGGATAAATTTTTATTGTTTGCAATTATCAGTTCTGTCGTAGCTATTGTTTACGGTTTAGTGCTTGCGAAATCAATATTGAAGAAAAATGCGGGCAACGAAAAGATGCAAGGGATATCTTCTGCCATCAGAGAAGGAGCGAAGGCATATTTAAACAGACAATATAAAACAATTTTCTCCATAGCCATTATTCTTTTTATAATTCTTTGGCTTGCAATTAATATCGCCACTGCCATTGGGTTCATTTTGGGAGCCTTTCTTTCCGCTTTGGCTGGATATGTTGGAATGAATGTTTCCGTCCGAGCAAATTCTCGCACAGCAGAGGCTGCCCAGAGCGGATTAAAAGAAGCTTTAGACATTGCATTTAAAGGGGGTTCCGTAACAGGGCTTTTGGTTGTCGGACTTGCCTTGCTTGGTGTTGCTGTATTCTTCGCTATAACTCACGACGTCAAAGCTTTGGTTGGACTTGGGTTCGGGGGTTCGCTTATCTCTATTTTTGCTCGACTGGGTGGAGGAATTTTTACCAAAGCAGCTGATGTCGGCGCTGACCTCGTGGGAAAAATTGAAGCTGGTATTCCAGAAGATGACCCTAGAAATCCAGCAGTAATTGCGGACAACGTGGGCGACAACGTGGGCGACTGCGCCGGCATGGCGGCAGACCTTTTTGAAACTTATGCCGTGACCTCTATCGCAGCCATGCTCTTGGGATACCTTGTTTTTCCCGGATTAACAAACGCTCTTATTTATCCGCTCGCATTAGGCGGAGCCGCTATTTTTGCTTCCATTATAGGCACATGGTTTGTAAAGCTTTCTCCGCCCGTAGCTGGAAAAACTCCCAACATTATGTGGGCTCTCTATAAAGGCCTTATCTCGGCGGGAGTTATTTCAGCAGTTTTGTTTTATCCAATTACAAAGGCCCTAATGGGAGGAAACGGACTCTACAGTGTTTCTAATCTTTTCTTAGCCTCTCTTGTGGGCCTTGTTGTTACCGGACTTCTGGTTGTTATTACCGAGTACTATACATCTGGAAAATTTAAACCAGTTAAATCAATCGCCGAGGCATCGCTCTCTGGACATGGCACAAATATTATTCAAGGTCTGGCTGTTTCCATGAAGTCCACCGCTTGGCCGGTGATAACCATCGTGGCTGGAATTCTTTTTTCATACAATTTCGCTGGACTTTACGGCATCGCCGTAGCAGCTATGGCTATGCTTTCAATGGCGGGCATAATAGTGGCAATTGATTCTTATGGACCAATCACAGACAACGCTGGAGGGATTGCAGAAATGGCCGGACTCTCTCAAGAAGTGAGAACTGTTACGGATGCGCTTGATTCCGTCGGTAATACAACTAAAGCTGTTACTAAAGGTTACGCCATAGGTTCTGCAGGACTTGCTGCTTTGGTCCTTTTTGCTTCCTATACGCAAGAATTTTCTGGGGCTGGAGTAAAATTAGACTTTTCTCTTGAAAATCCAATGTTGATTGCCGGACTCTTTTTGGGCGGGCTACTTCCCTATTGGTTCGGAGCGCTTTGCATGGAGGCAGTAGGTAAAACTGCTGGAAAAGTTGTAGAAGAAGTGCGAAGACAATTCAGGGAAATAAAAGGAATAATGGACGGCACAGGGAAACCCGAATATGGAAAGTGCGTTGACATCGTGACTAAAAGCGCGATAAAACAAATGATTCTCCCCGCTCTTATCCCCGTTCTCGCGCCTATTTTTGTCGGACTTATTTTGGGCCCCGTCGCCTTAGGAGGGCTTCTGGTGGGCTCTATTATTACGGGACTTTTCGTTGCAATTTCAATGACGTCCGGAGGAGGAGCATGGGATAATGCCAAGAAATATATTGAGGAAGGGAACTACGGCGGAAAAGGTGGAGATGCCCATAAAGCAGCCATTACAGGAGACACGGTCGGAGATCCATATAAAGACACGGCTGGACCCGCCATTAACCCCATGATAAAGGTATTAAATATCGTTGCTTTGCTTCTTGTCGCTTTCTTGTTATAATTACCTAGGTTAGAAATATATTATTAGCTTTTAATTTGTAAAAATTTATGAAAAAATTTATTGGTTTTTTAGTTATGGCGGGATTAATGTTTTCTCCTGCTTTGGTTCTAGCAGAGAGTGGTTCTTCGGGGAACACAGATGGGCCTTCTTTAAGAGATGTATTGAAAGACAGAAATAGCGACGCAGAAAGAGAGAGAGAAATGAAGCGAGAGAATTTAAAAAGAGAAATGGAAAATAGGCGAGAAGATATAAACAATGATAAAGATGACGGAGAAGAAGAATTGCAAGANGATGGGGATGACGAAGAAGAATTGCAAGATGATGGGGATGACGCTGAAGAGGGATTGCAAAATGATAGAGAAAAGATGCGAGAAGAATTAAAGTTGAAAAGAGAAGCTTTCAGAGAAAGAGAGAGTGCAGCAAGGGATGCCTTCAGAGAAAGACTAAAGACCGAACGTGAGAAATTTAAAGAAGAGGTAAGACTTAGAAAAGAAGAATTCAAGTCAGCTAATGCCGAAACCAGGGGAAGATTCTTGGAAAACTCAAAAAGAATGACCGACCAGAGGTTCGAAGGAGCAATAGCGAACATGGAAAAACTCCAGACAAGAGTCGGAGAAGTAATCGTAAAACTTAATGAACAAGGACAAGACACCACGATTGCACAGACAGCTCTTGATATGTCCAAACAAAAATTGGACGAAGCTAAGGCAAAAATTGCAGAAATAAAAGCACTATTACCAGCCACAGGCGAGACGATAACAACCGAAGTCTTTGAAAAAGTTAAGTTGCTGGCCAGAGAAGCGAAAGACCTGTTAAAAGAATCTAAGGAATACTTGCACGAATCCATCAAGGCAATAAAAGACCTTCGGGAAGAAGATGGGGAAAACAACCAAGAAGAATCTTCCGACGAATCAACTCCTTAAATAAATTTCTTTTAAACCCTGTCGATGGTTTAAAATTATAAGTCAATTTATTAAAAACATGGAACAACCAACTCAAAACATGGGAATGGAACCCGAAAAAAAATCAAACGGCGCGTTGATGGGCTCGGTTATTATAGTTATCATACTGATAATCGGCGGAATCTATCTCTGGAAAAACAGCACAAGAGAAGTTGCACCAGAAGCTACTCCTGGGGATAGCGCAACTACTCCCGACACAGCCAGCATCGAGGCCGATCTAGACGGTCTTAATCTAGAAAGCCTAGACGCGGAGATTTAATTGAAAAAACAATTAACAAAGTCCCCTCTTGATTAGAACGGAGGGGATTTTTGTTTTTTGACAAAAAGCACTAATAAATATAAACTGAAAATCATGAGCTAATATTAAGAAATTACCTAAAAATGAAATAGAAATAGAGGGAGAACTAGAAATAGAAGCTTTTGAAAGCTACTTTGACAGAGCCCTTAAATTCCTCGGTGAAAACCTCAAATTGGACGGATTTAGAAAGGGTAAAATTCCAGAAAGCGTTT
>C687J35174_10005298_pt1 | contig 17047 bp, 14 predicted proteins | sample RifCSPhighO2_01_FD_35174 | JGI IMG/M metagenome (IMG submission 35174) | reverse complement strand
AAGCTATATGCCGATTCCGGAGATGATAGGCGAAATGAAAACAAAACCGACGCAATACGCGGTAAGAACATTAAACTCAGCCGGGATACAGCCCGATATGATTTTAGCCAGGTCTGTAACTCCTTTAGACGAGCCGAGAAAAAGAAAACTTTCTAACTTTTGCAATGTTGAAATCCAGGATATTATTTCTGCCCCGGACGTAAAATCAATATACGAAGTGCCGATTAATTTTGAAAAAGAAAATATAGGAAACAGGATATTAAAAAAGTTTGGCATAAAAGCGCGCGCTTCTGATTTGGAAGAGTGGAAAAAATTAGTTAAAATGATACAAAACTCGCCCGAGCCGGTTGAAATTGGAATAGTCGGAAAATATTTTGAATCAGGACATTTTACTTTAACGGATTCTTACATATCAGTTATTGAAGCTGTAAAACACGCCGCTTTTTTCTTCCATAGAAAAGCAAAAATGACTTGGCTCTCATCTGAAAATTTTGAAAAAAATTTGGAATCCTTAAAAGAACTAAAAAAATTTGATGGAATAATCATACCGGGCGGCTTCGGCAATAGGGGAATAGAGGGGAAAATAATGGCGATTGAATATTGCAGAAAAAATAAAATCCCGTTTTTGGGATTGTGTTTGGGAATGCAATTATCGGTAATAGAATTTGCAAGAAATGCGTGCGGATTGAAAGACGCCACCTCAACTGAATTTAAAAAACCTTCAAAAAATATCGTAATCGATGTTATGCCGGAACAGAAAGTTCTCTTAAAAGAAAAAAAATATGGAGGCACAATGAGATTAGGAGCTTACAATTGCAAATTAAAACCCGGGACAATAAGTTATAAAGCCTACGGCGGGTCTAATATATCAGAACGTCACCGCCATCGTTATGAGTTGAATAATGAATACAGAGAGATTTTAGAAAAAAATGGAATGCTTATGGCCGGAGTAAACCCCGAGAAAAATTTAGTGGAAATCATTGAAATTCCAAATCATCCATTTTTTGTCGCCAGTCAATTCCATCCGGAATTCAAATCAAGGCCATTAAGGCCTCATCCATTATTTAGAGAATTTATAAAGACCTGCCTGCGCAAACAGGCGCCAATTAAGAGGCGGAATCAACGTTGACAACTTTTGCCAATCTTTGAGAACCGTCAAAAAGCTTTTTTGTTTTTGTGGAAAAACGAACAACGCCATTGCAAACAGCATAAATAGTATCGTCTGAACCTAATTTTACGTTTTTACCAGGAAGATATTTTGTGCCTCTTTGCCTCACAATTATCATTCCAACTCTGACTATTTGCCCGGCAGAAACTTTTATCCCAAGCCTTTGAGACGCAGAATCTCTTCCCAGCCTGGACGAACCTCCTTGTTTAGTTTTTGACATGAATTTCTCTACGAATTACGAATATTTTACGAATATACGAAACTGAATCAACTTCAGCAGAGCAAGCAATTCTAAATAGACGCTCAATTTCGTATTTTCGTATTTTTTCGTATTTCGCGGCTATTAACTAATTTATGATATTAACAAAAATTATCGACTTTGTCAAAGCCCATTTTTATGATATAATATTATTTATAATAGTTGCGCTTTTAGTAATGCTTTCTTTCGCCACAGGATACATAACAGCAAAGTATCAATCTAAAGAGCCGATACAAATTAAAACTTCAAATTCAAAATTACAAGTCACAAATAATATCAAAATTCTAAACACAAAATTCTAAACAGATTTTGAATTTGGAATTTTAAAAATTATAATTTGTCCCGACCGCTGTCGAGGATCCTCGGCTTTCAATCGGGATTTGGGATTTAATATGGATATACCGCAACATATAGTTTTATTTCCNGACGGCAATCGCCGCTGGGCAAAACAAAAAGGCCTTACAAGCATAAATGGACATAAACNGGGATATGACAACCTTTTAGATTTTTCTGAATGGTGCAAAAGCAGGGGAGTAAAAGTGCTCACTGCTTTTGGATTCTCAACTGAAAACTGGAACCGTTCAAAGGAAGAAGTAAATTATTTAATGAAACTTTTAGAAGACTGTTTGACAGACAACTTGGAAAAATACGACTCTGACGGAGTAAGGGTGCGCGTCATAGGCCAAAAGGAGCGGCTGCCGGAATCTTTGCAAAACGCCATAAAAAAAGTTGAGGAAGCTACTAAAAATAATTCAAATCTTTTTCTTAATTTGGCCATAAGCTACGGAGGAAGATGGGATATTTTGCAGGCAGTAAAAAAAATTATAAAGGATAAAATAACAGCAGACGAGATTGATGAAAAATTATTTGAAAGCTATTTGTCTACTGCCAGCTTGCCGGCTCCCGATTTTATTATACGGGCAGGCGGAGAAAAAAGAATGTCAAATTTTGTTTTATGGCAGGCAGCTTATTCAGAATTATATTTTTCGCCGAAGCTTTGGCCTGATTTTTCAGAACAAGATTTAGATTTAGCTTTGGAAGAATTTGACCGGCGTCACCGCAGATTCGGCAAGTAAAGTTTATTGTGCGACAAAATTATACGGAGACAAGCGGAGTGGGGAAGCGAGGCAATAAAAAACAGGGTTCAGCCTGTTTTTTATTTTAAATTGTTTTTGCCAGTGTTTGCGCCATTTGTAGCCATTTACATGCGCGAGGCCTGCTTTTGTATTTTGCCGATGATTTTTGTATTTCTATTAAAGAAAGCAATTCATTTTTTTTCCAGCTGGCTAAGTATTTTCCTTTATTTCTTTGGATTATTTCAACAGCTTTTGCCCANAGCTCAAAATCTTTTTTCTTTTTGTCCGTCAATAAATTTTTCCGGAAAAATGGCACAACAGCCTGCGAAATATCGCCGATACTTTGCACCGAAAACCTTGCTTGCCCTTTTGAAATAGTAATTTTACCGCAGCCGATTATTTTTTTTATTTTTTTTAAAACTTTGGTATTTTCTTTAGAACTCGTAACCACAAACTGCGCTTTCCATCTATAATAAGTGGGGGAGTTGGTCCTTTCATGCCTTATGTCTTTGCGAAACTGCAAATCAAAACATCCGTCTTTATTTACTAAGCTTGGAATATTAAAATTTTCTTTTGCCATATTTTTACCTTTTAATCTTTATATGCTTTATCATACCAAATAAACAATTGTGCGACAATATGCAAGTAAATTTTGGGCTTGCAAGACGCATATAATCTGATATTATTATATTAATCGGTTTCTGCACGTTTCCAACTTCATAGGAGGGCAATAAAATGCCAAACATTGAAATTCATGGATTAGGCATCAGAGGGCCTTTTGCGCAGGAAGCTTTTGCTCTGCGCAAAAAAATTTTTGAAATTCTAGAAGCATCGCCCGTCGCTAAAGATATTGTCGTCTCAATATATGATGACATAGTTGTAGATAAAAAAGGCGAAGCCCAGCCGTACTTACGCATTATTTTTGCGCCGGCAGACCGTATATTTTTGGATATTTTATCGCTAAGAAGTCTTGGCTTTGATATAGAAGTATTAGAACTTAAAAATTTCCAATCCCGCAATAGTCAATCATTAGTGTCTGAGGCTGATTTAGATCCTGAATTTCTAAGAGGATAAAAAAGCTGAAATTATTTTCAGCTGACCGCCCCAAAAGCGGTTTTTTATTGCGTGCCGGCAGGCAGGCAGGTGCGACAGATTCAGTTTATTCTTTAAGGTCTTTGCCGCTGTGGAACTTTCTATGGATGTCGCGCAGGCGTTTATTTGTAACATGCGTATAAATTTGCGTGGTCATTATGCTGCGATGTCCTAAAAATTCCTGAATTGACCTTAAATCAACGCCCTGATTCAAAAGATCCGTTGCATATGAATGCCTTAATGTGTGCGGAGTGGTGAATATGGGAATTCCGGATAAAACAGCGTATCTTTTAACAATTCTTTCAATAGAACGAGCTGTAAGCCGTCTATCTGCGCCAATTTTACCGCTGGTGCTTACAAACAAAGGTTTTTCCATATCATCGCGTGTTTCAAGATACTTTTTTATCCAGCCCAAAGCTCTTTCTGAAAAATAAACTGTTCTGGGATTTCCGCCTTTGCCGATAACTCCCAATTCAAAATCTTTCTTATTTTTTATGTTAGCAAATTGCTCTCTATTCAGGGCTACCAGTTCGGCGATTCTAAGCCCAGTTGAAAAAAAGGCCTCTAAAATAGCCCTATCTCTCATCCTTATATCATCTTTCGGCTCAACAGCTGTCAAAAGGCGCTCAACCTGCTCTAAAGTGAGAAATTTAATGGTTTTTACGCTTTTATCGGGCTTAGGAAGGGTTACTTTGCCGGGGGGCAGTGAAACTATGTCTTTTGCCACAAAATAGCTTAAAAACGCCCTTAGTGCGATTAAATAGTAGTTCTGGGTGGTCTTTTTAAGGGATTTGCCTGATTTTGGGTCCTGATACCTAGATAGGTATAAACGGTACTCCCATATATGCTCGGGAGTCAATTGGCGGGGGAGAAGACCCTCTAAATTTTTATATTTCAGCCAGCCAAAAAATTTATTCAGATATTCCTGATAATTTTTCTGAGTATTATTTCTTAATCCTTTTTCTACGTCACAATAATCTAAGAAGTCATTTATATGTTTTACCAAAGGTGTTTTTGATTCCTCCATATTTTCCGAATTTTTAGGGTTTATATATACATAGTCGCTTTACCAACATTTTACGACATTACCTATATTCATAATAAGCCATCCTAAAAGACCCTGTCAACTGTGCAAAAGCCTTATGGCTGGCTTGTCTGGTATGGGCTGCTTTGGATTTGCTGGCAAGGCGGGCAAACCTGAGACTGGGTTTCAGTCGGAGCTTCGGTTTTATCATTACCCGGATGTAATACGCTATCTACTATTCCGTTAAAATAATTTTTTATTTTTTCTCCAATAGTTTCTGTAGCTTTTTCTTTTTGGCCGGTAAATTCCTCTTTTACCTTATCCCCTCTTTTCTGCACTTCCCCGCTGATTTTAGAGAATATGTTGTCTTTAACCCAATTTGCCCCCTTTGCCCAATAGCTATCTGATGCGCCATACTTATCTGATGCGCCTGAAAATAAATCCTTGCCCATTTTGCTAAAATACGAAAGTTGGCTTAAAACCACCGCCGCCAATATGATAATTATAATAACAATATATTTTATAATCCCTTTTTCTTTATTCATTATATCTTATGTTTTTATTATTTTATGCTTTTTATACAAATACGAACGTCACACAATAGTACCACCGATGGGTCCATGGTACTAAATTTTTTTCTGCTTACATTCCTGCTCACGCGTGCAAGCGGGAGTTTTTTAATTCGCTTTTTTTGAATANGTATTTGAATACGTATTCAAATACGTATTCCGTTTTTCAAATTTCAAATTCAATAATTTCAAATTACCCATTACCNATTACCCATTAATAGTTACTAGTTACTATACTTACCGCCTCCCTTATCCGTTTCAATGTTTTTTCTTTTCCCAAAATATCTGCTATTTCAAACGGGCTTGGAGAAAACTGCCTGCCCGACAGCGCCACTCGCAATGGCCACAACAAAAAACCTCTGTCTTTTTCAGGGTAGCCTTTTTCTTTATTAAACTCCCATGCCCCAGCGAGTAAAACTTCTTCTATTTTTTTAATATCCCATCCGCCGGCCGGCGGATTTATTTTTGATAAAATTTTGTCGCACAATAAAAGCGCCCTTTTGACGTCTTCGTTTTTCATATTATCCCATTTCAACAAATTTTCATCGTAGTTTAATTTATCTGCAAAGAAGAAATCCGCCAACTCAACAATTTCTGAAATTTTTTTCATTCTTGTCTTGGAAACTTCAATTATTTTTTGCAATTTTTCCTGCGACATCTGGCCGGCAACTAAAAGTCCTGCTTCCTTGAGATATGACTCGCAGAGCTCTGTAAGCTTTTCTATGGATTTTTCGCGGATATATAAGCCGTTTAAAAATTCTAATCTTTTAATATTAAAGACAGCCCCGGCTTTTTGCACTTTTTCAACAGAAAACTCTTTTACAAGCTGGGACAAAGAAAAAACTTCTTTTTCAGTCCCCGGATTCCATCCTAAAAGAGCCATAAAATTTACCAATGCCTCGGGCAAATAGCCTTGTTTGTGGTAATCAGCCAAAGCAACGTCTCCGTGGCGCTTGGAAAGCTTGCTTCTGTCGGGATTTAACATTAATGGCATATGAGCATATATCGGATGATCAAATCCCAGAGCTTGATAAATTAAAATTTGTCTTGGCGTATTTGATAAATGCTCTTCACCCCTTATAACGTGGGATATTTGCATTAAATAATCGTCTATTACAACTGCGAAGTGATACAGAGGCGTATTCAAATCTTTTGCAATAACTACATCCCCCAAAAGCCCTGCATCAAATTCTACCTCTTGCCTGACTAAATCTTTAAATTTAATTTTTTTATTAAGAATTCTGAATCTTATTACCGATGATTTTCCTTCTGCTAAATTTTTGCGCACAGTTTCTTGAGGCAAATGTGCACACTTACCGTTGTATTTAGGAGCCAATCCCCTGCTCATCTGTTCCTGACGCTTATCTTCTAATTCATCTTCTGTGCAAAAACAATAATAAGCTTTATCTTCTTCCAAAAGCTGTTTTAAATATTTTTCATAAATTTCAAGGCGCTGAGATTGTTTATAAGGGCCCGAGCCTCCGTCAATATCCGGACCTTCATCCCACTCAATCCCCAACCATTTTAATTCGTCTATAATTTCCTGGACCCATTTTAGCTCTGACCTTTCCCCGTCGGTATCTTCAATTCTTAAAACAAACCTGCCCTTATTCTTTTTTGCAAAAAGGTAATTAAATAAGGCGGTTCTTGCCCCGCCTATATGTAAAGGGCCCGTAGGAGATGGCGCAAAACGAACTCTTATTTTGTCAATTTCTTTTATTTTTGCTGTCATAAAAATTAATCAAGCATTAAAAATTCTAAAATTTCCCGGGCTATAGCTCTCGCGGCTAAAGGTTTTGCAAAAGCCAGAGCAGCCTGATGCATTTGCTCTAATTTTTCAGGATGCAAAAATAATAACTGAATTTCCTGCATAAAAAAGTTTGGCGTTAAATTTTCTTGTTCAATTACTATTGCGGCTTCCGTGTTTGCGTAAACGTATGCGTTTTTTGCCTGGTGGTTTGCGGCGGCTGTCGGCAAGGGAATTAAAACGCTTGGCTTGCCGACAGCCGCAATTTCAAAAATAGAGCCGGACCCGGATCGCGACAATATAAAGTCAGCTGCCTTGTAAGCGTGTTTAATTTTATCTTCGTCTAAAAAACCTATGGGATGGTAATATTTTTCTAAATCTTTGTCTATTACCACCTGCGCCTCCGCCTCTGTTTCTTTTATATTTTCCCTTCCTGCAACGTGAATTATCTCAAAATCTTTCAAAAAATCATTTAAAATTCTTAAAATAAAATCATTTATGGATTGCGCTCCCTGAGACCCGCCCATAATTAAAAATATCGGCTTTGTGAAAGTCAAATTAAATATCTCGCCCGCTGTTTTTGCATCACCTTCAAGAATTTCTTTTCTTATGGGGTTTCCCGTAAAAGTTGTAACTTTAGGGTCAAAATATTCTGTTTTTTCAAACGAGGTAAAAACTTTTTTTGCCCATTTAGATGTCTGCTGGTTTGAGAGTCCTGGCACAACATCTGATTCGTGCAAAAAAACAGGAATTCTTAAAATCCTGGCTGACCAGGTAACAGCAATAGAACCCGACCCTCCTTTGCTTAAAACCAAATCCGGCCTTAGAAACAAAAGGTAAAAAAAGCTTTGCAAAACGCCGATTGGAATTTTAAATAAAATATCTGCAAAATTTTGGAAAGAAAAATATCTCCTGATTTTTCCAGAAATTATTGTTTTTATAATAAGCCCTTCCTGCGCAAGCAAAATCAAGCCAAACTCATCTTTCGGCCCCAAATAATAAAAATCTAAATTTTTTTTGGGGTAGATGCGCCTTATTTCTCTTATAACGGCGACCAGGGGATAAACATGCCCCCCTGTGCCGCCCCCCGTAAACAAAATCTTCATAATTTTCAATTTTCAACCAAAAATTATTACTTAATAATAGCAAGGTTATTGAAACCAGTAAACTCTTGACATATAAAAATAAATGATATATAATAAAAATACCTTGCCCATTAAATTCCGCCCATGCGGAACGGCAAGGCAAGCCGAATAACCCCAGAAAACGAAAGGAAATTACCATGAGCAAGAAAGCGAAGATTCTGGTGTCGGTGTCCTGGGTGGTGTCACTCGTCGTGATCTGCGTACTTGGTTACAACTTGTACGAGACTCACAGATGGAACGACATCTACTTCCGGCACATGATGCAAGCCGAGAGTGAGCTGGATCGGGTACGGGTCATTGATTTCACTGATCAGCGGTATGATGCGGCATACAAAATCCGCATCAGCCGTGATGAGGTAAAGATCGAGCCGGTGGCAAAAAGCCACAGCGTGACGATCCCGAATCCTCTCTACAAGGCTCCGCCAACCAGTCAGGCCGAGTAAAATCGGCAGTCGAAAGAGTTTCAAGAGGTTCTCTAAAAACCTCTTTTTGCTTGTGTATTTTTAAATAATTTTTTGATATAATAAAACAAATAGAAAATCCAAGTTTTGAATTAGTAAATTAAACTAAAAATCATGTCTAACGAGCCTGAACAAACTAACGAAAAACCACGAAAGAGCGGTAAGAGATGTCGAATACCCTAGCGACACAGAGGGATATTGGCTAAACCCCAGTGTTCCTGACGAAGATCCAGAGTTGCTTGCGCAAGCCGCGAATGATATGGGAATCGACAAGGAAGAACTTGAGGAATACTTGAGACAAGCCGACTTATTGGTTGACGAAGATCTTTCGGCCGAAAACCACAATATTTCCGAAGAAGACCTTCGCGAAAACGAAAGCAGAGAAAGAGAGTTCTAGGGCGAGAGCTAAAAGGACTGCGGAAAATCTTCTCCGCAAATTCATGGTCGTAAAACAATTAGAGCCTGACCAGCTCTTTTTTTATTAGATATTGTTTTAAAATTACAAAATTAAAAATTGATTTAAAATTTATAATTTAAAATTAGCCATTCTTAGATATATTAAGCAACAACCCCACGCCTATTATTTCAGCTATAAGATGCGAGCCTCCGTATGAAAAAAATGGCAGAGGTATGCCGGTTAGCGGAAAAATTCCCGTTGTTGAAGCAATATTTATAAAAGCCTGCAATGTTATCCAAAAAGTAATTCCTATAGCTGTCATTTTTGAAAACCTGTCGTTAGAGTTTTTGGCTATTTTAATCCCTAAATAAAAAAATAAAATAAATAATGCAATTAAAATAACAGCCCCCACCATCCCCAACTCTTCTCCTACTATAGCAAAAATAGAATCAGATATTGCCTGAGGCAGAAATCCGAATTTCTGCGTTGACATACCAAGCCCTTTCCCAAAAATTCCGCCTGATCCCAAAGAAAGCAATGCCTGACGAAGCTGAAAACCTTTGCCTAAGGGGTCTGATTCTGGGTGCAAAAAAATAAGCCAGCGGTCTAACCTGTATGGCTCAAATTTTATTAAAAACAATAAACTGCCCGCTCCCGCTGCTATTACCAAAAACGTATGCCATATAGGAGTTTTTGCTGAAAAATAAACAGCAAGCAAGGTCAGCGATATAATTCCCAGGGTGCTGGCATCTTTTTGAAAAAACATCGCCATAGAAATTATTGCCAAAAGAATCAAAAAGGGCGCAAGTATATATAAAAAATTATGGTATCCTTTTTTAGCTGAAGATTTCCAGCCGGAGATAGATGTATCCGATAATTTTGAAGCAATCCATGCTGACAAATATAAAACAGCCGTAATTTTTAAAAATTCTGATGGCTGGAATGAAAATTTTCCAAGATTAATCCAACGGCTTGCGCCACCTAACTTTAGCCCTATGAATGGTAAAAAAACTAAAAATAATAAAATAAAATTTATAAAAAAAGCTGCAGGCGCCCATTTTTTAAAAATTTTCAGCGGGATTTTATAAAAAATAAATCCCAAGATAACCGCCGCTGATAATAAAATCAGCTGGTGAGACAAATAATAGCTGGCATTATTAAACCTTTGCAAAGATGCGGGGGCTGAAAGGCATGCTAAAAACAAAAAACCGAAACCGGCTAAAACAACCACTAAAGAGAAAAAATAATAATTAAAATGTTTTTTCATTACTTTATTTTGAATATTTTCTAACTGATCTTTTAAATAAATCTCCTTTTTCCTCAAAATTTTTCCATAAAGAATAACTGGGAGAAGCGCAAGAAAGCAGACAAATTTTTCCCTTCTCCGTATGTCTATATGCAAATTTTACCGCCTGTTCCATACTGAAGGTTTTCAAAATGTTTAATCCCTTTTGCGATTTAAAAATTCTCTTTCCGGAATTTGGAAAAAGAACGGCATTCTTTATTCTATATTTTTTGATGGTTTTTTCCAATTGTGAAAAATTATATCCCCTGTCTTCCCCGCCAAGAAAAATTGTTCCAACATTTTTCAAAGATTTAATCGCNATCACNGTTGATTCTGGTGTTGTTGAAATAGCATCATNATAAAATTTTATATTTTTAAACTCACCAACAAATTCTAACCTATGCGGTAATGGTCTAAATTTTTCAATCGCCTTTTCTATTATTTCATCGGAAATATTGAATATCCTCGCGACAGCAATTGCAGCCCCAATATTCTCTCTATTGTGATGTCCCAGCAATGGAATTTTTAAATTATCGATATCAATTTTGCCGCTAAATGGAATCTTTCCACCTTTCGCGTCGCTTACCCACTTCCGTAATTTTTCATTTTTTTGATTATAAACAAATGTGTCCGTTTTATTTTGAAATCTGATTATATTTTTTTTCGCATTATAGTAATTATCTAAACCGCCATGATAATCCATATGTTCTGGGAACAAATTTGTTACCACGGCTATATTAGGAGAAAAATCAATATCATCTAGCTGATAGCTTGAAAGCTCTAAAACAAAAATTTCATTTTCTTCAATGGGCTCTGACAATACCGAAAGCATTGGATTTCCAATATTTCCTAAAATTCTTACGTTTTTACCGGCTTCCTTTAACAGCGAATAAATAAGCGAGGCGGTTGTACTTTTTCCTTTGCTGCCGGTAATACCGACGGTAGTATTCTTATTTTTTGAGAAAAATATATTTGTTGCCGTTGTATAAGGAATTTTAACAAAGCTTTTAGCAATGCCCGGGGTTTTTACCGCCATATCATAATCTTTCTGTTTTTCCAAATAATTTTTGCCGAACTTAAGGTCTGCTATGCCAATTTTAAGATTAGAATAATTTTTTTTTATGTATTTTTTTGTTACCTCTCCTTCCCTGCCATAACCTAAAATTAGAATATTTTTCATTCCTAAAAATCTAAATTGACTTGGAATGTTATTCGCCTGATGAGTTTTAAATAACCCACTGATAATATTTTTTTTAATTTTTACTTTAGGTAGAAGTGTTTTTATTATGAAATCATTTTTAAATTTTTTAGCGCCAAGCGCAAAAGCTGCCTTTGATTCCTCAAATGTCCCGACGCAATCAAATGGCTTTAACTTTCCAAACCCCAAAATGTCTTTAAACAGAGGCAGAAGGTTTGCATCTTGGTAAAGATTTTTTTTAAAAATGCCCAACAACTCATCTTTTGATAAAAAAACTGACAGCAAGGTAAATACGAAAACACATTTAGGACATTGTCCGCACCAAAGCTCGGATTTTTTGTCTTCGGCTATTCTAAAATTTTTATTACAGCTGGAAAAAAAAGAAAAATATTGTTTATATTTTGAAAATAATTCCGCGATTCTTATTTCGTAAAAGGGTCTTAATAAAGAAAAATAACGAACATCGGGAGTTATGAAATTATTTACATAATCACAAAACATGCTCTCAAACTCTGATGATTTAGACCATTGGTGATTTATAACCAGTCCCTTATGTTTTACGTTACCAAAATTACTACTATGCTCGTTTGCCATTATACAGTAAGAGCATCTATACAAAACTGCATACAAAATTCCCAAAAAAGCAAACATTGCAGAAACTGGCACATGACCGTTATATTTATGATTTTGAAATACTTTCTCATCTAAAACTCTCCTAAATTTTAAGGACTTCACCCCCAATATTTCAATCGTTTTGTTCACAATTGTCGATTCTTTTTGTGTTTCGGTGAAAAAAGCAGTTATATCAATCCCCTGATACTTCAAAAGTTCGGCTGCTACGATTGAATCTCTTCCGCCGGAAATGGCAACAAGACATTTTCCATTTTTATCTAAAAAATAGTTTTTATCTTTTACGTTTTTATTATAAGAAAACTTGGGTGATATTTTATGGTCTAAATTATTTCTGTAATAAAATTCTCCTAACCCCTTTTTATAAACGACGTTCCAAAAAGTGGCCTCTTTTTGAGACAGCACATAAGGAATTTTTAACTTTGTCGCACAATAAGACTTATAATAGCTGACGCCCAAAATTAAATGAACCCCTTGCAAAACTTTATCCACTAATCCTTCGGGTAGGCCCTCTAAATTCGGCACTTCAGGCAAAAGCAGAGTTTCAGTAAAATTCAAAGGTTCGCTATCTACAAATTCCTGCTTATAACTAAATAAAACCCTTTTTAGTGCGGGCTCAAATTTATACGAGGTAAATTCAAAAATAGTCGGCTGTTTGTCCATAATTATATTTAATTATAGCAAAATTTTGCTTAAATTAAAAGCTGCCGCAGAACGGCAGTTTTAAGAGTATATTTTATGCGCTGGCTGAAAAACGCCTGAACACAATTATAAACAGAAAAATCAGAACTATTGCAGCTAAAATCCACAGATACCAGCGCTTAAGAAAATTCATAAATCCCGAATTATCCGCAGTTGAAGAAACACTGGCAGAAACTGACTGGCTCGGATTAAAACTGAGATCAACAAAATCTGACTGGTTTGACCCTCCTGCGCTGATTGTAGTCGTAGCTTGTTTTTGCTCTTGAATGCTAAATGCCTGAGCCTTGCCTTCAAAAGTCACAGATTTTGATGTTTTGGACGGAACAGAACCCAAATTAATTCCTGAAGCTATGTCGCCGGCAACAGAGACATCATTAATTTTTAAATTTCCTAAAAGAGAAATTTCTGCGGGAATATTAACTGAGATATTTACATTATCAGCTGAAACATCTGAATTATTATTTACAGCAATCATAAAATAGACAGTGGAATTTGGCTGGACTTGCACATTTTTGTCCCATTGCTGTAAAGACGCATCCTGCTTAGCTATAAATGAGACTAATAAATTGGTAGGATTATTGTTAGGATTATTTGTTTTACAATCGCCCGGGCAGTTGGCAGAAGTTTCGCCTAAATTTTCCTCGCATGTTCCATTTCCGCAATTGCTGACAGAGGCGCAATAAGAATTATAGTCGGCGGAACCCGTAAGACAGGTTGACCCGTCGCATTTTAATATATTAGAGCATTTATCTCCTGAACAGCTGTCAATTGTACAGCTGTTTGCGTCTTGGCAATTTTTATATAAAGAATTGACAGCTCCCAATGAATCATACCAGTATAAATTATTTCCGGAACAGCTAATTTTTTGATGCGCCATATAAACAGGCTGAATTTTAGCAACGCATTGGCCGTATTGGCAGGTTTGGCCCAAAGATGCGCAATCCTGAAAAAGATCCTGCCTTGTTGAACAGGAATCAAACCAATAGATTGAACTGCCGACGCAATCTCTGTATGCGTGGTAGTTACAATTACCATAGTTATATTGGGCTAACGATACTACGGCAAATCCAAACGCCACTGAAAAAACAGCAAAAATAGCTGTCAAAATTAAAAAAAATTCTTTTGTTTTATAATCCATAATATATACCCATACTACCTAAATTTGTGGCTATGTCAAGGAAGTGGGGTAATGTACACAGACCCAAGGGAAGTATTGTTTTGTCGCACGACATATGTCGCACAACACATACGCCGTAAGACTGCTATAGCAGTCTTACGGCGTATGTGTTGTATATGTTTTAAATGCCGACCACCGCCCCGCCGTGAAGGACGAGGCTTGCGGCAAAGCGTAGCCAACCCTTTTTGACATCAATATCAAAACGCCTCAACGGGATTTCCCGTTGAGGCGTTTAAAACGCGACTTTGGATTATTTCTATCAATCAAGCAATCTAATCGCTACTCCAATAATCGCAAGCACAATACCAATAATCCAAAATCGCATTGTGACCTTATAAGACGGCCAGCCCAATGCTTCAAAATGATGATGAATCGGCGTGGAGAGAAAAACTTTTTTATGCCTGAATTTTTTGGAAAAAAGCTGTAAAAGCACAGATAAAACTTCTATCACTAAAAGCCCGGCGATTATGGGCAGAACATACACGGAATCCGTTAAAAATGCCACTACCGCTAGAACTGACGTGAGCCCCAGCATTCCGGTTTCTCCCATATAAAATCTGGCGGGCGGTATGTTAAACCACAAAAATGCAAATAATGTCCCGCAGATTACAGCGCTAAAAGAAGCCAAATCAATTTTTCCCTGAGAAAAAGCAATAATCGTAAAAGCGCCAAAAATTGAAGCGAATGTTCCGCCTGCCAATCCGTCTAATCCGTCAATAACTCCTCCTGACCAGCAAGCAAGCATAACTATAATAAATAAAGGAATATACCAAAATCCTATTGAAACATCTCCTAAAAATGGAATGTAAACAACATCCCATCCTAATTTTTGATAAAACCAAACGCTTCCAACCAAACCAATCAAAACTACCACTAAAAGCCTTTTTTTCAAAGACAGCCCACCGCCGATATATTTTCCCTTTCCGTAGATTTGCAAAATATCATCTGCCAGCCCTAATGTTGACGCTACTATTAAAGTAAAAAGGGGTAGCCATGTCTGGCTTCTTGACAAAAAATTAAATTGCGCCAAGGGGCTTCCGGGAAAAATCAAAGAAATTAAAAAAAATAAAAAAATTACAATTAAAATTGTAATCCAGATTAACAGCCCGCCCATGCGGGGAGTGCTGACTTCTTTTTCCTTATGCAAGCTGTTAAAAACAACTGCATCCTCTCCTGTAATCGCTTTCTCGCGGGCAGATTTTTTCCAAAGCTTATGCTTGTATAAAAAATTTGTAAGCAAGGGGCACCACAAAATAGCTATAGCAGAGGCTAATGATGCAAGCGTAAATATTTTGATGACGCTAAATCCTAAAGTTGTCATTAACTTGCCCAGTTAGAAGTTTGCAATTTAATAATAATTTTTTATAAATTTTTATTATTGCAATGATAATCTATCGCAAACTTCTAACGGGGTCTGCAAAATCAATTAATTTTTTTGTCTCTAAAAATCTGTCGTCAGCTCCTAAAATAATATGAATAAAATATCCGTCAGATGCTAAATCATCCGTAATTAAAAGCATACAACCTTTTGCCATGCGAGTAAAGCCGGTTTTCCCTCCAACTATATTGGGAATTTCGTCTAAAAGTTCGTTTGTATTTTTTATTTCTCCTAAATTAGACAGGGGGAAAAATTTTGTCCTGGTGATTTCTGCTATTTCAAAATGATTTTTGAGTATGTATCCTGCCAGTTTTGCAAGATCTTTTGCCGTAGAAATATTTTTAGGCGACAGGCCCGTAGCATCTTCAAAAAAAGTATTTTCAAGCCCGATTTCTAATGCTTTTTGATTCATAAGAGCAGTAAATTTTTCTTCTCCCATTTGCTCTGTTAAAGCATAAGCAGCCTTGTTGCTTGATTGAATAAGCATTATGTATAAAATATCTATTGTCGGGAAAGTGTCGCCTATTTTTAAATCTGTCTCCATGAGCTCTTGCGAATCCGCATTTTCACTGATAGTTATCTTTTTCAATAAATCATAATTTTCCAAAACAACAACAGCTGTCATTAATTTTGTTAAGCTTGCTATAGGAAGTTCTTTATCCGCATTTTTTTCAAAAATAATTTTTTGTTCTCCTGAAAAATTGCTTTTTACAGAAATCGCCGCTTCTGCGTTTATCTCCGGCGGTTTTGATTCTGAATTTTGCAAGTTATTTTCTGGTTCAGAACCAGCATTATTCTGAGCACCAGATATGTCAGCTGACAACGCACCTCCCGCATTTATACCCTGCGTCAAACCTGAAAAAAAAGCATTAACGCCATAAAGCGCGCAACCTGAAAACAAAAGAAAAATAAAAGATAAGCAGACACCTTGAAATATACGTTTTAGATTCATTATTTTTTCTTTTTTGCTATTTTTTTGTCAGCTAATTTTAAATTTGGCGGACTAACTTTTATATGTAATTCTTCCAGCTGTTTTTTATCAACTTCTGAAGGGGCGCCCATCATTAAATCTCTGCCGTCTCCTGTTTTAGGAAAAGCCATTATCTCTCTTATATCCGGCTCATTTTGTAAAATTGACAAATCCCTGTCTATGCCTAAAGCAATTCCTCCGTGCGGGGGCGCGCCAAATTGAAAAGCATTAAGCATGTGGCCGAATTTCTCTTTAATTTCTTCTTTTTTATAACCCATTATTTCAAATACAGATTCTAGCGCCTCCGGCAAATGATTTCTGATGCTCCCCCCTCCAGCCTCCACGCCGTTTAACACAATATCATATTGCGTGGTTAAAATATCTCCTATGTTTTTTTTGTTTAATAAATCTTCTCTAAATTCTGGCTTTGCGGCTGAAAATGGATTATGGGTAAAAGTCCACTTGCCGTCGTCATTTTTTTCAAAAAAGGGAAAATCAATTACCCAGCAAAAAGCCAAAAGATTTGGGTCTGACTTGTCTTTGCGGATATCCGGCTTATCTGAATTATATTTTTCCATTGCCTCTTTATAACTTATTCTCGGAAAAGGAATTTCTTGAATTTTTTTATTTGGATATAAATTTTTAATAAGAGTTATGAGAAGTCTTTCTATCAAATTCATAACATCTTCTTGCTCAACAAAACTCATCTCTATATCTAACTGCGTATGTTCAACTTGCCTGTTGCCTCTTGGGTCTTCGTCGCGAAGAC
>C687J35174_10005294_pt1 | contig 17054 bp, 19 predicted proteins | sample RifCSPhighO2_01_FD_35174 | JGI IMG/M metagenome (IMG submission 35174) | reverse complement strand
TGTCCCCCCACCTGTAAAAACTATTTTCATAATTAATTTTTATTAAACTTTGATACTTGAAGCACAATACCTATTGCCATAAGATATATCATAAGCGAAGTACCTCCATGACTCATAAAAGGCAACGGCACTCCTGTCAATGGAAAAACTCCAGTAATAGAAGCAATATGCATAAATGACTGCACTGTAATCAGTATAACAATTCCAGAGACCAAAAGTCTACTAAAAATATCTGGAGAATTATTAGCAATACGAAACCCACGCAAAGCAAAAAGCAAATAAAGGAATATCGTTCCCATAGCTCCGACAAAACCCAATTCCTCACCCAAAACAGCAAAAATAGAATCGCCTTGCGGTTCTGGAAGATAACTAAACTTTTGAATACTTTGACCAAATCCTCGTCCAAATATTCCACCCGAACCAAATGCAATTAATGATTGCTGAATTTGATAAGAAGACCCTCGTGGATCAACTGACGGATCAATAAAAGTTTTTACCCGTTCTTGGAGATAAGGTGTAAAAATAAGAAGAGTTCCTAGAAGAAGTACACCTCCCGCCCCCACACCCAAAATATATTTCATAGGAACACCGGAAATAAAAAGCATTAAAATTCCAGTTACCGCAATTAAAATAAAACTCTTGGTATCAGGCTGTTTAAGTAAAATTACAGCAATAAGTGCAAGCATTATACTAAATGGCAAAATACCAAATTTAAAATCCTGGGCTTTGTTTTTTACCCAAGATAACCATGCTGCAAAATAAATAACGAATCCAAACTTTAAAAGTTCCACCGGCTGGAAAGAAAAACCCCCAACCTGTATCCATCTCTGCGCCCCTCCGTGACTCCAGCCAAATTGGGGTAAAAAAACAGCTGCAGTTAAAAGTATTGAGGTCAAAAAAATAAAAAAAGAATATTTACGCCAGAATTTGTAATTTATTTTTAAACAAAGATACATGCCGGCAAGTCCCAAACCGAGCCCTAGGATTAGCTGGCTAAAAAGCACGGAATAAAAAATTTTTGGATTTTTAGCTAAAAGCCCTAAAGATGCAGAAATAAACATAGCAATGCCAATAATAAGTAAGAGACCAACAACTATTAAAAAAAATCTGTCTACTTTTTTTCCTTTCATGATTGATCTAGAAAAATTATGTCGTGCATCACCTACTAATAACTGCTAAAATTATGCCAATAATTGCGAAGACAACAGACAAAATCCAAAAACGCATAGTCACCTTGTGAGATGACCAGCCAATTGCCTCAAAATGATGATGGAGGGGTGCGAGCCGAAATAATCTTTTCCCACCTCTTAATTTTTTTGAAGCTATTTGTAAAATAACGGAAAGAGATGTGACCACCAAAGGCAATGCAACAATGGGAAGAATAAAAACAGAGTCAGTCAAAAATGCCAATGTAGCTAAAGTGATCGTCAGCCCCATAATGCCTGTCTCCCCCATGTAAAATCTGGCTGGCGGAATATTAAACCACAGAAATGCCAATATTGCCCCAGTAATAACAGCCGAGAAGGAAGCTATGTCCATTTGGTTGTTGGCATAAGCTATCGCAGAATATGCGGCAAAAATAGATGCCAGAACTCCGCCAGAGAGCCCGTCTATTCCGTCAATTACTCCCCCAGAAAAAGTAGCTAAAGCAACTATTATAAAAAACGGAATAATTAAAATACCAAAATTTATGTCTCCAAAAAATGGAATATGGAGCGCGGTCATATCTAATTTATAGAAAAACCAGATACCGATAAAGAGAGACATAATCACAATAATAAAAACTTTCCATACACGCCAAGATTTGTCATCGCGGGCAAATTTCCCAGTACCGTAAATTTGAATAAAATCGTCCCAAAGCCCTAGAAGTGAACCTATTAAAAGTGTAAAAACAGGTATCAAGGTCTGGTTTCGGCTTAAGAAGTTAATTTCAGAAGTATCTGCTCCCGGAAGCAAAATTGATATCAAATAGAAAATAAGTACAGTGGTTAATACAGAAATCCAAATTATCATTCCGCCCACTCTAGGTACTCTTAATTCATCTTTTTCGTTATGAATTTTACTGAAGTCTAACGTGGTTGCCCCAGCATTTCTAGAATATTTTTTCCACATTTTGTATTTATAGAAGAAATGCGTAGCAATCGGTGTAAGCAACAGACCTAAAAAAAAGGCCACTGCTGTCGGCAGAAAAATTTTGATTAAATTCAAATACATTCATACAATATAGCACTTTTTTGATTAAAATACATCAGTATGATATTGTTCAATAATAACAAAGATGATTAGAAATATTTTAAAAAGTATCTTGCCGGCATTAGTGTTTATTATCTTTCTAATACCAGTAGNCACTTCTTCCCTATTAGATTTAGAGCAGAAAAAGGCGAATGAACTGCGTTTAGAACAAGAACTTCAGGAAAAAATTTATTTAATGGGTAAATTTGATCCGGCTCTTAGAGAAGATTTTGTTCTGATACCGTCTGAATATACAATTGAACAAATGAACCAATACAAAATATACTTAAGAAAAGAGGCCTTCGAAGCATATTTACAAATGAAAAATGCTGCCGATCTCGACTCTGTTGATTTAAAAATAGCTTCTGCAACTAGAAATTTTTATTATCAAAAAGATCTTTGGGGTAAAGAATGGAATGGTACCACTCTCGTGGATGGAAAAAATTTATTAAAAAGCATTCCTGATAAACAAGAAAGGTTCAAAAAAATATTGGAGTATATCGCCGTTCCAGGCACTTCCCGTCATCATTGGGGCACAGATATAGATATTAACGGCGCGAATCTTTCATATTTTAAAAAGGATAAAGGTAAAAAAGAATATGAATGGCTTAAGAAAAATGCTTATTTATTTGGATTTTGCCAAACTTATAATTTAAAAGGCAGTGAAAGACCAACTGGTTACAACGAAGAAAAATGGCATTGGTCATATATACCCCTCTCGCGAAAATTTACACAAGAATATAAGAATTTAATGAAAAATGAAGATATAAGAGGATTTGAAGGAGATGAATATGTAGCCGAACAAGATTTAATAAATAATTATGTACTTAGTATAAATCCAGAGTGTATTTAATTTTAATTTTCTTCTCTTTTTTCTTCTTCTAAAATTTTTGCCGCAATATTTATAGAATTATTGACTTCTGCATAATCCGGCAAATCCTGTATTGATTTTATGCCCATATAAGACATGAGTTCAAAACTTGGTTTGTAAATATAACGTCTGTTATCTTTTGGATCTAATGTTTTTTCTATAAGCCCGCGGACTGACAACGCCCGCAAGGTGAAACTAGAGTTTACTCCCCTGATATAATCAATCTCGGCTCGGCTCACTCCGTTTTTATAAAGAACAATAGATAAAGTTTCTAGACTGGCCTTTGAAAGTTCTTTATTTAATTCTTCTTTTTGTAAATTTTCAAAAAGTTTAGATAATTCGGACGTTGTACCAAGCATAATTTCCCCGCCTGCTCCCGAATCATCGTGAGGGCGGGCAGGCTTATCCTTTTCTAGCAACACTATTCCCCTATCTTTTAAATTCTCTTTGAGTTTTTCTAGACCACTATTTATCTCAGTCTCCTCCACTTTCAAAATATCTGAAAGTTTTTTTCGTGAAATTGGCTCTCCTTTCCAAAACAGTATTGCTTCAATTTTTGATTCTAAATTCATTGTTGATATCTCAGAATGTTTTGTAAAAATTTTCAAAACTGCGCCCTCGGAGTCATAAGGGCAGGGGACCCACACGTTTCTTAAAATTTTTACAAAACATTCTGATCTTGACCCTGTTTGCTAATAATAATATCTGCCCCACCACTTTCTTGAACAGCATGCAGTATTCCATTCCTGATAAGTTCTAATATCGCTAGAAACCCGACAATTGCAAAAACTTTTTCCTCACGGGTCTTCGCCTTTCCAGCAAAATCTTTAAAACTCATTTTGACAGAATCTTGTATTCTTTGTGTTAAATTACCAATCATCTCCTCAATACTTATAACTTTTTGTACTTCCACTTCCTGCAAGAATACTTTTTTAGGCATTGACCCTAGGACATTTTGAGCAAAACTCATCATACTCTCTTTGGTAATTTGGTCATCTGGCAAAAACACAAGAGTATCATTTTTTCGCTCTAGCGGAGCAAATATTATTTTCTTACCGAAATTATTTTTTATATTGCTTCCCAATCTGGTAAATAGTTCATACAAGCGCAATCTCTCTTCTAAGCTTTTTATATCCCCTTCTTCTTCTGTTGTAAGATTTAAATTTGGTAAAAGCGATTTGGATTTAATTAAGATAAGAGTTGATGCCACAAGAACAAAACTAGCAATCTCCGCAGGAGGCATCAAATGAGAGCCACCTAACTTATTCATATAATTCAGGTAATCTTCCGTAACAGTCGCTAGCGATACATCATTAATAAAAAGTTTCCGCTTCTCCACCAAGTCTAAAAGTAGCCCGAACGGACCCTCAAAACTTCCCGTTTTTATTTTGTAACTCTGACGACTTTGGGTTTCCACCCTTATATGTTAACATTTCTTTGTGCAAAAGAAAAATCACGTAAAGAAAGAAAGTCTTTGACTATCACAAGTGATTCTGGCACAATAACTTTATGTATCCCGTACGAAATTTTACTGAACAAAGTATCGTATATAAAGGGGTTAATTTATTAATTTAATATAATTTCGTACGGGATGTANAAACCNCCAAAAAAAATTTTNGAACGCTACGCCGACGTGTTAGTGAATTTTGCGCTCAACAGTGGAAAAGGAATTAAAAAAGGCGAAGTGGTCCATCTTATTGCCTATGAAATTGCTAAACCGCTTTATCGCGAACTTAAAATAGCTATTCTTAAGGCTGGTGGGCATGTTATCGGTGATTATCGTCCGGACTCAGGCGACCGATTTCCGTTCGATCGCGATTTTTACGAATATGCACAGCCACATCAATTAAAGTTTTTTCCTGAAAAATATGCACGTGGTTTGGTAGAACAAGTTGACCATTCGATTTTCATTTTAAGCGAAGTTGATAAGCACGAGCTCGAAGGGATTGCGCCCAAGAAAATGATGCAGCGTGGCCTCGCATGGAAGCCATATATGGACTGGCGCAATGAGAAAGAGAACAAAGGAAAATATACCTGGACTTTGGCGCTCTATGGCACCAAAGCAGAAGCAAAAGAAGCAGGTCTGTCTTTGCGTGCGTTTTGGAATCAGATCATTAAAGCGTGCATGCTCGACAAGCACGACCCTATCGGCGAGTGGAAAAAGCTCTATAAGAAACTCGAGAAAACGCGCGCGCAGCTCAACTCTTTGCCGATCCAGAAAATGCATGTAACAGGGTCTGATGCCGATCTCTGGATTCACCTCGGGAAGAAACGTCGTTGGATGGGCGGTAGCGGCAGAAATATTCCCTCTTTTGAATTGTTTACCTCGCCGGACTGGCGTGGTACGGAAGGATGGATCAGATTCAACCAACCGCTCTATCGATACGGTGTCCTTATCGAAGGAATCCAGTTGTGGTTTAAAAACGGCCGCGTGGTGAAATCAACAGCGCGTAAAAACGAACATGTCTTAAAGGAAATGATCCGGACTAAACACGCAGACAAAATTGGAGAATATTCACTTACAGATAAACGCTTCTCGCGTATCACAAAATTTATGGCGGAAACTCTGTTTGATGAAAACATCGGTGGCCCGCATGGCAACACACATTTGGCTCTTGGTCGTTCGTATCACGACTGTTTTATCGGCGACCCAGGAGAAATGTCTCCTCATGATTGGGAAGAGCTTGGCTATAATGATTCGTCAGTCCACACTGATATCATCTCAACTACACCCCGTACAGTAACCGCTCACATGCGTGACGGCTCAATCACAAAGTNATTTANAAAAATGGNAAGTTTACGTTCTAGCGACATAAAAATTTCTAGAAAAAAACTAGGCGTCGAGGGATTGACCTCTGACGCCTTAATTCCAATTTTATTATTGCCTAGTGGTGACGGTAATTTGCAAACCACCAGTTAACGATTGGACCAAACACCCAAATCAGAAATAAAATTCCCGCAATAGAACAGTAAACGACTGGACTCTTGTTGAATTCTTCTCTGACTTGTGTCCACCACGAACGAACTGTCTTGGTTGTCTTCATATTCCAATAACTTTTGGGTTATCATGCTCTTCACTGGAATTAACCAGCGAGCAGGAATCGGAAGGAGGAACCTCATTAAAAAGTCTATCACAAAAAAGTAGTTCTGTCAACCATCTTTTTATACCTGAAATATAAGGTTAAAAACCAAGATCCTCATTTACTAGTATCATCCTTACTTTTCTCTTATAGAATGCATTTTCACCATTGAATGTAAGAACTTTCATGGGTGCAGTACCGACTCCATATTTTCTTTTCATCTGTGCATCTTCTAGCGGTATGACATGTTCCATCAGACGATTCATAGCATCAGCAAGAGTGGGAACAATTTTCTTTGTACTGACTACAAAAATAAGATTGGGAGAAGTATAGACTATGTGTGATAGTTGGCTGCCAGTATTTGATGCAATTACAAATTCACCTGTCTCTGCAAGAGCATGCACACTGCCTAAATAATATTCAGAAAGTACAGCTTGATTGCGAAGTATTCCTTGCTTAACAGGATCTTTTTCTGCAACTATTCCTGCATGCAGATTGTTCCAGTCATGCTTCCCTTCCTTGAGATAATCAATAAAACCTATCTGTTCAAGCGTAACCGAAGCCCCGTTCATAATTGAAGCTCTCTTAGGAATAAGCCCCTTTATTTTTGCAAGCGCTTCAGAACTATTTTCCACCATAAATGCTTCAACATGTCTCTTTCCAAGCTCTTCAATAACTTTTTTGGTAACTTCTTTTGTTGCTAGTTCTGTGTATTTCATAATAATTTAATTTTTTATTATTTTTTATAATACATCGCCTCTTTTCACTATACCAGAGTTTATGTTTAATAAAAAGCATGCCCCGTACCGAACTTTGCTCTGGTTCGGGGTTATCCACACCCTCCAGTTACTTTACTTGACTAAAGTACTTTAGTTTGCTAAAGTAGTCGGTATGAGTAAAGGAATAAATGACAATACAAGAGTCAAAACAGTCCGACTAATAAAAGAAATCGGGCCCGATACAGATTGGTTAACCAGAGAAAATAAGCAACTCGTAGCTGGTATTTTGGAGCTTAGAAATGAAAATGAGGCCAAACGCTTTCTCCGTGACCTTATGACACCGACCGAAATAAAAGAATTTGGAAACCGTTTAGAAGCTGCTCGCCTACTTAGAGATGATATGCAATACAATGCCATCAGTGAAAGAACAGGTCTTTCCTCTTCCACTATTGCTCGCATTGCTAAATGGCTGGGCGGATCTCTCGGTGGATATCGTTTAATTCTATCTCGTCTTTCAAAACATCATTCCCCTTCCAAACTTAGGAAAGGGTTGTCTTTGAATTCGTAAAATTATATTTCGAAACTAGCCCCTTCCTAAGTTTTAGGAAGGGGTTTTTGTTTACCTCCTATCGGAAAAACAAAATTGTTCGTTGAAAATTAAATAGAAAGAGAAAGTTATGAAACATACATGCATGACAGAAAAAGAAAGAGAGAAAAGAGTTAAATTTATCGATGCAGGTGGAGGTCATTGTCTGGGTTTAAAACTGCAGGCTTTGACTGATGAAAAGAGAAAGAGCGAACAAAACTGCGAAGCTTGTCAACAAAAAAAATCTAAAGACAAAGAGAAATTTCAAAAATGGAAAAAAGAGTTTGAAATACCTTAAATCGCACTGATTCAAGCAACACAAGAGCGTCTCGTAAAACAGACGCTCTTTTTTATTTAATTATGTGCATCAACTTTTGTGGCGACGATGAAATCATTTTCGGAGAGTCCACCGATTGCGTGAGTCCAAAGTTCAAGTAAAACTTTATTATAGTGTATGTGAATATCCGGATGATGACCTTCCATTTCGGCAATATCGGCAACGCGTTCCACGAAGTTTATCGCTCCAATAAAATCCTGAAATTTAAATTCTTTAGAGATTTTTTTCGCATCTTTATCCAAAACCCAACCGGAAACTTCATCTAAATAATCTTGAGCATCGGCTCTGTTTAGAGGTTTAATTCCCTTCCCTTCACAAGATATACATACCTTCTTTAATAGATTTGTTTGTTTCATTTGNTTATTTTAACATTATTTAATACAATAACCATATGCAATCAAAAAATAAAATTTTTATTGGCGCCTTGGCCGTTGTAGTAGCAGCTCTACTATGGAGTTTAGATGGAATTTTTTTACGTCCTCGTCTAGCGTCCGTACCACCCACTCTAGTAGTGTTTCTAGAACATAGTTTGGGATTCATAATTCTTTTACCATTTTTGTTTATTTATAAATCGGAACTAAAAAAGATTACAAAAAAACAATGGACAGCAATTTTTTGGGTAGCTTTATTCGGAGGCGCCTTGGGCACCACTTTTTTTACTAAAGCATTGTTTCTGACCGGCTTCGTGGACATCTCGGTGGTTATTCTTCTGCAAAAATTTCAGCCAATTTTTGCTATTTTATTATCAGCGATTATTTTAAAAGAACGTTTTCCTGTTAAATTTTATATTTATGCCACTTTAGCGCTGATTGGAGGATATTTTGTGACTTTTAAAGATCAAAGTTTAATAAATTTTGGCAGTGCTACAACCATGATGGCTGTTTTTTCTTTATTAGCTGCTTTCTCTTGGGGTTCATCAACTACCTTTGGAAAATATTCTTTGAGAAATATAAATTATGGACTGCTTTCAGCTCTGCGATTCGGATTTACCATAATTATTATGCTGATTCCGGCTATAAAATATTTTTCAACATTTCTATTAATTGAAGTTAATGTGTGGAAAACTTTAACGATTATCGTTTTTACTTCCGGAGCTGTAGCTATGTATCTATATTATTATGGTTTAAAAAAAATCCCAGCTTCTCTGGCAACTTTATGTGAATTGGCTTGGCCATTTTCGGCTATTATTTTTGATTATCTCTTTAATCATAACATTTTATCATTCACCCAGATTGTTGGCGCTATGGTTTTGATTATTGCAGTCACTTTGGCCACCCGTTTAAATAAAACAAAAATTATTAGCGGGATAGTTTTGGCTGGAAATAATAATGGAGAAAAAATAGGCGCCAGAACAGCAAATTTAGATATTAATTTGGCAAAAAATCTTGCTAAAGGGCTTTACTCATGCAACATTAATTTAAATGGTGTATTTTATAGAGGACTTTTGTATTATGGACTTAATTCACTGACTAATAAAGATTGTTTAGAAGTTCACATTCTCGAATTTAATGAAAATCTTTACGGCAAAAACATCATCGTTAGCACAGAAAGATATTTGCGTTTTCCAAAAAGATTTAAAAGTGTAGAAAAATTAAGTGAGCAGATAAAAAAAGATCTATCTCAATCATTTAATGAGTAAAATTAGTTTATTTACTCAAAATTATTCTGCAAGTCTGGTATCTATGCGAGTCATGTCACGAGGAAATGATGTCGCCTCCTTTACGTTTGCAAGTTCAAGCATTCGCGCAGTAAAACGTTCCAAACCAGTAGATGACCCTCCATGAGGTGGCATACCATATTTAAACGTCTGAAGATAATATGAAAACCTTTCAGGATCCATGCCCCTCTCGGTGATACGTCTAACAAGGTCTTCATAATTGTGTATTCTTTGCGCACCACTGTTTATTTCCAGTCCCCTAAAAAGTAAATCAAAACCGCGAGAAAGAGGAGCCTCATTTTTATCTTCGTACGTATAAAAGGCGCGCTTTTTTGTAGGAAATCTGGTAATAAATACAAAATCGGAGTGAAGATTTTTCTTTGCATACTCACAAATTTGACGTTCGTCTTCTGGAGACATATCATTTGCATCTTCTATAGTTCTGTTAAATTCTTTAGCAATGAGTGCTTGAGCCTCGGTCAGAGTAAATATTGGAATTTCAGCAGGAATTTCAGGCACAGTCGTATTAAAATGCGCGAAAATATCTTTGTGTAATTCCCCTATCGTCTTTACAGTATCGCGGACTGCATTTTCAAGAACTTTCATGACATCTCGTTCGTTTTCAATAAATCCCATTTCAAAATCCATTTGAGTGATTTCGCTCAAATGTCTTGTCGTCGCACTTTTCTCCGCCCGAAACACTTTCGCAATTGTACAAGAACGCTCAAACGCTCCGACCATTATTTGCTTGTAAAACTGGGGACTCGTGGCCAGATATGCTTTGTGGTCCTTAAAATAATCCAGTTTAAAAACAGCTGATCCGCCCTCAGCGTCTCCGCCCACAATCCCAGGAGACATAAATTCTATAAATCCTTGAGACCTTAGCGAAGAACGAAAAGCTTCAAGAATAGTTGACTGCATTGTAAAAATATCCTTAGTCCGTTCTGAACGTAATGTGTAAGGAAAATTGTCAAGATGAGTATCCAGATTTACAGATTCATTAAGCTCAAACGGCAAATCTACTGCTTTTGAAAGAATTTCAATGCCTGTGACTTCAAGCTCTACATCTCCGTTTAAAACCCCAGCTTTTATATTTTTCTCCGGACGCTTGTTTACGATGCCATTAATTTTCAAAACCCATTCTGGCCTTATTTCTTTTCCTTTTTCTATAACTGCCGCTCGGCTTGGCAACGCCACGCATTGGACCTTGCCTGTCATATCTCGCATATCAAAAAAGACCATTTTCCCCTGATCCCGCCTCACGTCCACCCATCCAGCAATGACAACTTCTTTGCCGACATTGTCTTTTAGATCTTTAATATATATCCTATTTAGCATAACGAAAGTATTCTAGCATAAAAATTTTAATAAACATTTACCCCGATTGCATTGCGCACTCCATTCATTTTTTTTGAGGCAATTTTTTTGACTTTCTCGCCACCTGCTTTTAGAATCGCTAAAGCTTTTGGAATATCTTTTGCAAATTCTTTTCTTTTTTCTCGCAGTGGCGCGACAAATTTTTCCAAATCTTCTATTAAGAGTTCTTTTAATTCTTTATATTTGCCTGTCTTGCTTTCATAAAGTGGTTTAAGCTCTGATTCGGGGCGAATTAATTTATGAATCGCGTAAACATTTTTAGGGATGCCTTCACTAGAATCTGTCACAATACCCATCACCGCTTTTTTTATTTCTTCATATTCGGCAAAAAGAGAAATTGTATTGCCATAACTTTTACTCATTTTGCGCCCATCAGTCCCAGGAACGACTGCTACCTCTTTCATAATCATTGCCTCCGGCAATTTAAAAATGGGAGATGATTCGTTAAAGTTAATAACATTTGGAAGATACTTGAATGCAAAAATACTATTGAACTTTTGTGCTGTATCACGTGTTATTTCAATATGCTGTTTCTGATCTGCCCCAACGGGTACAATATCAGTATCATAAAGCAGTATATCAGCCGCCATAAGCATAGGATAGTTAAAAGTACCAACATCAATTTCTTTATTACGCGCCTGTGCATCTTTAAAAGCATGTGCGCGCATTAAATATGGCATAGTGGTAATTGTTTCAAAAATCCATGCGAGTTCAGTGTGTTCAGAAACATCACTCTGTTTGAAAAATGTTACTTTATTTTGATCAATACCGATAGCCAAGAAATCAAGCAAAACATCTTTTATATTTTCTTTCATGGCTTTAGGATTTTGCACTGATTTCATAGCATGGTAATCAGCTATCATAAGATAAACCTGATATTCATCCTGAAGATCAACCATTTGCTTCATCATGCCAAAATAGTTCCCAATATGAGGCCTGCCTGAAGGCTGGATGCCTGATAATAATATCTTTTTAGACATACCAAATATATTATCATATTTCTCCACATTTTAATAACACATTTACGCACTTTATATTTTGACAATTTTCCTAGTGTGGTAGAGAATGACTCTATATGGCAAGAACTGTAACTAAAGCACTAAAAAACACGAAACAAAATCTTCGCATTCCACCCCAGAGCATAGAATCAGAACAGGCAGTGCTAGGGTCCATAATGCTTCGCAAAGATGCAATGCATGAAGTGGAAGACATGGTAAGTCCAGAATCTTTTTATGTTGAAAAGCATAAGAAAATTTTCCAAGCGATGCTCGACCTATCAAACAAGAATGAACCAATAGACATGCTTTCACTTTCTACAAAACTCAGCGAACAAAAAATTCTGGAGCAAGTCGGAGGAAATGTTTATCTCGCAGAAATAGTCAACGTTGTCCCCTCTTCTACTAATGTCAAACACTACGCTGATATCGTGCAAAAAAAATATGTTCTGCGAAGCTTAATAGAAGCAGCAGATTATGTGTCCGAGCTGGCGTTTGAAGAAGGCGATGACCATATGGACGATATACTGGACATGGCAGAAAAGAAAATTTTCAGCGTTGTTTCATCTCCAAAAAATCAAAAATTTGTAAACTTGAAAGACGCGCTACCTGAAGCTTACGAAAGATTGGAAAAATTGCATGAACACAAAGGAATGCTCCGAGGACTTCCGACTGGATTCAAAGATTTAGACAATATACTTTCAGGATTGCAGAAATCTGACTTGGTAATTATCGCCGCGAGACCAAGTATGGGAAAAACCACTCTTGCCCTCGATATTGCGCGCATGACTTCCACGACTCATAATAAATCCGTAGTGATATTCTCTCTGGAAATGTCTTCCCAACAATTAGTGGACAGGATGCTGTCCGCTGAAAGCCGAGTGAATGCGTGGAATTTGCGTACAGGTCGTTTATCTTCTGATAAAGAATTCTCTCAACTTCGAGATTCGCTAGACAAACTCGCCAAAGCAAAAATCTATATTGACGATCAACCAGGAAATTCAATAGTCAGAATGAAAGCACTTTCGCGTAGATTGAAAGCGGAAAAAGGACTAGACCTCATAGTTGTAGACTACTTACAGCTTATGACAACTTCAAAAAATTACGATTCAATGGTGAACCAAGTGACAGAAATCAGCCGATCATTGAAAAGTTTAGCAAAAGAGCTAGATGTGCCAGTACTCGCGCTCTCCCAGCTTTCTCGCGCAGTAGAATCTCGTGGTGGTAAGCCTCGGCTCTCAGACCTTCGTGATTCAGGTTCTATTGAACAAGACGCGGATGTTGTAATGTTTCTCCACAGAGAAGATAAAGGAAAAGAGATAGAGGAGAAAACAAATATTGTAGAGATTTTGATAGAGAAACACCGAAATGGTCCGACTGGAAAAATCGAACTTTATTTCGACGAAAAAACCACAACATTCCAAAGTCTTGAAAAGAGTAGCTTGAGCGAATTCGCTCCGTCAAAAGTAAAAGGAGATTTAGATGCATTCTAATTGTGCTAGAATCAATAAATGGATATTATAGACAAACTAAGCCAGATATTTAAAGAATTTCCAGGTATTGGAGAAAGGCAAGCAAAACGTTTTGTTTATTTTTTGATGTCCAGAAATTCCGCATATGCGGAAAACTTAAGCAACTTAATTTCTGAATTAAAAAAAGAAGTGGCGCAATGCAAAGAATGTTTTAGATTCTTTATTTTACCTGCCTCGACGAATCAAGGCGGGAATTCAAAAAAGGAGAAGCTTTGTGATGTTTGTATAAATCCAAATGTAGATTCTTCTACTTTAATGGTAATAGAAAAAGACTCCGACTTAGAAAGCGTAAAGAAAAGCAGAATATATAATGGCAAATATTTTATTTTAGGCGGACTAGTGCCTATTGTTGAAAAAAATACGAAAAGTAGAGTGCGAATAGAAGAATTAAAACACAAAATATCAAAAGCTGAAAATCTCAGAGAGATAATTATCGCCTTTTCTCTAAATCCGCAAGGAGATCATACCGATTCGTATGTCCGTGAACAAATCAAAGATATTGCCTCAAAGCAAAACATCAAAGTCTCTTCTCTTGGCAAAGGCCTTTCCACCGGCACAGAGCTCGAATATTCAGACAATGACACTCTCAAGAATGCGTTAAAAAACAGACAATAAAACAGTTGAGTTTATAAGTAGTAATACTCAATTTCTGCTATCGCTAAATTTGAGTATTATAGGGTTTGGCTAGCTTAAATGTTTTTATGCATTCTCGAAGTTTGATTTCTTTTAAGTAATCCAAAAAATCCTTGGGAAGTGGCGAGGGGCCGACCCAAACACTTTTTTGGATCATTTGATAATTAAATTCCCGCAAGTGAAAACGAAACCATTCTCTTTCCGCTTTTTTAACCTCAGGAATATCAAACATCACAATTAAATTTTTTGGTAATTCTTTCTTGTATGGTGAATCAAATGTTAAAAATCGAACTTTCTTACTTTCAACATATTTTCTTCCTTTTGGAAGTAAAGATATATAATCATTTTCTTTTAAAATATAACCATTTTTATTTAATTGATAAAGCGTATTTCTTATAGACTGTTTCTTATATGGAAATATGGCAGGTATCCCAAACATACTCACCGGTATGCCCCTATACTGATGCGTTGGCTCAAGTAAAAGTTTTAAAATTTTATCTTCAATACTCATTTTCTGCGATAGCATGATTTGAGTATAGCATTTTTACACCAACAACAAACACCCTCAAAAATGTGCTAAAAAATAGAAGTTATGGTGGAAATAAACCAGGAAGGCAAAAGTACGATAGCGACACTAAACCACGGAGCCATAAGTATAATAGCTATTATACTATTAACTGCCATTTCTGTTTTAGGATATTTTTCTTTATTATCACTAATCCAAAACCAGACAAATATCAAAACAAGAGACATGAAAAAATAATAATAACCAAAATTAATTATTTTATTACTAATAGTACCACCCATAGAACCAAACATTATTAAAATAACTAAAAGAATATTAAGTGGAAGCGATAAAACAATTACCAAATCTCTGATTTTTCTAAAAAATGACATTATTTTATCGAAGTAATTTTTACTTTGAAAAAAGGCTGACGGTGGCCGTTGCGACGTAGATAACGAGATTTTTGTTTGTATTTAACAACTAAAATTTTTCTTGCTCTGCCCATTTCCACGATTTCCGCATCTACTTTCGCACCTACTATATACGGAGTGCCTATTGTAGCATTTTTCCCATCATCAACGAGCAATACCTTATCAAAAGAAAGCGTATCCCCTTTTTTATACTGAAAACTATTGCCCGACTTTCCACTCTTAATCTTCTCAATAGAAACAAGACCTCCTTTAGAGACCTTGTATTGCTTCCCGCCCGTTTGTATTACTGCAAATTCCATGCCTTGATATTAGCTTAAATTTTGATATAATGCAAGACATGCAAACAAAAGTCATTGAAAGATATTTTTTCTTTGGGCTACTGCTCACGACCTTCATTTTTACTTTCTTTATTTTTCGTCCTTTTTGGATTGTGCTGGTATTGGGATTATCTTTTTCTATAGTCCTCTATCCCGTCTTTGAATGGTTCAAAAAAAGGAAATTTCCCGACTGGCTCTCTGCATTCTTAACAGTAGTTTTTTTTACCGTGGTCCTTTGCGGTCCACTTTTGGGAATTGGTGCTTTAGTTTTCAACCAAAGTCAAGACGTCTATCAAGTAGTTGCAGACAATGGAAGCCCTAAGCCATTTTTGGATTCCATCGAAGCTAAGATAAATACAATACTTCCTGCTGGGGTAGATTTTGATATTGATAAAAAAACAACAGAGTTTATTTCTTATATATCAAAAAATATAGCAAATATATTTACCGCTACTGTCTCCGCTTTCTTTTCATTTGCTCTCATCTTGCTGATTATTTTCTATTTTTTGAAAGATGGAGCGCAGTGGAGAAAAGCTATTATTGTACTCAGCCCTCTTGGAGACAAAGACGACGAAAAAATAATTTCCAGGCTTGCGCAAGCTGTCAATGGAGTCATCAAAGGGTCTCTGTTTATAGCCCTTATCCAGGGCATATTGTTGGGTTTTGGACTTTGGATATTTGGTATCCAAAACGGGGCCCTTTGGGGCGTCGTAGCCGCTATCACCTCTCTTATTCCGACCTTAGGCACTGCTTTGGTTTCTGTTCCAGCAATTATTTTCCTTTTTGCAACTGGAGACACCACCTCTGCTGTCGGTCTTTTAATCTGGTCAGTCTTGATGGTGGGAATGATTGATAATTTCCTGGGCCCGCTCGTCGTCGGCAAAAAAATGAATATCTCTTCTCTGTTGATTTTGTTTTCAGTGCTTGGGGGAATTTCGCTTGTGGGTCCAGTTGGTATTTTAGTTGGACCCTTAACAGTAAGCTTGCTCTATACCCTTATCTCTATTTATAGACATGAGTTTAAAGGAAATGAACACAATACATTTGTATAATACCTTAACTCGTGAGAAAGAGATTTTTTCCCCTCTTAATAAAAAAGAAGTCCTAATGTATACCTGCGGACCAACAGTTTATGGCTACCCCCATATTGGAAACTATCGTGCTTATATTTTTGCCGATACTTTAAAAAGAGTTTTATTGTACAGCGGATATAAAGTAAAACACATAATGAATTTGACTGATATTGACGACAAGACAATTCGCGATTCACAAAAAGAAAATAAAACACTCAAAGAATTTACCCAATTCTATACTAAAGAATTTTTCAAAGATATAGAATCTCTCAATATTATAAATCCAGAAAAATTTACCAAAGCTACAGATTATATAGATGAGATGGTAAAGATTATAAAAAAATTGCTGGAAAAAAAATTGGCTTATAAAAGTGAAGAAGGTTCAGTTTACTTTGATATCAAAAAATTTAAAGACTATGGCAAGCTTTCACATCTAGTGCTAGAAAATCAGAAAGAAAATGCATCAGGCAGAATAAACAAAGACGAATATGAAAAAGACAACGTGCAAGATTTTGCGCTTTGGAAAGCGTGGGATGAAAAGGATGGTGATATTTTTTGGGACCCCTCGACATGGCTCGGGGCAAGCACAGAAATAGGCAAAGGGCGCCCTGGATGGCATATTGAATGTTCGGCGATGTCTATGTCGAACTTAGGAGAACAAATAGATATACATACTGGTGGAGTGGACAACATTTTTCCCCATCATGAA
>C687J35174_10005289_pt1 | contig 17068 bp, 15 predicted proteins | sample RifCSPhighO2_01_FD_35174 | JGI IMG/M metagenome (IMG submission 35174) | reverse complement strand
CTAGACGGTCTGGTAGTACCGGTGGGAGATTGTATTCGGCTCACTGAGGCAATTCGGGTATTATTAAAAGATCAGGCAAAAAGGGAAAATTTGAAAAATGAAGCAATGAAAGTTGTTCAATCCTTGCCAGACAAAGAACAGTATTTGAAGAATTACTTTAATGTATTATCAAAAATAATATGAAAACCATTATTGCTATTCCAACTTATAATGAAAGTTTGAATATCGAAGAATTAATTAGACAGGTATTTCGTTATGTTCCGGATACGTCAATTTTGATTGTGGATGATAGTTCGCCCGATGGGACTGGTCAGATAGTGAGAAATTTACAAAAAGAATTTACTACGCTCGAACTTTATGAACGACCCCATAAGATGGGGCTGGGTTCGGCGTACGTAGAAACTTTTGAGAAAGCGATTAAAAATCAGGTTGATGCCGTGATTACTATGGATGCGGATTTTTCTCATGATCCTAAATATCTTCCAGAAATGATTCGCATATTAGAATCCGAAGACGTTGTGATTGGTTCACGATATATTCCGGGTGGTGGCACGGGGGGTTGGAATGCCTGGCGAAAATTTCTAAGCAAATATGGCAATAAATATTATCGTTTTATTACTCGAATACCAATTCACGATTGCTCTGGGGGATTTAATGGAATTCGGATAAATATGCTTAAAAAATTAGATTTCCCCTTTCTTCTTACCTTTAAAGGATATTCGTGGCAACTCGCTTTTCGATTTTCATTATATAAGTTGGATGCTCGCATGAAAGAGATACCCATTTTCTTTCGCAATAGGGTTAAGGGACAATCCAAATTATCCAATCAAATTATCCGGGAGGCGCTTCTGACTCCTTGGCGGCTTATTTTTCGTAAATCATGAAAACTCTATTAATTGTCACGCAGGTCGTGGATCACCGGGATGACAATCTCGGTTTTTTTCATCGGTGGCTGGAAAAATTTTCTGAACAGGGAAATCTTATCGTGATTGCCAATCGGGTGGGAGAAGCTCGTTTGCCGGCGAACGTGAAAGTATATTCGCTGGGAAAGGAAAGGGGTTATGGTCGGCTACGGCGTTTTTTTATTTACCGATGGCTTTTGTTGCAGTTGTTATGGAAAGTTGACGGAATTTTTTACCATATGTGTCCGGAATATGTCCTGGCCGCTGCTTTCTGTCCAAAATTATTTCGAAAGAAAACCGCGCTCTGGTATGTCCATAAAAATGTGGATTGGAAATTGCGCTGGGCAGAGCGTTTAGTGGATAAAGTATTTACTGCTTCTCTGGAGAGTTTTCGATTGCCCAGCAGTAAAGTGTCAATTATCGGCCACGGGATTGATATGGATTGGTTTCAATATACGGATGCGCGTCCGGAGAAACCGATTAAATTATTAGTTGCCGGGAGAATAGCTCCGGTAAAAGATTTACGAACGATGATTCTTGCTTTGGCAAAAGTAAACGGTTTAATCGCGGAAAAATTGGAATTAGATATAGTCGGCGATCCGATTTTAGCGGCGGACCGAAAATATGCAGAATCTTTGCGGACGTTGGTAAAAGAATTGGGAATTGAATCTCAAGTCCATTTTCGGGGCGGCACTGTTTATGAGGCGATGCCGGATATCTATCGATCACATCATTGGCTGCTGCATGCCAGCCAGACGGGTAGTTTGGATAAGGCGGTATTAGAGGCGCTGGCCTGCGGGGTTATCGTTTTTACTTCCAGCGAGGCCTATGATAAGGTGGAAGCGGCAATTGTCCATTATAGGGCCGGCCATGCCCAAGAATTAGCCGAAAAAATGGCTGAACTCTATAATGGCAAGAAACAATTTGATGTCCGTTCCAGCGCGGTTTGGGTGCGTAGCCATTATGGATTGGATAAATTAGTTCAGAAAATCATTGATTGGTATGTGGAATAATATAAAAACTTTTTGGCAAAAAGAAAAATTGATTTGTATTATTGCGCTGATATCGGTTATCGCGAGTTTGGTGTATTCATTTGGGTATCGGATTCGACCCGCGGTAGACGCTTTCGCCTACGATCAAGTGGGCTGGCATCTCGCGACTGGGCAGGGATTCCGTTTAGACCTGGCCGCGCCGTTAATTCAAGACGAAGCTATTACTTATCAGGGGCCATTATATCAATTTTTTATTGCCGGTTTGTATTGGCTTTTTGGCCATCATTATGAAGCGATTTGGATTGCGCAGGCATTGCTTCGGGGATTATCTGTTATCATATTATTTTTGCTTTGCAGAGAAATATTTGGGTCAGAACAGCGGCAAATTGGTTGGATCGCCGGAACAATTTTTGGTTTGCATCCGGATTTAGTGGAAATCAGCGCGATGTTGATGACGGAAACAGTTTTTATTTTTCTAAGTATTCTCTTGGTGTATGTGATTGTCCGTTTTGAGAATGGGATGAATATCAAACGAGCCATGCTCTTGGGAATCATCTTTGCGGCGGCGGTTCTGGCCCGTTCTACGATTGGGATTTTGGGTTTGGTAATCGCCTGGCTGTGCTATCGTCAGCGGGCCTGGAAACCGTTTATTGTTTTTGTAATGATAGGCGGATTATTAATGACGCCTTGGATTGTACGAAATTATCGGACCTATCATATCTTTTTGCCTACGATGGCTAATTTTGGTTATAACTTTTGGGTAGGGAATCGCATTGACGCGGATGGCGAAGGGGGGAACCCCCAAGTTCTCCTGGATGCGATTAAAGAAAAAGGCGCAATTGAAGCCAATTATTACGCGCTGGCGCAGTTTAAAACATTTATCAAGGCGCATCCATTGCAGTATCTCAAGCTGACCGGTAGCCGAGTGCTGAAATATTTCAGCCCATTGCGGCCTATGGGTTTTTGGTTTTATCAAAAAGGAATTGGCCAATTGATTTTTGTCACTAGTTCTGCGCTGACCGCACTGATTTTATTTATTACCAGTTTTGCTGGTTTAGGCATTGCGTGGCAGGAGGAGCGGCAGAATATCCGACTGCGAGTCGTGGGTATTACCGCCCTGCTTACTTGTCTTTCCATAGTCTTAATTTTAGTAGAAACTCGCTATCGGCTTCCGATTTATCCGTTTCTTGCGGTATTTTCCGGTTTGGCGGCGCAGCGTTTACTGCAGAACTGGCAGCAATATAAAATTTATTTAATAAAAGCGTTCGCCGTTGTGGGAGCAATAATGGTATGGGATGTGGCGTTAGAATATGATAAAGTCATTGAGAAATTACGGGGGATGTTTTAAGGTAAAAACTCATGGAAAATCCAGAACTAAAATCTAAAGTAAAAAGTTGGTGGAACGGATATCCGTTTACTTATTTTGTAAAAGAAGCTCCGGGTAGTTGGGCGTTTTTTCGGAATGTGGACCGGAAGATTTTGAAATGGATGGGTTGGGCGCAACCGGGATATCCGCTTCTATCTGGAGTGATTGATTATCAATCTCTTAAGGGTAAAAAAATCTTAGATATTGCCTGTGGAACTGGTTGGTCTACGGAACAATTTGTTCGCTCTGGCGCCGATGTAACGGCAATTGATCTCACTCCGAAAGCGGTAGAACTCACAAAAAAGCGAATGGAATTGTACGGCCTGAAAGCCAATGTGCTGATTGCGGATGCGGAAAATCTTCCCTTTCCGGATAATTCCTTTGATTATGTGTTGGCGTGGGGTTGTTTGATGCATACGCCGGATACCCAAAAGGCGATCGGGGAAATATATAGAACACTGAAACCAGGAGGCCGTTTTGGCGCGATGATGTATAATAAACTTTCTCTGCATTGGCTGTATTATATTGTTTTTGGCAAGGGAATTTTAAAACTTCAGCTGTTGAAATATAAACTTCAAGAACTTACTAATCGCTATACGGACGGCGCGGAAATTGGCGGGAATATGCTGACCAAGTTTTATAGCGCCAGCCAGATTAAAAAAATGTACAGTCAATTTAAGGATTTGCACGTATCCATTCACGATAGCGAAGATATGTTTGATTATTTTCCGCACCGCTGGTTGCCGCTTGGAAAATTAGCGCCGCGTTTTATAAAACGTTGGATTGCGGAACATCTGGGCTTGGACCTTTGGATTGCCGGAATAAAATAAAACATGTCTTCAAAAGAAGTATTACGACAAGTGTATAAAGATTTAGCCCCATTTTCCGATGCTTATCAATCAGACTTTGTTCGTTTTCAAAAAGCGCTGGATTTTCTAACTAGTAAAGTTAATGTGGCGGGTAAATCAGTTTTGGATTTAGGTAGCGGCATTGGGATTATGGCGCTTGCGTTGCAGCGACTAGGCGCTAAGGCAAAAGGCGTGGATCATTTTATTTTTCCAACCGAAAAAGCGAATTTTTATACAATTCAGCATTTTAATGAAATCCAAAATCTTTGGAATAAAAACCAATTGGAAATTGTAAAAGGGGATATCACTCAAACGCCCTTAACCTTCACGGATGGAAGCGTAGATATTATTTTATGCGATGCGACTATTGAACATTTGCTCCATTCGCCCAAAGCTTTGTTTCAAGAAGCGCATCGGCTTTTAAAACCGGGCGGCTATTTTTTTGTGACTACCCCGAATCTTGCCAACTTATTGCGCCGAATTCGTTTTGTATTCGGACGCAGCCCGTATTGGGACCTTGAAAATTTTTTCAATCAGGAAGATAATTTCCGCGGCCATCGCCGGGAATACACACTTTCGGAAGTTGTCGAGATGTTTAGTTGGTCGGGTTTTAAAATAGTAAAACGGGGAACGAAAAATACTTTTTTTCATCCAAAGCAACTATTGGATATTCGCAAATTGCCAAAATTACTTGCTCAATTGGCAACATTAATTGCATACGTTATGCCGAAGAGCCGCGATATGGTGTTTGTGCTGGGAAGAAAATGGACAAAATCTTAATTATCAAGATTGGTGCTTTGGGAGACGTAGTACGAACTACGCCATTATTACGAGTCCTTTCTGGTGAGATTACGTGGATTACTCAGCGTAATGCGTTCCCGCTTTTGCGAAAAAACCCATTGATTCATCGCGTGGTAGACATTCAAGATATTGATCAAACGACACAAAGTCAACATTATGATCTGGTGATTAATTTAGATGAAGATCGGCAGGCGTGCGATTTGGCTACCCGTCTTAAGAAAAGAGAATTTATTGGGGCGTACTCCGATAGCGATCGTCGGCTCTATACCGACACTTCATCCGATTGGTTTGATATGGGGCTTATTTCCAAATACGGCAAGCAGATCGCAGATAAGAAGAAATGGGCTAATCAAAAAACCTATCAGGAAATCCTTTTTGCCATGTGCGGGAAAAAATTTAATGGAGAGGAATATATGCTACCCTTTCAATGTCAGAGCCAAACTGAGCAACGCATGACAGTTGGATTAGAGACACGTTCCGGAGAACGGTGGGTGGCGAAACGTTGGCCACGATTTCCGGAGTTTATAGAGCTTTTAAAACAGCAAAGTATTTCCTTTGTGCAATTCCAGGAGTTTCCTACATTGGAACAATTCGTGAATCGGATTGATACGACTTCCGTTGTAGTCACTACTGATTCTCTCGCTTTACATTTGGCGCTTGCGTTAAAAAAGAAAGTCATTGCTCTATTTACTTGCACCAGTCCCAACGAAATTTATGGCTATAACCGCCTCGTTAAAATTGTGAGCCCGCTTTTAGAAAAATATTTCTATTCCACAGATTCTTTGATTGGATCGGGGGAAGTAATTGAACCAACCATTGTTTTTGAGGCACTGCAAAAATTGAAGAATGACTTTTAACTGCTAATAGCGGTTATATAGTAATTACTAATATGATATCTATATGAAACTCTCAATTATTGTTCCGGCCTATAATGAAGAAAAATCGCTGGCAGCAGCGATCCAATGGATCAGTCATCTTTTGAAAGAAAAAAATTTTAGTGATTATGAACTGTTGATTTTCAATGATTGTTCTAAAGATGCGACTGGGGCAATTGCCGATGGATTAGCGAAAAGCGACGCGCATATTCGCGTATTTCATAATCCTACGAATCTTGGTTTCGGTTTTAATTATATTAAAGGCGTGGAAGAAGCGCGGGGAGAATACATCACGCTCTTTCCGGGTGATAATGAAAACGCTGATCCAACGCTCTGGAATGTGATTGGCGCAATCGGAAAAGCGGATATTGTCATCGGTTATACGGAGAATACCGAAGCTCGCCCTTTATCGCGGCGTTTTATTTCTTGGTTATATGGGAAGATTCTGAATCTTGGATTCGGCCTTCATATCCGTTATTACAACGGGATGTCTTTGTATAAGCGGGAATTGGTGGGAAAAGCATTGCCTTCAACTTTTGGTTTTGCTTTTGCGGCGGCAATATTAATCCGACTGATTAAATCCGGTTTTACGTATCTGGAAGTACCCATTCGTATTCAAGCTAACACCGAGACTCGGAAAACTTCCGCATTCAAAATTAAGAACATTATCAGTGTATTTAAAACCATTATTTCACTGTGGTGGGATATAATGATTAAGCGGGAAAGAATATCGAATGTGCGCAATTAACGGGTTTAATTTTAAAAATGAGTCGCTGATTCGAAAAATGAATCAGGCGACCGCACACCGCGGGCCAGACGGCACGGGTGTTTTTTTAGATGGCCAAATCTCTTTTGGACATAATCGTTTGAGTATTTTAGATACTTCCGATCGCGCCGCTCAACCAATGAAAAGCAACGATGGCAATGAAATAATTATTTTTAACGGCGAGATTTATAATTTCCGAGAATTACGAAAAAAATTGGAAGCATCATATCAATTTAAAACAACTAGCGATACGGAAGTAATTATTGCCGCTTATCAGAAATGGGGAAAAGAGTGTGTGAAGTATTTTAATGGAATGTTCGCATTTGCATTGTGGGATGAAAAAAAACAAGAACTTTTTTTGGCTCGCGATCCAATCGGTATCAAGCCACTCTATTATTTTTGGGATGGCAAGAAATTCATTTTTTCATCCGAAATTAAAGCGATTCTAGAAACCGGCGTACCGCGACAATTAAATAAGAAAGCATTGGAACATTATTTCCGAGTTCTATATTTGCCGGAACCGCATACAATGTTTGAAAATATATTTAAACTTCCGCCAGCTCATTGGGCGGTACTAAAAGATAAAAAACTGGTTATAGAACAATATTGGAAAGTGGAAGATGAGAAAATCGAAATACCTAGCAATCAGAAACAATTGGAAGAAATGGTACGAAATAAAGTCCAAAGCGCGGTTACCAGGCAATTAGTTTCCGATCGTCCGCTGGGCGTGTATTTATCCGGAGGAATTGATTCCAGCGTGGTGTTGGATTGTATGAGTAGAGAGCATAAGAATACCGATACTTTTTCTGTCGGTTTTGAATTGCCGATTAAAGAGGATATGGAAAAATTCAATCAGGATTTTTATTTAGCGCGGAAAACCGCCGCTCATTATGGTACCCGGCATCATGAAATTATGCTTGGGGAAGAAGAGGCAATTAATCTTTTTGAAAAAGCCGTATGGCATTTAGACGAGCCGATTTCTAATCCTACGATTATTCCGATGCTTCATTTAGCCGGTTTTGCCAAAGAGAAAGTCGCAGTAGTACTTGGTGGTGATGGGGGAGACGAATTGTTCGGGGGATATGAGCGGTATCGTTTAAGTCGGATTGCAAGCGTGTATCAGCATATCCCAAGTTTTTTTCGCACTGCGTTGGTCGCGTCGAGTCGTTTACAAAAGTTAAATACTCCTGCCGGGGTAGATCGTTTTTCGTTATTTCTTTTTCAGAAAGATGATATTTTAAAGCAGGTGCTTGTTCCGGAATATATAAATGAAAACACCAAACAATTTTTTAACCAGCGCTATTTTCAGAATTGGGATAAAGCGATGCCTTTTGAAAGTCATTTTATGAATGTAGACCGGCAAAGCTGGTTAGTAGATGAATCACTTATGCGTTCGGATAAAATGGCGATGGCGGCGGGGTTGGAACAGCGAGTGCCGTTACTGGATAAAGAAATAGTGGCATTGGCGTATCAAATTCCTTTAAATAAAAAAGTAAGTTATACGAATACGAAAATTATATTAAAACAGGCATTTGCGGATCGGATTCCTAAATTTTTGCTCAATCAACCAAAACGCGGCTGGTTTTCTCCAGGCGCAAAATGGCTTCGTCATCCGAAAATTGACCAGATGGCACGGGAAATGCTCTCGCCATATTATTATTCTGAAACCCAGTCGCTTTTTAATTGGGATAATTTAATTCCAATTTTGAAAGCCCACCAAGAAAAATCGCAGTATAACTTTACAGTTCTTTGGGCTTTGCTTACTTTCCAAAGCTGGGCGAGACAGTATAAGATTCAACTATAATGATTTGGGACACATTTTTTGACGAAAAAATTAGGATAATCGCTAAGCAAAAGCGGATTCTAGATGCGGGCGGTGGGCAGCCGTTTCAGAAGCATTTAGCGCCATATAAGGAGCTATTTAAGGCCGCCGACTATGTGGTACTGGATCCTAATACTTCTACGGCGCCAAATGCGGTTGTGGGCGATATTCATTCAATGCCATTTCCAAATGAGTCTTTTGATGCGGTGATTTGTAAATCGGTTTTGGAGCACGTGGAAGATCCATTTCAAGCTACGCGAGAATTATATCGAGTGTTGAAAAAAGGCGGCTATGGGATTATTTATGTTCCATTTTTATTTCCATATCACGCGGAACCGGGGTTTTATAAAGATTATTGGCGATTTACGGAAGATGCCTTGCGTTTGCTTTGCAAAGATTTTTCTAAAATAGAAATAATGAAAGTGCGGGGATTATTTGGAACAGTTGTGCATATGTTGCCGATTGCGCGATTCTGGCTGAAATGGCCGGCCTATTTTTTGGACCGCCTATTTCCCGCGCGTAACCAAACCTCTGGGTTTACGGTTTTTGTTACCAAGTAATATGAAATTGTATTACATTGCCAATGCGCGGATTCCCACGGAAAAGGCGCATGGTGTTCAAATTATGAAAATGTGCGAGGCGTTTGTTGATGCCGGGCACGAAGTAAAACTCATAGTGCCGAAACGAAAAAATCCAATTCAGGAAGATCCTTTTGCGTATTATTCGGTAAAAAGAAATTTTACTATAAAAAAACTGTGGTGCTTAGATACGGTGCGATTTGGTTTTTTTGGTTTTTTGTTAGAGTGGCTTTTGTTTTCAGAAACAGTATTTTGGTATTCATTTTTTGGGAAACAGGATATATATTTTGGGCGGGATTATATCAGTCTTTTGTACTTAGCGTTTTTTGGCAGGAAAACTGTTTGGGAAGCCCATACCGGAGAATGGAATTGGTTTGTCTGGCTTTTCTCTAAGTTTGGCGCGCGCATTGTAGTAATCAGCGATGGGCTAAAAAATTTTTATATCTCTAAAGGAGTTTCGGAAGAAAAAATCATTGTCACGCGTGATGCGGTTGATCCGCAGCAGTTTGCAGTGCGCATTGGTAAGGATGAAGCGAAAAAAAATCTTGGCATTAAAACCGATTTGCCAATAGTAATGTATATTGGCGCGTTGGGCGGTTGGAAAGGAGTAGATACATTATTGGCGGCGGCAAAATTACTCAAAGATAAAGTTCAATTCGTTATTATTGGCGGAGAAGAAAAACAAATAAAACCGTTACGCGCTGCATATCCCGAAGTTTTGTTTTTAGGTTTTCGTCCTTATAGAGAACTGTCTTCGCATCAACAAGCGGCAGACGTATTAGTTGTTCCGAATACCGCTAAGGATGCGGTATCCGCCAAATATACTTCACCGCTAAAAGTATTTGCTCATATGACTTCTGGCATTCCCATCATCGCTTCGGATTTACCCTCTATAAGGGAAGTATTGAATGAAAGTAATGCGTATTTCGCAAAACCGGATAATCCACAATCATTTGCGGAAGTAATAAAAACCGTCATTGAAAATAAAGCAGTGGCAAAGCAAAAAGCGGAACAAGCCAGCAGAGACATTGAATTATATACGTGGAAAAAGCGAGCAGAAATAATTACCCATTTTTAATTGGCGCAAGGTGCAGTTTTTCCGCTATCAAATCAACTAGGGGGACTAATTCTTTTTCCTTTTTCTCCATATTGCCGCCGCCTTCAATGTGCCAGAGTTGGATTAAGTCCACATTGGCGCTTTCTTTAAAAATGGCGGCGATAAAATGAATCAGCGGTTTTTCATCGTAGTGGAAATTTTCCAATTGTTCTTTAATCAGACGCGGGAGATCTTCAATGGCTCTGCATCTTTTAATGATCGGCAAGGTATTATAAAACGCATTGCCAAAAGTAATGACCGGTTTTTTTAATAAAGTAGCTTCCCAGCCAGCAGTGCCAGTATTAGTCGTGATCAATTTGGCATTTTGGATTAAATCAAAATTAGGTACTTCTGGTCTGATTAATTTCACATTCGGTATTTTTTTGAGTTCTTTATAATACTGCCGGGGCCGATAACCAAACATAACCGGATGTTCTTTTACGTACAGTTTGTAATGCAATGGCAGGGATTGGGCGATTTGTTTGATGAGCCACAGTTGGTCGCTGTAAAATGGCGCGTAGAGCATCATGGATGCTTCCGGCTCGTATTGCAGAGGGAAAAAAGCGAAGTCTTCTTTAAGGTTCGCTTCGTCATATAAATCATCGAAGCCAATAAGGACCCGAGTTTTTCTTTTAATCCGGTCCACTAAATAGTGCCACGGTTTTATATTTTGATAATCATCTCGGTGCTTGTCCAAAAGGTACGCAGAGAGCATCTGAAAAAACCAGCGAACAGATTGAAATATTTTCTGGGGGGAGAGAAACGCAAATTGTTTTTTTCGGTTAATTGGCCTCGCCTTAGGAGTGACTACGGCAGAATAGGAAGACGGTTTAGCGCGGAATTCATTTAGAAACTTTTCAGCTTGCTGAATATAGTTTTGGTAAGGTGAACTGTTTTTTTGTATATCGGCAAATGCTTTGTCTATAAATTCCAGGCTTTCGTAATAATGTTCAGTGATGGAAAATCTGCCGCTTAGGCTAGTGCCCCGGATAAGAAAAGTCCGGATGCCCTTTTTTCTGGCAATGTGATATAAAAGCATTGTGCTTAAATCGCCGACCACGGAGAAAACAACAAAGTCCGGTTTTTCTTCTTCCAGAAATTGAATAATCGCTTTTGCTTGCGTTTGCAGCATGCGCATCATTTCTTCATGAGTAAATTTGGGAGTATTGTAGGGGTACTCTCGGATTGGCATATTATATCGGATCAGGCGATCAACGGCTAAGTAAGGCCATAAATTTGGCAGCCCATATTCTTTTTCAAGATGTTTTATATAATTCAAATCTAAAGGCTCTTGTTTATACGTTTTAAAAACATCTTCATCCAACAACAGTTGAGTATAGTGAATATCTTTTTGAGATTGAAGAAATTTAAAACTATCGCGGATTCTTACATAACCGGAAAATTCTTGAATTCCGTATTTTTTCTTAAAGATAATCGCCATCGCGTGGCCGACGTAGGCAAAGCGCCTTAGTAGTAAGAAGCAGGCCTTCATTTTGCGAGGGCTGGAATTATTTATATCACTCATAAATTTGGTTTATTGGAAAAAAGATTGGATGCGGGATTGTAGAGAAAGAAGTCCTTGTTCCCAAAGACTAGGAAAACGAAACTCCACTATATTTTCTCCTGGCGGAACCAAGACCGCTTGAAACAAGTAATTGGCCGTATAGAGTGGCGCTGGCTTGCCATTAATCATAACTTTCCAGTACGGCTGCCGGTTTTCGCTGAATACCAAGAAACGGTGGTTTTGAGTATTAGTTTTTATGCGAAGCGTGCCGGCGGTATACAGTTGCAATTCCAACGTATCTCGGGGATCGGCTTTGGAAACTAGCGCGGCATCATTGAGAGTCAATTTTTCTAGCAAAGTTGTGCGGTTAAAGTCATCAATCGTCTTGAATACTTCAAAAGCGTTTTCCGTTTCCGTCCACTGTATATTTTTAGCAAAATACCAGCGCGGGAGAAAATAAGGATTTTCGTATATGTATACCGGAAGCGTGGAGTTGTTGATATGCGTTGTAAAAATTGGTTTCCGCTCATTTTTAAGAGTGAGAGGAGTAAGAATATATTTGATGTTGAGCATGCCCAATAATTGCGAATTTTTCTTTTCGGAAAATGCTTGCACGTATTCTTCAAAGGGAGTGGTGTCCATATAAGATTCTTTCGTGAATCTCGCTTGCCGTTTGCTGAAATAGTAGACCTCTAGCAGACGTTGCGAAGCGAGAGCTTGGTGGTTATAAAACGTGTCAAAGTTAAACGCCACGTGCGTATTGCTGTCCAACATTTCTCGAGTGAAGGCATCGCGGAATTCCGTATTGGCCAAATCTATTTTGTAAGCCTCGGAGAGTTCCGCGATAAATTGGTCGGGCGTGTACACAAAAATTCTATACGGCTGAAGAGCTGGCTTTTCTGGCGTTAGGGGCAGAGAATTGCTTTGATACGGATTGACTGAATGGAGGTATTGGGCAGTTGCTGGCTCGGTGGTGAGGTAAGATGCGGGAGTATTACCGTAAAAACCGTTCCAAACAAATACGCTGCCTAAAAAAGTTATTGCCACCGAAAGCAATTTCCATTTTTGTTGGGAAATAAGTTCGTATTTTCCTAAAGTAATATGAATGACTACAATGAGCCAGAGAATGATCGTAAATTGCACCCAGCCATTTTTGAAAGAAAAAGCGTTGAGCAAGCTGCCGGACATTTTTTCTATGACCCCCTGGTAGTAGCTGTCCGATCGGCTAAAAACTCGGTTGGGAGTATTTTGATAATGCGCCACGCCATAAGAAATAATGGAAGTCTGGATTTGCTTTTCAAAAATCGTAATGGCGCCGATTCCTAGTATGGCAACAAGTAATAATGTCCACAAACCAATGACCGCGTATTTGCTGAAACGGCGTTGGAAAAAATCTCGAATATAATCCATGCCATAGCCGGCCAATATTGCTAAAGAAAATACAATCACAAAAGACCATTTCCAGTAACCGTTGAACCACCGAAGCACAGGCAGATGGTGAAAAAGCCAAAACAGGGGAGAATTTTTCACAGTCATCAAAAGAGCGCCAACCGCAAGCGAAAGAAAGAAGATAAGATGTTCTTTGCTTTTTTTGTCTTTTATAAAAAAACTGGCAAATGCTAAGAATAATGGCAAAACGCCAAAATAGAGAAAGTGATCGTTGTTGGAGAAAGAAAAGAAAGGCAAGAGTTCTCCGTAAAAGATAGTTAGGCGCGGATACAGCATGTGCGCAAGATGGGAAAGGGTCGTAGGCATAAAGCCAGAGAATTTTAAAGGAATGCCGCCGGTTCGGCTGGAAGTAGCAATGAATCCAAGTATGGATAGGAACCAGGGCAAGAGAATCAAAACACTTGCAATTACCGAGGTTAAAAGCAAAACTGGACGGCTGTAACTGGAATGTTCCGTGCCCCGATTTTTAATAAACAAATATGCTGTAAAAATTCCAGCGGCTACCAATGCGTAGATAATCATCTCTGACCATCCGCCAAACCACGAATATGTAAGCAGGGGCAGCCAAAGCCACAACCACTTTAGGTTGCCTTGCATTATTTTCAGAGAGCATAGGAAGGATAATGGCAAAAAGGGCATTAATGTAGTGATGCCGGTTATGGGAGCGTAGGTGATAATTACACCGCTGAATGCGTAAGAAATGGCCGATACCAAACTTGCTGATCTGCTTAATTTCAACGCTCGCGTAAAAGCGTAAAGGCTTAAACCGTTAATAACGAAGAACACAAATACCAGTAAATTGTTGGCTAAGAATGCTGGCAGAAATTTAAGAGTGACAATGAAAATTGGATTCATGAAACCGTCCAACGTGAGGTGAATTGGATATCCGGAGTGGTACGCAGGCCACCAATTTGGCAGCATATGCAAATCATAGACAAAGTATTTCATTACGTTGAAATACATATAATGGTACTGCGCGGCGGATTTTTGGGGGAAAATCAACTCGCCTAAAACCATTGGGCCAAAAAGAAACCATGCGCCAGCGGCAAGGGTTAAAATAACAAGGCCAAAATAGAAGTATTTGGAATGAAAAAATTTATTTTTTTCTGGCGGTAATGAGTCCATATGCTTTTCAATATAACTACATTTTGACATAATTAGCAATTAGAGATACAACTATACTATTAATGCCTAAATTACATGATTAAACTACCCGATTTTTCCAAATCATTTGAATACGAAAATAATTTTTATTTAAGCTGCGATAATACTCGATTTGGCAAAGTAATTGCCCACTATGAGTTATTCAAGCTAACCAAGGACTTGCCGGGCGCCATAGTGGAATGTGGCGTTTACAAAGGCGCGAGTCTGGTGAGGTTTGCCGGTTTTAGAAGTATATTTGGCAACGCATTTTCCCACAAAATAATTGGTTTTGATACGTTTGGTAAATTTCCAGAGACCAAATATAAAGAAGATAAAATATATAGAAAGAGACTGGTTGAGGCGAGTGGCGAGCAATCTATTTCCAAAGAGCAATTATTGGAAGTTTTCAAGAACAAGGGGATAGATAAAAATATTGAACTAGTGGAAGGAGACGTAGTGAAAACCATCCCCGCGTACCTTAAAGAAAATCCGCATTTAAAAATATCTTTGCTGAATTTGGATGTGGATATTTACGAGCCTTCGGTCGTGATCTTGGAAGATTTATGGCCGAGAATTGTAAAAGGCGGCGTTTTGATTTTGGACGATTACGGTGTTTTCCCCGGTGAAACCAAAGCGGCGGATGAATTCTTTAAGAATAAAAATGTGACAATCCAGAAATTCCCTTTTGCGATGACTCCTTGTTATATAGTAAAAAATGAATTCTAAAGGAAAAACCGCATATTCTTTTCCGTCCGGAAAATTTTTTCTGAAATTTAGAACAGCAATCATTACGGGCGTAGGCAGATCTGGAAAAACCACGCTCGGCAATGTGCTGGCAACGCATCGTTACGTTGAATATTATGAAGAGCCCTGGATACTGAATTTGTTGCCGGCCATGGTGAAATTGAAAATGGTTAATGAAGAAATGGGAAAAGATATGTTTGTCACGTATCTTCACGAGCTCATGAACGACATGATCTTATTGCGCCAGGCGAATTTTCGTCCGAAAGACGACAGCAGTATCTGGACCAAAAAAACCAGAGCGGAAATTGCTTTACGATTGAAGTCGTTGCAAAGCCGTTCCGACGTCAAGAATTTTGTAAAAAAGCATGATCCGCTTTTTTTAATGATATTGCGGGAAGCGCCATTGTTTAATTTGCCGGCAGTTTTTAATTTTCTGCCCAATTGTAAAATTGTCCACGTCGTTAGTCGGGGAATGGACGTAGCGAATCGAATCCAAGAAAAAAAATGGCTTTCAGATAAAAATTTAGCCAAACCGCCGCACGCGCGGATTTATTATCCCACCACTCATCAAGGCAAGATTTTTTATATACCGTCCTGGATAGCGCCAAAAGACGCGAAGCAATTTATCAGCTCTTCGGAATTTGAACGGGCGCTTCTCTATTGGTGTTCGTTGATGGAGCATATAATGGAATCGCTGAAGCAATTAAAAAATAAAAAGAAAAATATCCTGACAATTAAGTTTGAAGACTTTTTAGAAAATCCCCCAAAGATAGTTAAGAGCGTTGCTTCCTTTTTAGACATACAACCGTCATCGATCACTAAAACCGCCTTAGGCAAGGTAAAGAAACATCAAGCTCGGAACCCAATCCCTAAATTGTCCAAAGAATTGCTTGCGAGAACAAAAAAAATAGATACTTATTTTGGCTATGGCTGGAACTAAACAATATTTTGAAGAGAATGCGAAACAATGGATTTTAGATGGCTACAATGATAGTGGCTATAATTACCCGACGGCATGGCATCGGGTCCGAATAGTGTCTAAGTTTCTAACTCGTTTGAAGAACAAGAGATTAAAGATTCTTGATGTTGCTTGCGGCGGAGGGGACTTGGCGATTTGTTTGGCGCAGGAGGGTTACGACGTAGTGGGTGTAGACCAATCGAAAAAAATGATTGAAGTAGCGGAAAACCGGCGGATGAATTTACCAAAACAGATTCGCAATCGCCTTCAGTTTATACGCGGAGAAGTCGGGAAAGTAAAATTAGACGCAAAATTTGATATCGTTACGGCGCTTGGTTTTATTGGCTATTTGCCAAATGATAGCGCTCTCTTTAAGATAGCGGACACTTTATTAAAGCCTAATGGTCATCTTATTGTTTCTTGCCGAAATCGCTTATTTAATATGCGAAGCATCAGCTTTAGAACTAAGGACGAAATTAAAAACCAAAATGCCCTGAATCTGGTTAATGAACTGGAGGGGTTGTATAGCCAAGTGCCGGCAAGAGATGCGGACAGATTTATTCAAAGGTTAAAAGAGGTATCTAAAAAATTACCAGAAAAGACAGCGTACGATAAAGCATTAATGCTTTCTCCTTCGGAAAAATATAGTTCTTATGTTTCCAAATTAAAGGATCCAGTTCGGCAAAGCACTCCCAAGGAATTGCAAACCACAGCTTTAAAATGCGGATACAAACACGCGGCGTATTATGGCGTACATCCGCATTTAATGGATCCGAATCTGAATAAAATGCTCCCACCGCAAATTTTTAACAAAATATCTGGCTGCTTGGAGGCATTAGAAGATTTACCGATTAGTCTTGCTTGGAGTTCGGTGTTTATCGGCGCGTTTCAAAAAAATCATGGAAAAAAATAAAGTAAAAAAGATTGTCTTTTTAACCGGAACCCGGGCGGATTTTGGCAAGATTAAATCCTTGCTTTCTATTTTGCAGACCTCCAAAAAATTTGAAACCCACATTTTTGTGACTGGCATGCATTTGAATCCGAAATACGGAGAAACGGTCCGGGAAATTGAAAAATGCGGTCTGCCGAATATTTACAAATTTATTAATCACAGTGAGTATGCCGGCCAAGATGCCATTTTGTCCGAAACCATCCGCGGTTTTAGTAATTTTATTAAATCTCTACAGCCGGATTTGATTGTTGTCCATGGTGACCGAGTAGAGG
>C687J35174_10005285_pt1 | contig 17070 bp, 11 predicted proteins | sample RifCSPhighO2_01_FD_35174 | JGI IMG/M metagenome (IMG submission 35174) | reverse complement strand
TCATTGCCGGAGTAACCGCCATTATTTCCGGATCTTCAAAATTGGCAACAATTCTCCTAAGGGCTTGTGGATGAACAAAGGAATCAGCATCCAAACAACCAACCAGATCGCTTTTTGTCCTTTCCAGCGCAAAATTAACTGCCGTATGTTTTCCTCCATTTGGCTTTTGCAAAAGAGTGATTTGTTTGTTCCTGGAAAATCTTTGTAAAACATTCCAAGTCTTATCAGTACTGCCGTCATCGACAACGAAAACCGACAACAGATGCCTTGGGTAATCAAGTTTCAAAAGAGAAAAAACTGTTTTCAAAACAGTGGCTTCTTCGTTCCAAACAGGCACTATGATAGTCACGCTTGGCAATGCAATATTTTTCTTAAAGGAAGAAAGAAATTTTCCTTTTTGATCTTTGATTTCAAAATAGGTAACTAGCAAAAAAACCTCAAAATAAAGGGCTAGAAACAAAAGTGCGTATGTTATTATTTCGTCTATTGCGGCCATCTTTATGTGTTTATTATCTTACCACTGCGTTAAAGGTTTGTTTGGTTGTCTCTTCCAATTTTTTGTGCAAAGCATCGACTTCTCCGCCAGTCAAAGTTTTTTCAAGAGATCGGTAGATTATCCTAAATGCATAACTCACTTTGCCTTTGCCAAACTTTTCCTCGTTTTCATAAGTATCCAATAATTTCATTTCTTCCACAAGCTCTCCCGCCACATCACGAACCACTTCATAGTAATTATTGAGCGACATTGATTTGTCGACGATAAATGATATGTCCCGCGCCACCGGCGGATATTTACTAACTTCTTTAAATTTGCTGTTTATGTCTTTAAATTGAGCGGTTATGCGCGGATCGTCAGACCAAAGTATGCGGATGTCTGGGATCCCCATTTTGATCATAGCCAAGCGGTCGCCAAAACCGAAAGCCCAACCGTTGTAAACATCTGGATCAAGACCAAAATTTTTAAGAACCTCTTCATGTACAAGACCCGCGCCATTAACTTCAAGCCAATCTCCATTGAACTTGATGTCCATTTCTACCGACGGATCAGTGAATGGAAAAGTGTCTACAAGAAATTTATATTCGATATCGTCGCCAAAAACACTTTTTGCCAATTCAATTTGAACTTGTTCTAGATCTTCAAGAGTGATTTTCTTTTTGTCTTTCTTGCATACATATAGACCGTCGATTTGATGAAAAGCCGGATAATGATTGCGGTCAATTTCATCCTTGCGAAAGACAATGCCGTGCGAAAGAGCTTTGATTTCGCCTTCTTGTTCAAGTTTTTTTAACACGTCATGCTTTTTCAAGTAATACGACCACATAACCGTCATTTGTGTGCGAAGAACATGGTTTTTATCTACATAATAAGTATCCGTTTCTTTCCGGCTTGGATGATCTTTTGGTGTGTTTAGAAGATCGAAATTTTCTTCAACAGTCACAACACGAGGAAATTCAACAACATCAAAATCCTTAAAGCGGGGCAAATTTAAAATCTGATCAAAAAGAATTTTGACTGGAGAACCCGACTTGCGAGTCAGATCGGGAAGATCAAGAAGTCTTTTGATGCGAAGGGCTTCGGTATCGTCCCTGTTTTCAAGACTTTTCAAAATCTCCTTTTCGTGGTCAAGTGGAATCACGTATTCTTTCATTATTATCCTAGTTTTTGATTAAATTTCGATTAATTTGGGACTTTCTTTTGTCTTGGCTATTTGTTATAATATAACAAATAATGAATAAAAAGAAAGATAAACCTAGTTCATATGGCGCTGAATCGATCACGGTCCTTGAAGGTCTGGAGCCGGTGCGCCGAAGGCCAGGAATGTACATAGGCACCACCGGGCCGGACGGACTTCATCATCTCATTTGGGAAATTTTTGATAACTCTCGCGACGAGGCCATGGGCGGCTTTGCAGACGATATAGAAATCGCTCTTTTGCCGGGCAACAAAATAAGGGTCACAGACAATGGGCGAGGGATACCGGTAGATGTCCACAAACAAACAAAGGTGTCCGCGCTTGAGACCATAATGACAACCCTTCATGCCGGCGGAAAATTTGGCGGCGACGGATACAAAGTGTCTGGCGGACTTCACGGAGTTGGAGCTTCTGTGGTAAACGCGCTCTCTGTTTATATGAAAGTAGAGGTCCATAGAGATGGAGGTGTTTTTATGCAGGAATATTCGAAAGGCAAAAAGAAAGCGCCAGTCAAAAAAGTTGGCTCTTCCAAAATGAACGGCACCATTACCACCTTCGAGCCAGATGTGGAAATTTTTAAAGAAGTAAAATTTGATTTTGAAAGAATAGTCCACCATATGCGCCAGCAGGCTTACTTGGTGAAAGGCTTGCGTATAAACGTACTCGATCTGCGAGAGACAAACCAAAAAATCGGCGAAGCTTTTTACTTGAGAGAACTTGGCTTGGATTCACCGAGCATGAGCTTTTATTTCGACGGCGGCCTCATCTCTCTCATCAGATTTTACAACCACAACCAAAAACCGGTACACAAAAATATTTTTTACGTAGAAAAAGAAACAACTCCCGGATCGGGAGAAGTGGTAGAAGTCGCTCTCCAGTATGTAGACGACATTTCAAGCCGTATAATGCCTTTCGCAAACAACATATACAATCCGGAAGGAGGCACACACATTACCGGGTTTAAAACCGCTCTAACTCGCACGGTCAACAACTACGCAAAGAAAAACGGTGCCACAAAAAACGGTGAGGACGCATTCACGGGAGACGATGTGCTTGAAGGACTCACGGCAGTGATATCAGTCAAATTGAGAGAGATCCAATTTGAAGGCCAGACAAAGGCAAAGCTCGGGAGCGTCGAGGCCAGGGGAATGACCGAAGAGGCCTTCGGCGCGGCTTTTGCCGAATTTTTGGAGGAAAACCCGGATGATGCAAAGTCGATAGTAAACAAAGCTATTTTGGCGCTACGAGCGCGAAAAGCGGCAAAAGCGGCTAAAGATTCGATTCTTCGCAAAGGCGCTCTTGAGGGGATGACCCTGCCCGGCAAACTTGCAGATTGCCAAAGTGGCACCAGCGCTGAAGATTCGGAATTATTCGTGGTAGAGGGAGATTCGGCCGGAGGCACAGCCAAAACAGGAAGAGACAGGCGCACGCAAGCAATACTTCCGCTCCGAGGGAAAATTTTAAACATTGAGCGCGCCAGACTCGACAGAATGCTCGCAAGCGAACAAATCAAAAACTTGGTAGTTGCTTTGGGCACAGCTATCGGCGACACCTTTGATATAGAAAAGCTTCGCTATCACAAAATCATAATCGCTACAGATGCCGATGTTGACGGCGCCCACATCCGCACTCTTATTCTAACTTTACTTTACAGATATTTCAGACCGCTTATTGACGGAGGTTTCGCCTACATAGCCCAGCCCCCACTTTATAAAATTAAAAAAGGCAAGGAAATTTTTTATGCCTATACTGACGAAGAAAAGTTTAAGATTACGGGAAAAGACGCCGATATAGAAGAAGTGGAGAGTGGCGAGAATGAAGCAGGCGAGAGTGGAGAAACTGAAGAAGCCACCTCCGCTAAAGCTACGGCGAGCCGAAGCAAGATTTCCATCCAACGCTACAAAGGTCTCGGGGAAATGAACGCCGAAGAGCTTTGGGAGACAACAATGGACCCGAAAAGGCGAGTATTAAAAAGAGTGACGGTTGATGACGCTCAAGAAGCTGACAGGATTTTTGACGTCCTCATGGGCACCGACGTCCCCGCCCGCAAATCTTTCATCCAGTCAAACGCCAAACTTGCAACGATTGATATATAGCTTATTTCCTCTCTTTGATTTCTTTTTGGATTTTTTCTAAGAATTTTTCTAAAGACATTGAGCCAACACTTCCTTTGTCAGCACCTCCGACTTTTTCTGTCCGATTTTCGACGGTTACTTCGTTTGATTCAATTTCTTTGTCACCAACAACTAAAAGATAGGGTATTTTTTGCATTTTGGCTTCGCGGATTTTTTTGCCTAAAGTTTCGTTACTTTCGTCCATTTCGGCTCTTACTCCTACTTCAATCAAATTGTCGAAAACTTTTTTTGCATATTCCAAATGTTTATCACTTATAGGCAANACTTTGACTTGCACCGGAGATAACCATACGGGGAACATACCTCCCAAATGTTCAAGCATTATGGACATAAATCTTTCAAAAGAACCCATAATAGCTGCGTGTATCATAACTATTCTCTCTTTCTTTCCTTCTTCATTTACGCAAGTCAAATCAAAACTTTCCGGCATATTCACATCAAGCTGAATAGTCGCAACCTGCCAATCCCGTCCCAAAGAATCTTTACTCATAAAATCCAGCTTTGGGGCATAGAAAGCCGCTTCCCCGGACGCCTCAAAATATTCTGTCTTATTTTCTGCCGCCACTTCTTTTAGAATTTTTTCGGCTTTTTGCCAGAGCTCTGTATTGCCCAAATATTTTTCAAGGTGATCCATATCTCGCAAAGACAAGCGCAAACGCAAATTCATTCCAAAAGATTCGTAAAAAATATGCACAATGTCCCAAATTTTTTGGATTTCTTCTTTTGCGTCCTGAATACGACAAAAAACATGCGCGTCATCTTGAGTGAAGGCCCTGACCCTAGAAAGTCCGTTCAATTCTCCCGACTGCTCATCTCTATAGCAAATAGTTGAATTAGCATATCTTTGTGGCAACTCACGATAGCTCCAGGGTTTGCGAGCATAAATTTGGGTATGGTGCGGACAGTTCATGGGCTTCAGAGCAAACTCGTCACCTTCGCGAGTTGTTATTCTAAACAAGTCGTCTTTAAATTTATCCCAGTGCCCACTTTTTACATACAAATCTTTTTTTGTAATGTGAGGAATTTCAACCTTTTCATAACCTCTTTCTTTCCTCAACTCCCATACAAAATCGTCCAATAAATTTCTAAGAATCGTCCCTTTCGGGGTCCAGAGGGGGAGTCCGCTTCCGACCAAATCAGAAAAAGTAAAGAGGTCCAGCTCCCGCCCGATTTCCCTGTGGTCGTTTTTATTAAGTTCACTCATGCTTAAAATGTAGCAAATATTTAAAAACTCTGCCATAGATAATCTCCTCTAACCCCTCTTTATTTTAAAGAGGGGAACCAAAACCACAGAACCCGAATATGAGTCACCCCTTCTTTAAGGTAAAGAAGGTCGAGTAAGGCGAGAGGGGGAAGATTAGTTTTACAACCTCTTTACCTTTTCGACAATCAAGCTTTTCTCGCCGTTGCGGAGAGAGAGTCGAGCTTTGACGGCAATGCACTCCTCCGGGTTCAGGATAGAAATAAATTCACTAAGCGTGCGAGGAAAAACGACTGCTTCAATAGAATCAAAAGGGTCGACAAGTTTGATGAACGCCATCTTTTCGCCTGATTTGGTAATAACAGGCCGCAACTCTTCTATAAGTCCTCCAATCACGACCACCTCTCCTTCTTTTCCATTTTCTTTGATAATTTTGAGATTTGATTTTTGAGATTTAAATTTTTCCCGAAACTGATCAAGAGGATGTCCGGAGACATAAAGACCCAAAAGCTCTTTCTCCCAGGCCAGTTTTTCAGCGGAAGATGCAGGTGGAGTTTCCTTGAGACGAAGAGAAGCGTGGCTTGAAATGCCGCTAAAAAGCGAATTTTGATCGCCATTTGAAACAGACTCTTTGTTGTATTCAAGAAGAATATCCATATTGGCGAGCATTTGACCCCTCTCGCCAAATTTATCGAAACAGCCACTTTTTATCAACGCTTCAAGAGACTTTTTATTTAAATTGCGATCATGGATGCGAGAAAGAAAGTCTTCCAAATTTTTAAATGGTCCTCCGCCAGCTGGCGGATCTTTTCTTTCGGCAGTAATCGTAGCAGCAATGCCTTCACCAAAGTTTTTGATGGTGGAAAGTCCAAAGCGGATAGTTCCGGGACTAGAGCCCGGCACCAAAGTAAAGTCAGAAAAACTTTCATTGATATCGGGGGGTAAAACAGGAAGACCCATCCTCTTGCATTCGGCGACGGAGACTGCCACCTTTTCTGTTTCGCCAGATTCACTCGAAAGCACCGCGCGCATGTATTCTCCGGGAAAATTTGCCTTGAGATACGCGGTCTGATAAGCAACTCGCCCATAACTCGCGGCATGAGCTTTATTAAAACCATAGCCTTGAAAAGGTTCGAAGAGCTTCCATATTCTTTCAGCCAATTCTTTTTTCATGCCGGAATGTTCAATGCAACCCTCAACGAATTTTATGTGCTGTTTGGCCATTTCCTCTGGAATTTTCTTGCCTACCGCTTTGCGAAATTTATCGACTTCGCCCCAAGAATATCCGGCTAGTTCTATCGCGGACATAAGAAGATCGTCCTGATAGACGAGTACTCCATATGTTTTGGATAGAAAGTTTTCCATTTTGGGATGGAGATATGTAGTTTTTTCTGTCCCGTTTTTCCTAGCAATGTAAGCATTTATGTTATCCATGGGACCAGGACGATAAAGTGCGACCATAACACTAAGATCGTGTATGACTGTCGGCTTAAGTTCCACCAGCCATTTAGTCATACCGTCGCCGTTTAGTTGAAATAGGTCTTCGGTTTCGCCCCGCGCGAGCATTTCGAAGGTTTTTTTGTTGTCAATCGGGATCTTATCAATATCAATGATAATATTTTTCATTCTTTTAACCAATTCCACGGTTTTAGAGATGATAGAAAGATTTTTAAGACCAAGAAAATCAAATTTCAAAAGGCCAGCATCTTCCACTGAATGCATGTCAAATTGGGTAATTATTTTGTTTTCACCTTTAGGATCGTATTGAAGAGCAGTAAAATCCATTATGTCACTCGGAGCTATGACTACCCCGGCTGCATGAATGGAAATATGCCGAGCACATCCTTCAATTTTACGCGCCATATTTATAATTTTTTGAGTATCAAGATCTTTTTTGTACAACTCTTTTAATTCTGGAGTTTCTTCCATCGCGCGATCTATGGTCATCGGAAATCCTTGGGCGCCCATAGGAATCAATTTTGCAATTCGATCTCCAACGGTATAAGCAAAGCCGAGAGCTCTGGCTGTATCTCGAACACTGCCACGAGCCATCATGGTGCCAAAAGTACCGATTTGGGCCACTTTATTTGAGCCGTATTTTTGTTTGACGTATTCAATCATCTGATCTCTTTTGTCGTCAGCGATATCCATATCTATATCCGGAGGAGATGGTCTTTCAGGATTCAAAAATCTTTCAAATGGCAATTCATATTCAATGGGATTCAATGTCGTAATGTAATTTAAATAGGAAACCATAGAACCGCCGGCTGAACCGCGAGTTGTGGTTACAATCCCGTTATTTTTTGCATACCTTAAAAGATCTCCGACTACTAAAAAGTATGGCGCGTAACCCTTGTCTCTTATAACTTTAAGTTCATATTCAATTCTTTCCAAAAACTCTGGTGTTGACTCAAGTCCTCTCTTTTCTAAGCCTTCATATGTTATCTTTCGAAGTTCTTCGTCATGGGTAATGCCTAATTCGGTTTTATAATCAGGAAAGACCCACCTGCCNAGCTCGAGTTCCAAGTTGCAAAGACTTGCCACTTTTTGATTNTTNAAAAGAAGCTCTTCCTCGCCCCTAAACCTCTCATTTGCTTCTTCNTGGGACAGGAAAGACAGATTTTCGTCTCCGTCGTCCCAACTTCTCTCTTTCGGCTCACCTCCTTGCATCACCGCCATCAGCGTATCTTTGGCGTCACGATCTTCGAGGTTTATGTAATAGACGTTGTGGGAAGCAATCGCGGGAATATCATTTTCTTTGGCAAATTTTACAAGAGAATGCATATGTTCATTGTGCCCCTGTATCTCNGGGTNTTTGGTAATCTCTATATAAAAATTTTCTTTAAAAATGCGTTTATAAAAATCCAGCGCCTCTTTCAGCTTTTCCTTATTTCCGCCACGCAAAAAAGTAGAGATGTCTCCGCTCCAAGAAGAGGAGACGGCAATAAGTCCTTCAGAATGCTTTTCTAAAACCTCAAAATCAATCCGTGGCTTGTAGTAAAATCCCTCAAGATAGGAAACTGTTACCAGCTTGAGTAAATTTTTGTAGCCAGTTTCATCTTTGGCAAGCAAGACAAGTCTGTATCGCTCTTTATCAACCCCAGTTTGCTTATCGCGCCTTGTGCGACCTGCAAGATACGCGTCCACTCCGATTATTGGCTTTATTCCCGCTTTTTTACATTCTTTGTAAAACTCAATTGCGCCATAAAGATTGCCATTGTCGGTGAGCGCGAGAGCTTCCATGCCATTACTTTTTGCCGCCTCTACAAGCTCCGGAATCTTCGGCAACGCCTGGAGCAGAGAGTAGTGGGAGTGGGTGTGTAGGTGGGTGAATTTCATGCGCCCATAATATCATAACTCACCCCCAAACCCCTCTCTTACATTAAGAGAGGGGAGCCACGCCATAGACACAGTTTAGAGTATAATTAATATATGAAATTAATAGTCGGAATTGACGAAGCGGGGAGGGGGCCTTTGGCGGGGCCGGTGACGGTCGGCTTGTTTAGCGCAGAAAAGAAAATGGAGCGCTGGTTGCTTAAAAATGTTTTTGAGAATAAATTGCGCGACTCTAAAAAATTGAGTAAGAAAAAACGAGAGGAAATTTTTGAAAAATTTAAAGAAATGAAAATCGAGGGAAAGATTGATTTCACTGTCGCCCATAGCTCGCCAAAATTTATTGACAATAAAGGAATTTCAAAAGCAATCCAAACGGGCATTGATCGTTCTTTAGAAAAATTACAACTTTCTTACGATCGTAAGGATATTGTAATTCTACTCGATGGCTTACTAAAAGCTCCAAAAGAATTTAAATCCGCCGGCGGGCGGACAAAAACAATTATCAAAGGAGACGAGAAAGACGTCTTTATTGCCTGCGCTTCGATAGTCGCCAAAGTTTCTCGCGATCGCCTGATGTGNCGCCTGGCCAAAAAGTACCCAAAATATGGTTTTGAGATCCACAAAGGCTATGGCACCGCCCGCCACGTTGAACTCATTAAAAAGCATGGATTATCAAATTTGCACAGAGCTTCTTTTTGTAGTTTAATAATAAACAGAAGGAGCTTGGGATGACAGAAGAACAAACCGTAGCGAGAGAAAAAGAACTCAGGAAAACATACCCTGGTTTATTTTCTTACCCCACATCGGACATTAAAGAAGGGGAAATGTATTTGGGTGACGCCTGGGGAGATGCCGTTCTTGTACAAATAGGTATTTATAGACAAAACGGACTTCCGAGCGTAAGGCATGGAGCCAGAAAAGAATTCCCCGGAAAACCGAGCACTTATCCAATTTTTGTGCAGGTCAAGGAGTTCGTACGGGTCGAGAGTGCCTACAAACACATCGTAAATTTGTGACCTCAATGGTCCCTGGATTCAATCCCGCCCATAAAGCGGGGTTGCCTTTTTATACAAATAAGCTATACTCTAATTTATGGTAGTGCGAATGCGACACACAAGAAGCCACACGGCAAACCGCCGGAGCCATCACGCTCTAGCGGCTGTTTCGCTTGCCCTTTGTAAAGACTGTGGAAGCCCAAAGGCGCCTCATGCAGTTTGCAACATCTGTGGCAAATACAAAGGCAGACAAGTTTTGGATGTGCATTCTAAAGTTGAGAAAAAGGCAAAGAAAGCAAAAGCTCGGGCTACCAACAAATAATTAACCTAATTATTCTAAGTACTCTAATTGACCTAAAGAATTCCCAATTAGATTGTGGATTTTTTAGAATAATTAGTATAATTAGATTAATTAGACATTTATGGCTAACAGGCACCTTGCAAGACAAACGGCTCTCCAAGCTCTCTATGAGTGGGATTTTGGTGGCAAGAAAACCGAACCCGAAGAAATACTGTCTCGGAACATGGAGGAGTTTGCCCCAGGCATGTCTTCCGACAATTTCGTAAAAAATCTGCTTAAAGGTGTGGTCTCAAAACAAAAAGACCTTGATGAAATCATAGCCAAAGCCGCTCCAGACTGGCCGATCGAGAAGATAAGCGTGATGGACAGAAACATTTTGCGGCTTGGCCTTTATGAACTTCTTTTCGCAGACAGAGAACAGGTGCCACCGAAAGTGGCCATCAACGAAGCCATCGAACTTGGTAAAGTTTTTGGCGGGGAAACTAGTGGCAAATTTATAAACGGCGTCCTTGGCGCAGTCTATAAAGAGATGGGCGAGCCCGGCAAAGACGACAAAGGCAGGCCCGAAAAACCAGTGCCACTTGAAGCTTTGGCGGGCGCGGTGATTTATGCCAAGAAAGACAGCGATATTTACCTCTGCCTAGTCCACGATGTGTTTGGTCATTGGACACTATCAAAGGGGCACATAGACTCTTCAAAAAAAATAGAGAGCGAGCTCAAAAAAGCGATCAAAGAAGAGCTTGGGATCAAAATCAAAGTCGCCGAGCACTTGGGCCACACCGAATACGGCACTTATGATCCGGAAAAAGGCAAGATAAAAAAGCGAGTTGAATACTATCTTGCGGAAACTGATTACACCGATGTCTCTTTGCAAAAAACAGGTGGGCTCGATGACGTAAAGTGGTTCAAACTTGCCGATATTCTTGATCTAAATTTTTATAATGACATCTTGCCGATAGTAACGAAAGCTATAAATATATTAGTAAAAAGTTAACGCAACTTGACCAACATGAAAGAGAAGGACCTAAGCGGATTTGAAGAATTGGTAGGCATAAAGTTTAATGACAAAGACTTACTTAAGCAGGCATTTACTCACCGCTCTTTTTTGAATGAAAATAGAAACGCAAAAGGCGGGCACAATGAGAGGTTGGAGTTTTTGGGAGATGCCGTGCTCGAGCTTGTGATCACCCGCTATCTGTTTGATGAGTATAAAAACAAAAACGAGGGCGACCTGACCTCGATAAGAAGCGCTCTTGTCAACGCCCAGACTTGCGCCGAAGTGGCAAGAAACCTTGATGTAAATGATTATCTGCTTCTCTCTCGCGGAGAAGCGAAAGACACCGGCAGAGCCAGACAATACATTTTGGCCAACGCTCTCGAGGCGATCATTGGTGCTATTTACTTGGATCAGGGATATGAAGTTGCAAAAGATTTTATTGAAAAATACATAACTCCGCTTACAAAAAAAATCGTTGAAGAAGAACTTTGGGTAGACTCGAAAAGCAAATTTCAAGAGAGAGCTCAAGACGCTGTCGGTATTACGCCTTCCTATAAAACAGTAAAGGAGATTGGTCCCGATCATGAAAAGAAATTCACTGTTGCTGTTTTTCTTGGTGAAGAAAAGGTCGCCGAAGGCGAGGGAGACTCCAAACAGGACGCCGAGCAGTCGGCGGCTCGCCTGGCGCTAAAAGAAAAAGGGTGGTAACTGCTTTTTGTGTTAAAATGTTTTTATGCTCAAATCGCTTGAAATCGGCGGGTTTAAAAGCTTCGCCAAAAAAACCGAACTTAGTTTCAAATCAAAAGTAACCGCAATTGTCGGACCAAATGGTTCCGGCAAATCAAACGTTGCCGAAGCTTTTCGTTTCGCTTTGGGCGAACAATCGATAAAATCAATGAGAGGTAGGAGAGGTGAGGATTTGATTTGGAACGGCTCAAATGAAGTCTCTCGCTCAAACCGAGCGCAGGTAAAGATTGTTTTGGATAACCCGGAAAATATTTTGGGGCTTGATTTTGATGAGATTTCAATCGAAAGGGTTGTAAGCAGAGACGGAGGCAACGAATATTACCTGAATGGCAGTCAAGTTCGGCTGAAAGACATTTTTGAAATTCTCTCAAAAGCCCACATCGGAGCATCAGGCCATCACATCATATCCCAAGGAGAGGCAGATCGGATACTGACGGCGAGCATCAAAGAAAGGAGGGAGATCATAGAAGATGCTCTCGGACTCAAAATTTATCAATACAAAAGAGAGGAGAGCGAAAGAAAGCTAGTAAAGACAGAGGAAAACATAAAACAAGTTGAGTCTTTGCGAAGAGAAATCGCGCCTCATTTAAAGTTTTTGAAGCGTCAGGTAGAAAAAGCTGAAAAGGCAGAGGAATTGAAGACAAGACTGGTGGTTCTCGAAAGAGAATATTTAAAAAAAGAACTGGTTTTTATAGAACAAGCAAAAAATAAAATAGGGGAGCAGAAGAAGCCCCTGGAGAGCAGACTAAACGCGCTTGATAAAGAGATGGAATCAGCAAAAGAAGTGCTTGAAAATTCTTTAGAAAAGGATGGTAAGAGCCAAGACCTTTTAGAAATAGAAGACNCGATTAAANCCGAGAGAGAAAACAAGGACGCGCTATACAGNGAGGCCGGAAAAATCGAGGGTGAAATAAACGCAAACAAAAGAAANATAGAAAAAATTGAAACCGAGCAAAGATCGGAAGAAAACAAAACCGTGCTTCTAAAAGAGGTAGAGGATTTGGAAAAGGAGATTAACGCATTTTCTGAAATAAGCAAAATTTTTGAAAAAATAAGATCTTTCATTCTTAGCCATAAATCAAAATTTGACCACAAATACGCAGACGAGTTGAAAGAGAAAAATCAAGAGTTGGCAGAAGAAAAAGTTTTGGTGGACGAAAAAATAGAAGAGGCAAGCGCTCGGCTTTTTGAGCTATCGGCCACTTATCAAAAAATAAAAGACTCGATCGAGAGAGATAAAAATTCAAATCGAGAGGCGGAAAAAGCCATTTTCAAAATAGCCGGCGAACAGACAGAGATACGTTCAAAAATCAGCTTGATAGAAGCAGACGAAAGACAGCTAAAGACAATCGAGGATGATTGGAAAAGAGAGCTCACTGAAGCAGGCGCATTGCTTGGGAGCGCTATTTTGGGTTTCGAAAAAGACGAGTTGGAGATTTCTGATGAAAATTATAGGGGAGTCAGAGATGAAAAACGGCGCGAACTGGAAAAAACAAAAATACGCCTCGAGGAACTTGGGGGTAACAGTGGGGGAGATATTTTGAAAGAATATAAAGAAACAAACGAGCGCGACGCATTTTTAGCAAAAGAGCTTGAAGATCTTTCTAAATCAAAGAAATCTTTGGAAACTCTGGTTAAGGATCTTTTAGAAAAACTGGATACCGAATTTAAAGAAGGAGTAGGAAAAATCAACAAAGCTTTTCAAAAATATTTTGAGATAATGTTTGGTGGCGGAAATGCCGAACTGAAGATTGAAAAACTGGTTAAAAAATTTAAAAACGCAGACGATGCAGACGAACTCGAACAACTGAAAAATTTGACATTAGAAGAAAGTCAGGAAGAAGCTGGTTTGGAAATTTCAGTTTCTTTACCAAAGAAGAGGATAAGGAGTTTGGAAATGCTCTCCGGTGGCGAGAGAGCGCTTACCTCCATTGCCCTTCTGTTTGCTGTCTCTAGCGTCAATCCACCTCCTTTTATCATCCTCGACGAAACCGACGCCGCGCTCGACGAAGCCAATTCAAAAAAATACGGAGACATGATAGAGAGTCTCTCTAAAACTTCCCAGCTCATCCTCATAACCCACAACAGAGAAACCATGTCCCGCGCCGGCGTGATCTACGGCGTCACCATGGGTCGCGACGGCGTTTCTCGTTTGCTCTCCATCGCCTTTGATGAAGCGGTTGCCGTAGCGAAGTAAAAGTATTACGGTTTCCTTGAGAATACTGGCATTGCAAAAAATTTTTATAAATTTAAACCAACTTAAAATCCAAAATCTTTCGGTCAAGATCGGCGGAGACGAGACGGACTCGGACGGAGTCGCCAAGAGAATATTTCTTTTTTGTGTTGGCGCCGACGATAGCATAATTTTTGGCATCAAGCTGATACAAATCACCATTCATTTCTTTCAGACGGATCATGCCTTCGGCTTTGGTGCTAGGGTCTTCCACATACATGCCCCATTCGGTCACGCCGGAGATCACAGCATCAAATTCTTGCCCAACTCTAGATTGCATAAACTCGACTTGCTTGTATTTGATGCTTTCGCGCTCGGCTTCGGCCACGACGATCTCTTTTTCTGAAGCTTCGTTGCAAATTTTTTGGAGATAAGCAAACTCATCTTTCTTTATATGACCCCCATTCAAATGATTTTCTAAAATACGATGAATAACCAAGTCCGGATAACGACGAATAGGGGAGGTGAAGTGGGTGTAATATTCAAAAGCCAAACCGAAGTGGCCTATGTTTTGAGTCGAGTAGATAGCTTTGGCCATACTCCTTATAGCCGCTGTTTTCACTAAAGATTCAGCGCTATGGCCTTCTATTTTGGTAAGTAAAATATTTAAGTCTCTGGCGCTTACTTCACCACCGCGCACAGGAAGTTCGTGCCCAAGAGCCCGGACAAAGATGGCCAACTCTTCAAGTTTGTCCATGTTTGGCAAATCATGCACGCGGTAAATAGAAGCTGCTCCTGCCTGCGCGCCACGCTTTTCGAGCTTTTCGCTTATAAATTTGGCTACTTCTCTGTTTGCAAGAAGCATCCACTCTTCGATCATCTTCATGGTATCCAAGCGCGGTTTTTTATAAATCCTTATCGGTTTGCCTTTTTCATCTAGTTCAAATTTCACCTCGTCAGTCTCAAACTCAATAGCCCCTTCTTTTTTGTTTTCCGCACGGTAAATGTTTGCAAGACGGTTGAGCTCTGCAAGCGGCTGAAAAAAGTTCTCTGAGGAAAGTCTGGCCGAGCTTTGCGAGGAGACCCCCGTCCGACTCGGCGTCGTGCCGGGCGGGCGAGGACTTTCGGAAGAGAATCTTTTTTCAGCCGCATTTAATACTTCTTGCGCTTCTTCATAACTAAATCTCTTGTCAGAATTTATTATTGTTTTACCAAACCATCTCTTCAAAATTTTACCTCCGCCAACTGGCGGATTTTTTTCAATTTCAAAAACAGCAGAAAAAGCGAAGCGGTCAACATTTGGATTTAGGGAACAAAGGTCATTGCTCAAGACTTCAGGGAGCATTGGAATAGTGCGGTCAACAAGATACGTAGAGAAGAGTCTTTTCCTAGCTTCTCGATCAAGTGCCGTGCCGGGACGAACAAAGTGTGATACATCAGCAATGTGCACTCCCACCTCAATTTTACCTTCACCAATTTCTCGATAAGAAAGAGCGTCGTCAAAATCTTTGGCATCAACTGGATCTATGGTGAAAGTTAAAACATCACGAAAATCTCGACGGTCAGCGCCAGCAAAAAAGTCCTCCGCAACCTTCTTTGCCTCTTCTTCAACCTCTTCGGGAAAATCGTAAACGATACCTTTGTCTAAGATAATAGACTGCATCTCTGTCTCGTGCTCTCCTTTTTTGCCAATCACCTTCAAAACTTCTCCTTTTGGATTGAGATTTTGATTTGTCCAAGGAAGCATTTTTACAAGGACTTTTTGTCCGGACGTAGCATTTTCTGGAAAAGCAACCAATTCTATTTTCCTGTAAAATTTGAAATCATCCGGAACAAAAACAAGCCCGTCGCCTACGCCATCCGCCGATTGGCGGAGCGAATTCTCCAAAGTGCCGACAAATTCAGTCTTATTTCTGTTTAAAATTTTGACCACTCGGCCTTTTTTTCTGTCGCGGTCTTTGCCAATAATCTCAACTTCAACTTCATCTTTATCAAGAGCGCAGTTCAAACCCTCTTCAAAAACAACTACATCTTCACTTCTGTCCGTATCTGGCAACATAAAAAAACCCATCGGCTTTGAGATTACCTTTATGACACCTTTTAAAGTCTTGAGGTTTTTATGTTTTGTCTGCTCTTTTTTGGGTTTATTTTTCATTATACACACCAATACTACCACAAAGACCAAACAAATGTTATAATTGGGTCATGTTTTCAATAAAAGAATCTTTGCGTTTCGGTTGGGATAAATTTAAAAGTAATTTAAATCTTTCTCTCGCCACCACCTTGCTAGTGCTCGCTGTTAGCGTGCTAGGAGAGATCGGCGGGGAAGGTAAGTCAGGGTTTTTCATTTTTGTTTTGGCATCAGTGGTACTCTCTATCATAATCAGAGTTGGTTACATCAAAATTTTCCTGAAAATGGCAGGTGGGGAAGACGCAAAATTTTCAGAAATTTTTGAGGGTTATAAAATGTTTTGGAGGTATCTTGGGGTATCAATCCTTGTTGGGCTTGCGGTGATAGGCGGGCTCATCCTATTGGTTATACCAGGGTTAATATGGGCAATAAAATATTCGTTTTCTCAAATCATATTAGTAGACACCGAAGGAAGGCCAGTCTCCTCCATGAAAGAAAGTGGCGCGATAACTCAAGGCTCAAAATGGAAACTACTTGGTTTTTACATTGTTTTGGGGCTCATAAATATCCTGGGAGTAGTAGCTCTTGGGGTAGGCCTTTTGGTTTCGATTCCAGTAAGCACATTTGCCATCATCCACGTTTATAGGAAACTTTCAAAAGAAAGAGCTGGATTGTCAGCCCACCAGAGGACGGACTTGACTCCAGTTAGCGAGGGAGTATAATGCCTATGCTCCCTTTTTGGGAGTTTTGAATACCCGCCTGCCTCGCATACGCGAGAGCGTTGCGGGCAGGGTTCCTTGAAAAATAAATAAACCCCGCACCTCACATGGTGCGGGAGAGAACGCAAGTCATGCGCGGTAAGGTGCATGACGTGCAAGTCCAAGTTTTGTCCGATTTATTAAAATCGGAAATTGATTCCAGTAGCTAGGATCAAAACAATTAAGGATGGTCTGAAAAATAGAGATATTTTTTGTTTTGTTCCGTTCCCCCGTAAAGAATTTAATTTCATTAAATTCCACGGGGTTAAAAAAATCTAAAATTAAATTTTTGATTTATTTTTAGAGTTTGATCCTAGCTCAGGATGAACGCTGGCGGCGTGGATAAGGCATGCAAGTCGAGTGGGTTAGACCCACGGCAGACGAGGTAGTAACACGTAGGTACGCACCCTCTAGTCGCGCATAACTAGTCGAAAGATTAGATAATTCGCGATGGTCCCCGTGATGTCGCAAGACATTTTACAGGGTAAAGATTTATCGCTAGAGGAGCGGCCTGCGAAGTATCAGCTAGTTGGTAGGGTAATGGCCTACCAAGGCTATGACGCTTAGGGGGAGTGAGAGCTCGATCCCCACCGATGGAACTG
>C687J35174_10005282_pt1 | contig 17078 bp, 17 predicted proteins | sample RifCSPhighO2_01_FD_35174 | JGI IMG/M metagenome (IMG submission 35174) | reverse complement strand
GCCGGGGTCTTATCGACGGCGGGAACGAAGTCGAACGCCAAGCCTTCGTCGCGAGCCGTGACTTTGACGTGTCCGCCGGAAGCCAGGCTGCCGAACAGCAGCTCGTTGGCCAGCGGTTTCTTGACCTGTTCCTGGATCAGGCGCGCCATCGGCCGCGCGCCCATGGTCGGGTCGTAACCGCGCTTGGCCAGCCAGGCGCGCGCGGCGTCGTCCAGTTCGATGGTGACGTGCTTGTCGGCGAGTTGCGCCTCGAACTCGAGGATAAACTTGTCCACCACGTGCGCGATGGTCGTCTCGTCCAGCGGCTTGAACTGGATGACGGCGTCCATGCGGTTGCGGAACTCGGGACTGAACAGGCGCTTGATCTCCTGCAGCTCGTCGCCGGCGTGGTCCTGCTTGGTGAAGCCCATGGAAGAGCGTGAAAGCCGTTCGGCCCCGGCGTTGGTGGTCATCACCAAAATGACGTTGCGGAAGTCGGCCTTGCGCCCGTTGTTGTCCGTGAGCGTGCCGTGGTCCATGACCTGCAGCAGCAGGTTAAACACATCCGGATGCGCCTTCTCGATCTCGTCGAGCAGCAGCACGGAATGCGGGTGCTTGACGATCTCCTCGGTAAGCAGGCCGCCCTGATCGAATCCGACGTAGCCGGGAGGCGCGCCGATCAGGCGTGAAACGGTGTGCCGCTCCATATACTCCGACATGTCGAAGCGGATGAGTTCCAGTCCCAGGATGCGCGCGAGTTGGCGCGTGANCTCGGTCTTGCCGACGCCGGTGGGCCCGGCGAAAAGATANGAACCGACGGGCTTTTCCGGATGGCCGAGGCCGGAGCGCGACATCTTGATCGCGGTCGCNAGCGCCCCGATCGCCTCATCCTGACCGAACACCACCATCTTGAGGTCGCGCTCGAGCGTNTTCAGCGCTTCGCGGTCCGAAGTGGAAACGGTCTTGGGCGGGATACGCGCGATCTTGGCGACGATATCCTCGATGTCATGCACGCCGATGGTTTTTTTGCGGCGGCTCGGCGGCAGCAGTTGCTGCGAAGCGCCGGCTTCGTCGATGACGTCGATGGCTTTGTCCGGCAGGTGCCGGTCGTTGATGTAACGGTGCGCCAGCTCCACCGCAGTCCGCAACGCCTGCAACGTATAACGCACGCCGTGATGGTTCTCAAAACGGTTCTTGAGGCCACGCAGAATCTCGACCGTCTCTTCCACGGAAGGCTCGGTGACATCTATTTTCTGGAAACGGCGCGAAAGCGCCCGGTCTTTCTCGAAGATGTTGCGGTATTCCTGATACGTGGTCGACCCGATGCACTTGAGATCGCCCGAAGCGAGCACCGGCTTCAACAAGTTCGAGGCGTCCATGGCCCCACCCGATGCGGCTCCCGCGCCAATAATCGTGTGAATCTCATCGATGAACAGGACCGAATTCTCCTGTTTCTTCAACTGATGCAACACCGCTTTCAGGCGCTTTTCAAAATCGCCGCGGTATTTGGTGCCGGCCAGTAGCGAACCCATGTCGAGGGCATAGATGGTGCTGTGCGCCAGCACCTCGGGCACCTCGCCGTCGACGATCTTCTTCGCCAGTCCCTCGGCAATCGCGGTCTTGCCCACGCCGGCTTCGCCGACAAACAACGGATTGTTCTTGCGCCGGCGGCACAGCACCTGGATGGTGCGCTCCACCTCGCGGTCGCGCCCGATCAACGGGTCGATCTTGCCCAGCCGCGCCTGTTCGTTGAGGTTGACGCAGAACATATCGAGCGGGCTCTTCTCGGTGGCAGCACTCTCTTCGCTCTCTTCCTGCGCCGGCAGCTCGCCCTGGTTCTCGCCGGGCACTTTCGAGATGCCGTGCGAAACATAATTCACCACATCGAAACGGCTGATGTTCTGCTTGTGCAGGAAATAAACCGCGTGCGATTCTTTCTCGCCGAAAATGGCGATCAGGACATTGGCGCCGGTGACTTCCTTCTTGCCCACGCCCTGGACGTGCAGCACCGCGCGCTGGATGACGCGTTGGAAGCCGATGGTCGGCTGGGTGTCGATCTTGCTGCCTGGGGCGAGCTTGGGGACATTCTCTTCCAGGAAGGAATTGAGACTGCGACGCAGTTCCTCGATGTTGCCGCCGCAGGCGCGCAACACGCGCGCGGCCGACGGATTGTCGAGCAGCGCGGCCAGCAGGTGCTCCACGGTAATGAACTCGTGGCGCTTTTCGCGCGCGTTCTGGAACGCACTGTTCAGTGAGAACTCTAGCTCCTGTGATAACATGCCACCGCCTCCGGGCACAGGCCCTTCATCTGAAAAAATTCAAATATTCCCTAGCAAAAATCTTCCCCTATTCCGGTTCCAGGGTGCACTGCAACGGGTGCTGGTGCTCCTGAGCGTAATTCAGCACCTGCCGNACCTTGGTTTCCGCAATATCCCGGGTATAAATCCCGCAAATCCCGATCCCTTTCTGGTGCACCTGCAACATGATGCGGGTTGCATCCTCGCGGTTCTTGGAGAAAAACCGTTCCAGAATAATCACCACGAACTCCATTGGAGTATAGTCGTCGTTCAGCAGGATGACTTTGTAAAGCTGCGGCTTCTGGAGCTTGGGCTTTGCTTCCTGGACGATGGGACCGTCGAGGTAGTGCTGGGGCTTATCGCTCATAATCTATAGATTACACCAATATTCCCGGGCGGCCTGATTCAGAACCTGTGGCAACAGGTACATTGTGCGACCCATGTCCGAAAATTCAACCCCTGCGATTGTGGCATGAATTTTGGGCCTCGTTTGCCGATTTACCCGCTGGCGGCCGGCATGGCAGACACCGGCCGGGTCCTTGCTTGACATGCCTATAAAAAGAGAAGGATGATGATCCAGGCTACGCCTTTGCTCCGGTGTGGGTGGAGGTGCGGTTATCAGAAATCTGAAAGATAGCGGCGTTCCGCCGCAGCAGGAGGGGGATGTATGCCACTAGGCACCGTGAAGTGGTTTAACGCAAGCAAAGGGTACGGCTTTATCACACCCAGCGACGGCGGCGATGATGTCTTCGCGCATTATTCCGCCATTGAAATGGAAGGATACAAGACCTTGAAAGAGGGTCAGCAGGTCGAGTTTGAAGTCCAGGAAGGTCCCAAGGGCCCCCAGGCTTCCCACATACGCTCTCTTCCCAAGTAGTCGGCGTTATTTCCGCGGAAGTTTTTTTATGAACCCGGCATCGCCGGGTTTTCTTTTTTTGACGCGGGCATTCCTACAGGTGGCGAATTATGGCCTCGCCGAATCCGGAACAGCTGACCTGGGTCGCGCCCGGCATCGACCGGGCAAAATCGTAGGTCACGGTACGGGCGGCAATCGCGCCCTCCACGCCCCGCAGAATACCGTCGGCCGCCTCGACCCAACCGAGATAACGCAGCATCATCTCCGCCGACAGAATCAGCGACCCGGGATTGACCATGTCCTTGCCGGCGTACTTGGGTGCGGTGCCGTGCGTGGCCTCGAACATGGCCACGGTGTCGGACAGGTTCGCGCCCGGGGCAATGCCGATGCCGCCTACCTGAGCCGCCAACGCGTCGGAGATGTAGTCACCGTTCAGATTGAGCGTGGCGATCACGCTGTATTCTTCAGGTCGCAACAGGATCTGCTGCAGGAAGGCATCCGCGATCACATCCTTGATCACGATTTCTTTTCCGGTCTTCGTATTCTTCATGCGCATCCACGGACCCTGATCGATGATCTGCGCGCCGAACTCGCGCCCGGCCAGATCATAGCCCCAGCTCTTGAAACCGCCCTCGGTGAATTTCATGATGTTGCCCTTGTGCACCAGCGTCACCGAGGGGCGGTCGTTCGCGATGGCATACTGAATCGCGCGGCGCACCAGACGCTCCGTGCCTTCGCGTGACACCGGCTTCACACCGATCGCGGAGGTTTCCGGGAATCGGATTTTTTTCACGCCCATTTCGCGCCGCAGGAAGTCGATGACCTTCCGTGCCTCGGGCGACCCGGACGGCCATTCGATGCCGGCGTAGATGTCCTCGGAGTTCTCGCGGAAGATCACCATGTCGACCTTCTCCGGCTGCTTCACCGGGCTCGGCACACCCTTGAAATACCGCACCGGTCGCAGACACACGTAGAGATCGAGTTCCTGCCGCAGCGTCACGTTGAGCGAACGGATGCCGCCGCCCACCGGCGTCGTGAGCGGGCCTTTGATCGAGACGACGTAGTCCTTGACCGCGCGCAGGGTTTCATCCGGCAGCCAGGCGTCGTTCCCGTAATTGGCCACCGCCTTTTCACCCGCATACACCTCCATCCACGCGATGGAACGCTTGCCGCCATAGGCTTTGGCGACAGCGGCATCCACCACCTTGCGCATCACCGGGGTGATGTCCCGACCGGTGCCGTCGCCCTCGATAAAAGGGATGATGGGATTATTCGGGACATTGATTGAGTGATCGGCGTTGACTGTTATCTTTTCGCCGGCGGGTACTTTAATGTGGGTGAAAGCCATGTTCCGCTCCGATAAAATTGCCGCGCATTCTATCATCAGAACGCGCCCGGTGCGGCAGCCCGGTCTTCCGCGGTACACTCCATCCNTGCCGCGGCTGATTCTGTTCAATAAACCCTATGGCGTACTGACGCAATTCACCGACGCCGANGGACGCGAAACCCTGGCCTCCTATATAAAGATGCCGGGCGTCTATCCGGCCGGGCGGCTCGACCGGGACAGCGAAGGACTGNTGCTGCTCACCGACGACGGCAAGTTGCAACAACGNCTGTCCGATCCGCGTTTCAAGCTGCCCAAGAAGTATTGGGCCCAGGTGGAAGGCGANCCGGATGAAAAATCGNTGGAACGATTGCGCCGCGGCGTGATCCTCGATGGCCAACGAACTCAGCCGGCCGAAGCACGGCGCATCCCCGAGCCTGTACTCTGGCCGCGTAATCCGCCGATCCGGTTCCGCCAGTCCATCCCGACGTCGTGGCTTGAAATCGTGATCACGGAAGGCCGCAACCGTCAGGTGCGGCACATGACCGCGGCCGTGGGTTTTCCCACGCTGCGTCTCGTGCGCCACGCGGTCGGCCGCCATGCCTTGGAGGGTCTCGCGCCCGGCGAATGGCGGGAAGTAAACACCATTTCACAGGATTAACAGGGCGAGCCGGAATGAGACGAAGACACTTAACGTGTCTTCGTCCCGGCGAGCGCCCCGCCACGGATGGCGGGGCCGAGTATGTCGAAGTCTTCGTTGCCTCGCCAGGGACGGCTGACATGCCCTCCCTGGCGTTGCCACAGAGACTTCGATTCGCCCCAGCCCGCACTTCCATGTGCGGGCGCTCAGCGGCGCCGATGCCCGTTAAGGGCATCGGCGACCACTCCGCTTCGCCCTGTCAATCCTGTGAATTCTTTTTTATGATACTCATTATGATTTGGAAGCCGAATGTGGTGGTCGCCGCCATCGTCGAGCGCGACGGGAAATTCCTGCTGGTCGAGGAAAAGGCCAAAGGCCGGCTCGTGCTCAACCAGCCCGCCGGCCATCTCGACGAAGGCGAAAGTCTGATGGACGCCGTCGTGCGCGAAACTCTCGAGGAAACCGCCTGGCACTTTCTGCCGGAGGCGTTGCTCGGCGTCTACCGCTGGCCGCACCCGACAAAAGCGATGACCTACCTGCGTTTTACCTTCATCGGCCGTGTCTCGCGTCACGAACCCGAGCGTTCGCTCGATCATGGCATTGCGCGCGCACTGTGGCTGACGCCGGAGGAAATCCGCGCCGAGCGCGCGCGTCACCGCAGTCCTCAGGTCGAACGCTGCCTCAACGATTATCTTGCGGGACAGCGTTACCCGCTCGATCTGCTTAAGGATCTGGGCGATGCCGAAGGATTACTTTCGCCACAGAGCACACAGAGAGCACAGAGATAAGAAAGAATTTTTTCTTGAATCGACTCTGTGACCTCTGTGGCTGATACTCATATGAAAATCATTGTCGGCATCTCCGGTGGCGTGGACTCCGCCGTGGCGGCATTGCTGCTGAAACGCGTGGGGCACGAGGTCACCGGCCTGTTCATGAAAAACTGGGAAGAGGACGACGCCGCCGGGCGCTGCGGCGCGGAGGAGGACCTCAAGATGGCGCGCGCGGTCTGCGANCGNATCGGCATTCCNCTCAGGACCGTCAATTTNTCCTCCGAATACTGGGAGCGGGTGTTCAGCTATTTTCTTTCCGAGTATCAGGCGGGACGCACGCCCAATCCCGACGTGTTGTGCAACAAGGAAATCAAATTCAAGGCCTTCCTCGATCACGCCATNACGCTCGGCGCGGACCGGATCGCGACCGGCCATTATGCGCGCACCGATATCCACGCGGGCCGTCATCGCCTGCTGAAGGCGCGCGATGCCAACAAGGACCAGAGCTATTTCCTGTACCTGCTGGGTCAGGAGGCGCTGGCGCACGCGCTGTTTCCCGTCGGTGACCTGACCAAGACGGAAGTCCGGCTGCTCGCGCGGGAGGCGGGGCTGCCCAATCACGATCGTCACGACTCCACCGGCATCTGTTTCATCGGTGAACGCGATTTCAAATCATTCCTCACCCGCTATATCCCGGCGCGGCCGGGAGAAATGCGGACCCTCGCCGGCGAAGTAAAAGGACGACACGACGGCACGATGTACTACACCATCGGCCAGCGTCACGGCCTAGGCATCGGCGGCGAAGGCGAGGCCTGGTACGTCGTCGGCAAGAATGTCGCCGACAACATCCTTTATGTCGCACAGGGCGAGCACCACCCGGCGCTGTATAGCGATGCACTGATCGCCGGCCAATTGCACGGCATCGGTGTCGAACCGGCGGCATGGCCGCGTGAGTTGCGCGCCAAGATCCGCTACCGTCAACCGGACCAGCGCTGCACGCTGGCCTGGCATGACTACGGGCTGCGCGTGGTGTTTGATACCCCGCAGCGCGCGGCAACCCCCGGTCAGTCGGTGGTGTTCTACGACGGCGATGAATGTCTGGGTGGCGGCATCATTGAACAGGCCGTGCCCGTGTCACGGGACGCCGGTAACCGATCCGCGCATGCCTGAACCGGCATTTTCCAGCCCGATCTGGAGCCGATCTCAAAAATGTCGGCGGAAACGCCAACGATAGTGTCGTACCCGGGCATTCAGTAAATTAAAGAATGCAGCAAAAGGTATTTTTGAGATCGGTTCTGGTAAAATGGGCCTGTCCACGGGGAACAATCACAAGCAGGCACGCATGAACAAACCGACCACACCCGATGCACTGCTGTTGAATCCACTCACCGCCCTGTCGCCGCTCGACGGCCGCTACCAATCCAAAACCGCTCCGCTCCGCCCGCTCTTCAGCGAATACGGCCTGATCCGCCGGCGCGTGCTGGTCGAGATACGCTGGCTGCTCGCGCTCGGCGGTCACAAAAAGATCAAGGAGGTGGCGTCCTTTTCTCCGGCCACGAAAAAACTCCTCGAGGGCATCATCGCGAATTTCTCGGAAAGCGATGCCCGCCGCGTCAAGCAGATCGAGGCGACCACCAATCACGACGTCAAGGCGATTGAATATTTCCTGAAGGAAAAAACGCACGGCCACAAGGAAATCGCGCGCTGCGCCGAATTCATCCACTTCGCCTGTACCTCCGAAGACATCAACAATCTTTCCTACGCGCTGATGCTCAGGGACGGCCGCGACGGCGTACTGCTGCCGCGCATGGAAAAGCTGATCGCGGCGATCACGGACCTGGCCACGCGCTACGCCGATCAGCCGATGCTGGCGCGCACCCACGGCCAGCCGGCCTCGCCGACCACGCTCGGCAAGGAAATGGCCAACGTCGCCTATCGCCTGAAACGCGCCCGCGACCAGGCGGCGGCCGTGCCGATTCTGGGAAAAATCAACGGCGCGGTGGGCAATTACAACGCCCATCTCGCGGCCTATCCGGAAGTCGACTGGCCGGCGACGGCCAAGTCCTTTGTCGAGGGACTGGGGCTCGCGTGGAATCCCTATACCACCCAGATCGAGCCACACGATTACATCGCCGAGCTGCTCGATGCGCTGGCGCGGTTCAACACCATCCTGATCGATTTCAACCGCGACGTGTGGGGCTACATCTCGCTGGGTTACTTCAGGCAGAAAGTGGTCAAGGGCGAGGTCGGCTCGTCCACCATGCCGCACAAGGTCAACCCGATCGATTTCGAGAATGCCGAGGGCAACCTGGGCCTGGCCAACGCCCTGTTCCGCCATCTCGCGGAAAAGCTTCCTGTCTCGCGCTTCCAGCGCGACCTCACCGACTCCACCGTGCTGCGCAATCTGGGGGTGGCATTCGGGTACATGCTGCTCGCCGGCGACTCCTGCCTCAAGGGCATCGGCAAGCTCGAGGTGAATGCCGGACGGCTCCAGCAGGACCTCGACCAGAACTGGGAGGTCCTGGCCGAGGCGGTGCAGACCGTCATGCGCCGTTACGGCGTGGAACAGGCCTACGAAAAACTCAAGGACCTCACCCGCGGCAAGGACGGCATCACCCGCGATTCGATCCGGGCCTTCATCCGCTCCCTGAGCATCCCCGATGCCGCAAAAAAACGTCTGTTGGCGCTGACCCCCGCCAGCTACACGGGTAACGCGGCAACGCAGGCGAGAAATCTGGCCAAAACCAAAAGCTGATCCCGCCGTTCCCGTCTCCCCGTCGCGCCTCCGTTCCCGTGCCATTCCCGCCACGTGGTCTATATATATCTTGATGGCGAGGAATATTCACCCTGGCATGGATACGGCAAAAAGCACACCCGCCGAAAACAAACCGGAGCCGCAGCGTCGGGTAATCAGGGAGCGCGACGAAGTCGGCGATTTCCTGGCCGGGCTGGCGGAAAGCGCGACGCGCGAGATCGTCATTTTCGCCCCGCAGGTTGATAGTTCTTTATTCAATACCCCGCGCTTTGCCCGCGCGCTCGCCAGTTTCGCCGCGCGCCACCGCAACAACCTCGCGCGCATCGTGGTGGAAGACGCGGAACAGGTCTTGCGCGACAACGACCGCCTCGTCGGCTTGTGCCGGCGGCTGAGCGATTTCATCCACATGCACCAGGTCGCCGAAGAGCATCTCGGCATCCGCGAAATGTTCCTTGTCATCGATCACCGCGGTTACCTGCATCAGCAGGACATCGCCAAACCCGACTGTGTCGCGGACTCACACAATGCGCATGATGCCGTGCTGCTCGCGCGGCGCTTCAACGAATTATGGGACCGCAGCGAACCGATCCTTTCCCTGCGTTCGACGGGACTGTGATTTCCGTGCCGTCGATGTCAGCCCGCTTTCCTCGCGTTCTGTTTCTGGTACCGATCCTGTGCGCCCTGGCGGCTTGCGGTCACGCTCCCGTCGAAAACCCAGCCGAGACGGCCGGAAACCGCGCGGCGAATCTCGCGCTGGCCATGGTCGGCAAACCTTACCGTTACGGCGGCAACACACCGGCCGGGTTCGATTGCAGCGGTCTCGTGCAGTACAGCTACGGGCGTAGCGGCGTGAACCTGCCGCACGGCACCGACGAGTTGCGCCGCGTGACGCGCCCGATCTCGCGCGGCAAGCTGCAACGCGGCGACCTTCTGTTCTTCACGCAGGAAGGCCGGAAATCCTCGCACGTAGCGCTGTACATCGGNGACAGTCGCTTCGTGCACGCACCCTCCGGCGGCAAAAAAGTATACGTGGCGGGATTTGACGACTCCTACTGGCGGCGTCATTTCACGGAAGCNCGCCGCCNCGACACGGACTGACATGGATCGAGGCAGGCCGATCGTCACTGCCCTGCTGGTCGCGCTGACTGCCTTGCTGACGCTTGCCGGCGTCAGCGCGGAGGAGGCGCGCATTATTCAACTGAAGCACCGTCCGGCCGGTGAAATCATCCCCCTGATCCGCCCCCTGCTCGGACCGGAAGACGCGCTGAGCGGCATGGATTACCGGCTGATCGTTCGCACCTCGGACAGAAATCTGAAGGAAATAGAGCGCCTGCTGGCTCAACTGGACGTGGCGCCGCGGCAACTGCGCATCACGGTGGAGCAACGGGTAGCGAACGATCGCGATACCGCCTCTCATTCCGTTGAGGGGGAAGTCCGGATTGGCGACAAGGCGCGGATCAAATTGCCGGAAAAATCTCCCGATGACCGTGGACTCGTCGTACAAAAAGACAATCTCCGGCTCCGAACCGACCAGCGCACGACGGCCGGTCGGAATGAAACCACCCAGACGGTCATGGCGCTGGAGGGTCAACGCGCCTCTATCCGCATCGGTCAGTCCGTGCCGCATGTAAAAAAGATTCTGGCGCTTGGTCGTGGCCAAGTCCTGATTGCCCAGGGCATCGAGCTTCAGGACGTCACGACCGGTTTCGACGTACTGCCACGTGTGAGCGGGGACCGCGTGCGGATGGAGATCACGCCGCGCCTGTCCACGCTGCGCGACCCCGCCACCGGCCTCACCAACTACCAAGAACTTGCCACGACCGTAGAGGCAAAACTGGGCGAGTGGATCGATTTGGGCACGATCCTCGGCCATCGCAACGAAATCGACCGCGCCATTCTGGAGAGCGCCACGACGGATTCGGGCGAACGTCGAACCATCCGCCTCAAGATCGAGTAGCCTCTCTCAGGCACCCGCATCCCGTAACGAGAAGGCGGGCACGAGTCCGGAAATAAATGTGCGTACCTGCTGCTCCGATCGGGCGCCGCTGAAACGACCGGCTTCCTCCCCCTGGATGAACAGGATGACGGTGGGGAAGCCGCGCAACTTGTAGCGCCCGGCGAGACGCATGTTCTGACTCGCCACTTTCGCGCTACGCTTTCTGCTTCGCGCGGAAGCCCGGAGCTTGCCATCCCTGGCAAGCTCGCTCAGCGGGACAAACGGTCACTGGATCGTTTGCGCTATCCGCTTCGCCCCTGTGGCTCGCCCTGCGGGCGCGCTATACGGTGGGCTCATGTTCCACTCGCCGGTATGGGCGCCGGAAAAAACTTTACACCAAGGCCGCCGACGATCTCGTGGGTGTATTCGTCATCCTGCGCACCGCGATGGATCTTTATGCCGGTCGCCGCCGGAAAACGCCGCCCTTCATCGGCCTGCTGACGCGAGCGGAAGAGGTCGGCTTCATCGGCGCGGTTGGCCATCGTGGCGCAGAAGTCGCTGCCGAAACGGCATCAGCGCCGCATCATGGATGGCGGTGCCTGCGAGGCGATGGTGGCCACCGCCTACGGGCTGCCCCCGATCGGCATCTCGTTACCGCTGGGCAATTACCATAACGAAGGATTCGAAGGCGAACCCGATTGTCGTGCCGCACGCGGCCCAGCGCCGGAGTTCGTGCATCTCGACGATATCGAGGGAATGCTGAAGCTGTGCCGGACCCTGATGGAATCGGGACTGCCGTGGAATCAGCCCTGGAAAATTCAGCGCCGGCTGATGCACCAGCGGCTTAAAAAGTACCGCGCCCTTCTGCGATGATCGGCCGCTGCCTGCGGAGACTAAATCCGCGAGGGCTTGGTCCCGGCGGCAAAAAGTGTTTCCACATTCAGCCACAAACCCTGTTCGCCCATGAGCGGGCGCACGTCCGCCAGGTGTTCGGCGCGAAACAACTCCTGCCGGGCCGAGGGGATTTTCTCAACCCATTCACGCATGCCGCTGTTCCAGACGACCTCCCACCACTGGGCTTCGTCTTTCAGGTGATAGCCAAGTTGCTCGGTGTGCACCTCGATATCCTTGAGACCGGCGCCACTCAGCAAATCGCGACAGCGTTCGGGATCGGCGAGACGCATCGCGGCGAAGGGTGCGTCTTTGTCCGGCGCGTTCACGCCGTAATTTTCGATACGCCGGATGAACAATTCCATCATCGGCTGGAAGGCCTGCTTCCCGAAAACAGTGAACAGGATACGGCCGCCCGGTTTTGTCACCCGCGTCCATTCCCGGAGCCCGACGGACATGTCGGGCAGAAAAAAAATACCAAAGGAGCATACAACGTGATCGAAATACTCACTACGGAATTCCAGCGCGGCCGCGTCCATCACATGCAAGTCGATATTGGGGATGCCGAATTTATCGATTTTTTCCTGCAAGCGATCGAGCATCCCCTCGGCCAGGTCTATCGCCATGACTCTGCCTTCGTGTCCCACGGCCTGCATAGCGGCCATGGCCACCACGCCGGTGCCGGTCGCCACGTCGAGAATCTTCGCGCCACGCGCCGGATTGAGCCGGACGATCAGACGATCGGCGCAGAACGGAAAGAAACGCAATGCGGAGTTGTCATAGCCGGCGGCAACGCGGTTAAACGCCGCCGCCACCTGCGCTCGGGGATCAGGCACGTTCATGCGATGGCTATGATGTCAGAACCTGATTTCGGGTAACAGCCCAACCCCCACGGCACTCAAACCGCGAACGCCGGGTGAGCGGCGGCCAGCGGTCCTGGGGAGTGGGAACCTGAGTGAGGTTCCATGGCCTTGGCACAGGATGAAACGCGCCAAACGCTCCTTGTCATTCAACCTAGGATCGTCCCCAGGAATATGTCCGCCAGCCGGAGGTCACATGCGTGACGGTTTCTGAATAACAAAGTGGGAACACCCGGTCCTTGATAAGTATCAAAATCGCGGAAATTTCCGGGCAAAAAAAGCATTTTCACCGCCGCCTCGTCTTCTCGCGGCAGACAAAATTCCTCTTCGTCCGGCAATTCCTTACTGAAATTAGCGATATAGACCAGCCTGTTCTCAGCGCCACCTGTCGGCCGGGCAACCCCAGATATCGTCACGCCAACCCCCGTTACCGGCATGGGACCTATACTTTTTCCAGAAACACGGTTGTTACCCCTCCCTCAAGTTGGCAAGGATGTCACGTGACGGCAAGAAGTATTTTCCAGAAGGTCTGTCCAGGATGCATGGCCACGGTTCCACTGGATACCCGGGAATGCTCTTGTGGACACCATTTCGATCACGACGATACGGATACAGCGCTCACCTCGGAAGAGATCCGGCTGAAGGCCGAGGAACTCTACGAAAACTACCTGGCGGCGCGCGTCGAGCAGGCCGCCAAGACCGTCAAGACCGCGCAGGCCGAGTTTGCGCGCGATCCATCGAACCCGGATAAATCCGATCGCGTCGCCTCCGCGATTCGCGAAGCGCAGATGGCCGAGTCCGCCTTGACGGAGCAACGTGCACGCGTGGCGGAGATGAAAAAGGCCATATTACCGGCGACCTTGCCTCCGGCCCCACTCCCCGTGGCGACTCCGGCGAAGAAGCGGGCAACAGCGTTAAAATCCGTCACCGTAAAACCCCAGGCACAGATTGTGCGCAAACCGATACCGGTCTTGACCGAGGTGGTAGCCACCGCGCCCGTGCCGTTCCGCCCGAAGCGACATACGAAAGTGGCTGCAATGGCCGCCAAGAAATCACCGACAGTCGCCGTGGCGCCCACGAAACCGGATATCGCGCCGCCGGTACAATCAGCGACACCGAATCCCACCTTCCGGCAAGCGCAGGCCGCCAAGGCGGAGAAAATCCTGCGCGCCAAAAACACTCAACCGACTCCCGTTGTCATGGCAATCAAGGAAGAAGCGCGCGTAGCGCCGGCGGCGGAACCCAAACCGCCACAGACAACTCCTATTACCGTGAAGACCGCGCCACGCCTGTATGCCCCGCGGGACAAAAAAGAATGCCCGAGTTGCACAGCGTCGGTGGCCAGTTCGGCGGCGCGGTGCCGCTGTGGTTATGAATTCCCGTCCAGTGAACAGCTGATTCCGCCCCTCGCCATGAGCGACGAAGAACGCGCGGAGTTTGCCAAGCTTTTCAGCCTGCCCTAGGTAACGACGCGCACCGGCACCACGGATTCACCGTTNGACAGACTTTTTCAGGATTCGGTGATTGATCCCGGAAAATAATTCTTCCATGGGTCCTGGTTTGGATATGCCGTAGCCCTGCGCATAGTCCACGCCGATTTGGCGTAATGCCCCCTGTATCTCGTCGTTTTCCACAAATTCAGCGACGGTCTGCATGCCCATCGCATGGCCGATCTGGTTGGCGGCTTCCACCACGGCGCGGTTGACGGGATCGCTGACGATATTACGCACGAAGCTCCCGTCAATCTTCAGATAATCCACGTNCAGCGCCTTGAGATAACCGAAGGAGCTCAGGCCGGTGCCGAAATCATCGAGCGAAAAGCGGCAGCCCATGCCTTTGAGTATCGAGATGAATTGGGTCGCACGCGTNAGATTCACCATCGCCGTGGTTTCCGTGATCTCGAAACAGATCTGCTTGGGAGAGACGCCGGTCTTATCNAAGGCATCAACAACGAAATGCAGAAAATCTCCGTCGCTCAGCGACTGACCCGAGAGATTGATGGAAAATAACCAGTCAGAGGCCATGGCGGCGTTCGCCTTGATGGTCTCGAACGCCTTTCGTACCACCCACCGGTCGATGGAGGACATGAGGTTGTAACGTTCCGCCGCCGGAATGAAGGCAAGCGGTGGTATCAGCTTGCCCTCTTCGTCCAGCAGACGGAGCAGCAGTTCGTAATGCAGGGTACCGCTTGTCACGTCCGCCACCGACTCGATCTTTTGACAGTACAGGCGAAAGCGGTCTTCTTCGAGCGCCTTGCCAAGACGCGAAACCCAGCGCATCTCGCCATGACGCTTTTTGAGTTCATCGTCATCCAGACGAAAAACGTGTACGCGGTTGCGTCCGTTGTCTTTCGCGGTATAACAGGCGACGTCCGCGGCGCTCATGATATCGGTGACGCTTTGTTCGCTGGAGGTGATGGAAACAAGGCCAATGCTGACGCCGATATCAAAGGCATAATCCTGCCAGGCAAAGCGGAATTCCTTGACCCGGGTGAGCAGGCTCTCCGCGATCCGCTTGGCGACCTCGGCGTTACAGCGCTCGAACAGGATGCCAAATTCATCACCGCCCAGGCGCGCAACAGTATCCGGGTCGCGGACTCTGCCGCGCAATATGGCGGCAAATTGGCGCAGAAGCTCGTCGCCGGCGATATGACCGCAGGTGTCATTAACGACCTTGAACTGGTCAAGATCCATATAACAAAGCGTGTGCTCAAGCTTGCCGGGTTCTGCCGTGTCCACCGCTTTAGCCAGCCGGCGCTCGAATTCGCGCCGGTTGACCAACCCGGTCAGGTCATCATGACTGGCTTGATAGGATAATTGCTTCGCCATCTTGCGCGCCCGACTCACGTCGTGAATAACCAGCACGGCTCCCATCAGCGAACCGCCCTCCTTTGAGCGGATCGGAGCGGCCGTGTTGACAACCTCCACTTCCGATCCGTCGGGACGAACGAGCACGACATGATCCACTGTCCCGGTGACGATTTCTTCTCGCAGGCAGGCCTCCACCGAACTTTCCACGGGGCGACGGTGCTCTTCGTCAATCAAATGCAAGACCTGCCTGACCGGCTTGCCACGTACATTATCCAGCTGCCATCCGGTCAACTGTTCCGCCACGGGGTTGAAATATTGGATATTTCCGGCCCCATCGGTGGTAATCACGGCATCGCCGATGGAGTGCAAGGTAACTTCTACGAGCGATTTTTCCACCAGCAGATTTTTTTCGGATTGGCGCACCATTTCAAGCGCCTCATGCAACTCCGTCTGCTTCAGACTGATGAAATCGAGAGCCTTGTTGATGAACCGCGCAAGGAATCCAAATTCGTCCGTGCGGCTTTCTTCGAACCTCAGCGCCATTTCACCGCGGGTGATGGACCTGGCGGTCTGCACCATGCTTTGAAAAGGCCGGGACAACACCCCCTGAAGCACCCGGTGCAGGAGAAGACCGAACGCCAGTAATGTCACGCCGATGGCAACCAATACCTTCTTGCGCTCGTGGTCGACGGCATTTAACGGTGACGGATAATAGATTACAGCCTGCACTTTGATCGGCGGGTCTTTGGGATTATTGAAACGATGGGTGAACGTGCGCTGGAAACTGACAAGCTCAGTCCCTTGTTGACCCAGGCGCAACTGCTTTCCATCCGCGACTAGACTGATGCCGGCGATTCGATACTGGCCGAATAATTCATTCGTCTTCGCTTCAAGTTCGTCCCAGGAGAATTTCTCCCGGGTGCCGATAAATTCGCCCATCTCATAAGCCAGACTGTTGGCATTCGTGGTATAAAAGTCTGTTATTTCCTTTTCCCGCCCGTGCAGCAACACGAATGTCGCGAGCAGACCCACCAGGATCATGCCCCAGTACACGATGAACGAAATTTTGATCGAGAGGCTGGATTGCAGGTTATCGCCCGCGTCCGCCTTCGACATTATGGAATTCATCTAAAACCGAGCCAACGAAAGCTTATCACCAGGGGACAGATGCCGCTCAAGCCGGCGCCGAGAAGAGCAAAACCGCTGAGCCACGGGATGAGCCACAACTCCTTGTTAAATACCGCATAGCTGAAGATCAGAAATAGAGCGAACGCCAGACGCATGGCCTGCTCCGCTTCGAAAGCGATACGCAACCGGAATCCCGGTGAGATAACGCATCTGGAAACGCCCGCGACATCCATCCCTCGCATGCGGGAAACCAGAAGCGGAATGCGCCAATTCGTGATCCCCTCAAACAACAGAACGACAATGTAACCGTAAACGACCAGCCGCAGTTCAAAATATAATGCCACCAGCAAAACGGCTCCAAGAACGATGCGAAATGCGCGTTCCGTCATGATTCCCTCCAAATTCGGAAGCCCAAGGCCTCCGTTGAAGACGCTGCTGACATTGTAATGCGCCGGGGTCAAAGTCAGTCGCGTCCGACAGTTAGAAAAGAGCTGAAGCAATATAGCGGCGCCCAGCCGGCATGCTCATCACAAGGCAGAGACCGCATACCTTTGCCCGGTAAATATCTCTATTTGCAAAAGATATATGCAATGTCCATGCCTAACGAGGGATATTTATGTTGATTTGACTGATTACAGGCATAAAAAAGGGGGGTTGGCTGGGCGCATCAGGACCTGGCCAACAAAAAAAATCTTGATAATCAGCGAGGGCGGGGCAGTTTGAACCGTTCTCCGCGGTAGCTCAGGACGACACCGTCCGGGACGATCTCCTCCACACGAACGCCGCCCTCGATCCGGCTGCCTTTGTGGTACTCGCGGTTGTTGATGAAGAG
>C687J35174_10005280_pt1 | contig 17083 bp, 24 predicted proteins | sample RifCSPhighO2_01_FD_35174 | JGI IMG/M metagenome (IMG submission 35174) | reverse complement strand
CCCCTTCTCCAACTCCCACACCGACATCTACCCCTACGTATACGTTCGCTCCCACTCCCACTCCTACTCTTAGTATTACACCAACTCCGATACCACCAGTTAACAACAGTCCGGTAATCTCTACAAAATTCCTTCGACCTGCAAGGTTGGGAAAGCGGTATGAAAGGGAAATTAAGGGCTACGATTTAGACCTCGCAGATAAATTGGAGTTTGGACTAAGCGGATTACCGAAGGGCTTATCGCTCGGTAAATGTGAGACTGAGGTGGATTCAAACAAAAACCAGCTTGAGTGNGAAATAGTTGGAAGACCTGTTTCAAGAGGTATATACCTTGTCCAAGTAGTTCTGACCGATGATAAATTTGCGATTACGACTGGTACGTTGGTACTTCTGGTAATTTAGATCTATTCTTGTTTTTGTTTGATCCTGGCGGTAATATTGCAATTATGAAAGATTGCGTTTTTTGCAAAATTGTAAAAGGTGAGTTGCCTTCGACTAAAGAGTACGAAGACAAAGATGTTTTGGTTTTTCAAAATATTAAACCTGCAGCAGAGACACATCTGTTAATTGTTCCCAAAAAGCACAAAAGTTCTTTCATGGATCTATCTGGAAGTGATATTTCGTCAATGTTTGAAGTAGCTCAAAAATTGATTAAAGATAAAAAATTGTCCGATGGTTACAAACTGGTATTTAACGGAGGCAAATTTCAATTTGTACCACATATCCACTGGCACCTACTTGCGGGGAAGTTTGAAAAAGATTTCGAGGAGAAATTATGATAGCAAATACTATTCGGAAGCAAATTGCTGATGCTTTAAAAGCGAGAGACGAAGTAAGGCTTTCGACCTTGAGGATGCTTGCCAGTGCTTTAAACTACGAAAAGATAGATAAACAGCATGAATTGAGTGGGGAAGAAGAGCTTGTTGTCGTAAGGCACGAGGCAAAGAAAAGACACGACGCAATAGAAGCCCTTCGGCAAGCCTCTGGTAAATCTACTTCAAGTGATCAAACACGGATGGATGAGAAACTTGCCAGAGAAATTAAAGAGCTAAAAATCCTACAAGGATATTTACCGGAACAATTGGGGGATGAAAAGATCAAGGCTTTAGTTGATGAAGCTATATTAGCCGTCGGAAAAGATTTTGGAAAAGTAATGGGAACTGTAATGAGTAGAGTAAAGGGGCGCTCAGATGGAAACACTGTGTCAAAAATTGTGAAAGAAAAACTTTCATGATCAGTGTAATTGTTTATAAACAGGCTAACTACCCAGTTAAAGCGACGATAATTAAAGAAGTTGTTAAAAAAACCCTAACTGATTGCGGGATTTTTTCTGATTCTGAAGTAGAAGTTGCAATCGTCGGTAAAAATAAAATAGCTGAGTTGGCCTTTAAGTATTTAGGAGAAGAAGGTCTTGAGGCGAAAGAGCATCCTGTTTTGGCTTTTTCTGATTCTGAAGTTGAAAGGCCTTTTATTTACCCTCCAGGATCCAAACTCAATTTAGGTCAGATTATAATTTCTTACCAAAAAGCTGTTGAGGAGGCAAATAAAACTGGCAAACTCGTTGATCAGGTCGTAAAGTCTCTTGCTATCCACGGAGCTCTTCACTTAGCTGGAATACATCACGACTGATAAAATAGGGGGTTGAAAATTATTCTGTTTTAATCAATTATTGAAGTGATGACTCTTTACCTCAAGTATAGGCCTCAGACAATTGAAGAGCTGGACTTGACTCGCGTCCGTGAGGAACTCAAAAAAATAGTAAAGTCTAAAAAAATACCTCATGCGCTTTTGTTTTCCGGACCCAAAGGTACTGGAAAGACTTCGGCCGCAAGGATATTGGCAAAGGTGATTAACTGTGAAGATCCTGATAAGTCTGGCGAGCCTTGTAATAAATGTTCTCAGTGTACAGCGATCACAAAAGGGTCTTCGCTTGACGTCATTGAGTTGGACGCGGCTAGTAACCGGGGGATTGATGATATCAGATCACTACGTGATGCAGTGAAACTTTCACCCGTTTCGGCACGGAAAAAAATTTATGTTGTTGATGAAGCCCACATGCTGACAACCGAGGCGGCAAATGCTTTCTTAAAAACCTTAGAGGAGCCGCCTGATCATGTAGTTTTTATTCTAGCGACCACAAACCCTGAGAAACTAATACCAACTGTTAGATCCAGACTTGCGAACATTGTTTTTGCAAAAGCAACGGTTGAGGAGATTAAGAGGCAATTAGTTAGAGTGGTCAAAGGAGAAAAGTGGGAAGCCGAAAACGAAGCCCTAGAGATAATTGCAGGAGCCGCTGACGGATCTTTCCGAGACGCCGTCAAGATATTGGAACAGATAATGGTCGAAAGCGGTAGATTGACATTTGAGCGGGCGCAAGAATATGTACTGCACGGTAAAACCGTAAGTCCCGAAGAGTTTATAAAGATAGTAACAAGCAAAGAAATTAAAGAAGTAATAGCGGAACTTGAAAATTTGGTTGAGAAAGGCGGATCTGTCAAAGAACTGATTGAAGGAATGATCGTTGTTCTTCACAACTCATTACTTGCAAAGTATTCAATTGGAGGGAAGGACAACTTGGGTTATTTATCAAAAGAGGACAATTTATCCTTAATTGAAATCTTGATGTCTGCCTTAAGAAGATATTCGGACACACCTCTTCCACACCTTTCTCTTGAGATGGAACTTATTAGCTGGAAGAAAGATGCGAGCATTGCTGGCCCTAGTGAAAAGTTAGATACGACTGTTAAATCAAAAGTCAGCGTTGTTAAAGATAAGAAAGTTGACGTATTAAACCGTGATGGAGAAGTTCAGGAAACAAGTAAAAATGGCGATTCGGGAATAGAGTTTAGTGTGGATATGTGGCAGAGGGTTCTGGGAGGAGTGAAAAGTAAAAACGTTTCTATTGAAGCACTTCTAAGGTCAAGTAAACCCTTAAGTTTTGACGGGAAAAATTTACAGCTTGGAGTTTACTACAAATTTCACAAGGAACGCTTAGAGGTAACTTCTTACAGAAGGACTTTAGAAGAAGTAATTGAATCGGTCGTGGGTACACCTGTGAGAATAATTTGTACTCTAACCCAGCCTCCCAAAAAAGAATTGGTGACAGAGGTTAAAGAACAAGGCAATACGTTGACTGAATCAAAGGATATAGATATAATGGAAGCGGCAAAAGAGATTTTTAAAAATTAAAATGTTTGACAAAGTAAAACAAGCAGGGGAGCTATTCAAGATGCGCCAACAAGCAATGGCTCTGCAAAAGCAGTTGGCCGAAATAACCGAGACTTACGAGAGGGACGGAATTAAAGTGACAGTTTCTGGTGATCAGAAGGTAATCCGTATTGAGACTGACGGCGAGGAGAGAAAAGATTTGGTGGAGGCTATTAATTCAGCCCTTAAGGAGGTTCAGAAAAAGTCAGCCAAAAAGATGATGGAAATGGGGGGAGGATTGTCGGGAATGCTTAAGGGATTTGGCAGTGGCATTTAATAAAAGGGCTAAATTCCTTAGTGTCGTATTGCTTCTTATAGCTCTTCTTTTTTTCGTCTACACACTTGGAAAAGTAACTGGCTTTTGGACACAGGCTTTCGGCACAAAAGCTAATTTAGTGATAGATACTGGCACCTCTTTTGAAATGGGTGGAATGCCTTGGAACAACTTAGCTCAAGGGGGTGAAGAAAAGACAAGAATGCTGGGATCTGTAATTCTACATCTTTCGAAACTACAGCCAAACTATATCAGGATTGATCATGTTTTCGACTTTTACGATGTTGTCGGAAAAGTCGAAAATGGAAAGCTTACTTATGACTGGTCGAAGCTCGACATCACTTTGAATGACATTCATTTAGTCGGTGCAAAACCATTCATCAGTCTTTCGTACATGCCACAAGTTATTTCAACAGGAACGGAGGTAGATCTACCCTTAAGGTGGGAGGATTGGGGTGACGTAGTCAGAGAAACCGTTGAACATATAAGCGGAATAAAAGGTTTGGGTAGAGAAGGAGTTTACTATGAGGTTTGGAATGAGCCGGATCTTTTTGGGAATTTTAAAACTGGCGGTAGTAAAAATTATCTTGATCTGTATTACCACTCGGTCAAGGGAGCTCTTGAGGCAAAGGATGTTTACCCTTTTATGATTGGGGGACCGGCAACGACTTTTCTCTCCAAAGATTGGACACAGGATTTTCTTGAATTTGTATCCAATAACAATTTGAGATTGGATTTTCTCTCTTGGCATAAGTATGACTATGATGTATCGAAGTTTGAAAATGATGTAAAAAGTGTAAGAAGTTGGCTAGAGAATTTTGAAACTTTTAAAGACATTGAACTGGTGATATCCGAATGGGGGATTGACAGCGAAAATAGCGAATTTTACGACAATGAATTATCAGCAATTCACACTTTGGCAATAGTTTCTGCAGTATTTTCAAGTGTTGATAAAATGTTTTCTTTTGAAATTAAAGATGGACCAGGCCCTCAAAAATACTGGGGGAGATGGGGGATATTGACAAATGAGACTTTTGGTGTTCCGGAAGAAAAACCTCGGTTTAAAGCTTTGATATTTTTAAATCAAATGAAGGGATCCAGAATGACGGTGTTGGGTTTGGGAACATGGGTGAAGTCTTTTGCTGTTTATGATGGATCAAGCTACAAAATATTGGTGGTCAATTATGACAAAAACAACAAACACTCCGAACAAGTTCCTATAACTATGGTTAATTTTCCCGCCAAAGAATTTATATATAGAAGAATAAATTTTTTGGGAGGAACCACAGAAAAGAAATTGGCAGCGGATGGAGCTAATTTAAAATTGCTTGAGTATTTTGGTCCTAATTCTGCTGCAATTATTGAGCTTGTACCACTTGGTTTTATCTCCAAGTAAAGTTCACTTTGAAAGCAAAAATTTTTTGATTCTTGTATAATTTTTGAGTATGAGAATCCCAAGAGCAATTAAAAACCTGATAGAGGCTTTAGAAAAGCTCCCCGGCATTGGTCCGAGGACTTCACAGAGGCTTGCCTTTTATTTACTTCACGTTCCCCAAGGCGAGCTGGATTTGTTTGGTCTTGCTCTTATTAATCTAAAAAAACACACTATTCTTTGTGCAATTTGCCGTAATGTTTCCGAGAAAGACCCCTGCGGCGTATGTAGTGATACAAGCCGTGATAGTAAAGTAATTTTAGTTGTAGAAGAGCCTCTGGATGTTATTGCTATTGAGCGGACTGGGAAATACAAAGGCCTTTATCACGTACTTCATGGAGCAATTAACCCTTTGGAGAATATCGGTCCCGACGAACTTTACATCGACGATTTAATGAAAAGAGTGACTGACGGGAGCTCAATTGAAGAGGCAATTATCGCTACAAATCCCACAATGGAGGGTGAGGCAACAGCAATGTACCTTAATAAAAAACTCAAAACTCAAAACTTTAAACTTAGAATTTCTCGGCTTGGGATGGGGATCCCAAGGGGAGCGGATCTGGAGTATGCAGACGATGTTACTTTAACACAGGCGATCGAGGGGAGAAGGGAGATGTAAATATGGGTAATCCCTTAGTGAAAGGTACCAAATTGGTTGGCAAGTCCCTTCTGCAATTTGGAAAAATTCTAGGCGAGGAGACTAAAGAAATTGCAAAAAGCACAGGAGCGCAGGTTACGGGCGAATTTCCCATGCAAAAACCTTCCGAAGCCCCCGACCTTTATAATCTCCCCGATACTCATGCGGGACCCGTGAATGAAAGTGAAATCCAGAAGCTTGATTTAAGACGTGCTCAGGAATTGGAAGCGGAAATGGCCGAAATCAGGCGTCAAAAGGTACAAATTGAGGAACAAAAAAGACAGAGTGAAATTGCCCGCCTACGGCAGATTGAAGCAAGTCAACCTCAGGAAGTACCGCAGATGCCAAGTCGTCCCGCGCGTGGAAAAGGGCCAGGAGTGAGGGGTAAGATAAAAAGTGCATTGTCCAGTGTCGTTGGTCGCGCCGAAAAAGGCAGAAACGTTTCACAATGAAAATTAAATATTCTGACCATTGTGTCGAGAGGTTGAAAAAACGGAGAATTTCCAAACTTCGTGTCGAAAGTACAATCCAAAATCCAGACAATACACTAAAAAGTTTCCGGAGTCGCAGGTTGCTACAAAAACATTTTGGTGATAAGATTTTGGAAGTAGTAACCAAAGTTGAGGGTAAAAAGATTACGATAATTACAGGTTATTATTTGAAGGAGAATGCATGAATATAAAATACGATAAAAAGGTTGACNCCGTGTATATAGAATTTGCAGANGGGAATTATGAAGTGAGCCGAAAAATATCGGATAGTGTTTTGGTGGACGAAGATAAGAACGGTAAGATTTTAGGAGTCGAAATATTGGATGCCAGCAAAAACATTTCCCGCTTCAAGCCTAAAAAAATCAAGTACAACTTTCAAACTATCTAATTACCAGTTTGGTGTAAGGGGGTAGAGGCTACAGCTACAACATGACCAATTGCGTCTTTATATTTATCAGCGAAATCCCCGACCTGATCGAGGGTGAGTTGACTGCTCAGGTTTTCACCTCTTATGAAATTACCATTATNATCTAAAACAGTTAATTGGAAAGACTGTTTCATCCATCGCACATTTGCATCTTGAGTTTGGGGAGCGGGTCTTTCAGTAAGATCTTTGAGGCGCTGTAAACTTATTTGGAGAGCCGCCTCGTTTGATTTAATTGGAGCCTCTCTCAAAATTACTGGTTCACTTGTTGGTGACATAAGTTAATGTAATTAATGATGATTTTAATACATTTTTGTTCTAAAATTCAACTATGGCTGATTTATACCTTACTAATTCCTTAACTGGGAAAAAGGAAAAATTTGAGGCGATTAACCCTCCTAACGTTGGGATGTATACGTGTGGGCCGACAGTCTACGACTATCCTACAATCGGAAATTGGCGTACGTATACCCTAAGTGACATTCTTTTTCGTGTTTTAGTGTATTTGGGCTTTCATCCGAAGTTTTACATGAATTTGACCGATGTTGGGCACTTAACCGGTGACAATGTGGGTGACGCCGATACGGGTGAAGATAGAATGGAAAAGGCTGCAAAAAAAGAGGGAAAGACTGCATGGGATATAGCAGAGTTTTATATTAAAGATTTTGTAGAGTCATTTGAAAAGTTGAATTTAACTAAACCAGAAAAATTTACAAGGGCTACAGAATTTATTAAAGAACAAATAAGTTTGGTCGAGCGAATTCAAAAAAAAGGTTTTGCGTACAGAATTGATGACGGAATTTATTTCGATGTTTCGGCATATGAGAAAGCAGGGTTTATATATGGTGATCTTTCGAATCTGACAGAGATTAAAGAGGGTACAAGGGTAGAACCGAACCCAGATAAAAGAGACTCGAGAGATTTTGCTTTGTGGAAGTTTTCACCGACCGATGCAAATCGCCAGATGGAATGGGATAGTCCTTGGGGAGTAGGATTCCCTGGTTGGCATATTGAGTGCAGTGCTATGAGCATGAAATTTTTGGGTGAGCAATTTGATATTCATGTCGGCGGGAAAGACCTTAAGAGTACTCATCATCCAAATGAAATTGCCCAAAGCGAGGCGGCAACAGGAAAACACCCTTTTGTTAAATATTGGATTCATGGTGCTTTTTTGACTGTGGACGGGAAAAGAATGGGAAAAAGCGAAGGGAATGCTTACACTTTGCACGATATTCAAAATAAAGGAATTGATCCTTTGGCGCTTCGTTATTTTTATTTTTCAAGTCACTACAAGTCACAAATCAATTTTACTTGGGAAGCTTTAAAGTCTGCACAAGCATCTTTGAATAAATTGAGAGATCATGTTTTAGCTTTCAAAGAAAATAGGAAAAGGACCATTTTGTCCGAAGATAAATTAGACAAGACCAATGCATTAAATGCCAAATTTAAAATAGCTTTGGCAGATGATCTAAACATGCCACAGGCCTTGGCTGTGGTTTGGGAGGTAGTCAAAAGCAATATTCCAGATTATGATAAGTATGATTTACTTAAGGTTTTTGATGATGTTTTGGGGCTAAATTTGGGCAAAGTAGAAAGAACTGTAAAAGTTGATAAGGTGGTTACCGAACTTGTGAACCAGAGAGAAAAGTTGAGAAAGGAAGGAAAATTCGATCAAGCAGATGATATCCGGAAAAAGATTTTTGACTTAGGATTTACAATTGAAGATAAAGCTGATGGTCCAGTGGTAAAGAGAAGGTAAATGAAAGAATCTGCCCAGAAAATAGTTTTGGTTTTAACTCTGACATTAGTTGTTGCGGTTACGGGGCTTGTAGCTTTCAGTTTTTATCTATATAAAAAAGTTGACATTCTTGAAGGCAAAGTATCTTCACAGGCGTCGATTAAAAATTTACTTAACGACACAATACCCGCCGTGGTAGAAACTCAGAGTATTAGTCCCTTGCCTACACCACAACAGCAAGTCCAGAAAACTAACAGTCCCATACCGACAACTACACCCATTCCTACCTCTACACTTATTTCAAAAAAGTATACAAGTTATATAACTTTAGTTGCCGCAACAAATACAAATTCTACTGATTGGCAGAATATTACATCAAGCGAAGTTTGGATTGATGTAGCAAACGATTACGGAGGTGGCGCAAAAGTTTATCTTGAAGCCTCACTTCATGCAGACAGTGGAAAGGCACAAGTGAGACTATATGATGCTACACATGGGATAGGTGTTAGCGGAAGTGATATAGAAACGTCAAGTCTTTCTGCGATATTAGTTTCCTCGGGTACTTTAAATTTGTGGTCAGGGAAAAATTTATATAGAGTTCAGATAAAATCTTTCGATAGTTCCAAAGTTTACATCGAAAGTGCAAAAATTAAAGTAGTTTATTAAATTTACTCTTCTGGTACCTCTACGACCTCTTCGCGTTTTTCACGGACATAACTTGTCCATTCTTCGATTACTTCAACGATAATTTTAAGAGGAGCTTCAATAAGAAAGTCCAAAATAATGCCCAAAAAATTAAGTTTCGCCAGACCCTTTGAGAGGTAAACCCCCGTGCTAAGTAAAGGGAGTGATAGATTATCAACTACTTGTTTAATTAACCCTTCCCTTTCAGGTGTAACCGATAGTTGGGAGGCGGTGAATCTCACCCGCGAGCCAAAAAGTAGAACGAGCGAGACAAACATAAAAAATACTAAAATAGCCAGAAGCGTAAAGTCTATCTGTATTAATATATAACTTATTCCTCCAAAAACTAGTCCAAAAAGTAGTAAATATACCGCGGAAAAAACTAATGATGATCGTGCACTTCTAACTGTTTTTTTCAAAGAAAAATTTTGCTTTCTGATTTCTTCATTTAGGTAAACAATTGTCTTTAATTTATTAAATATCCTTCTAGTGTTTTCCTCTCCGGGTACACGGATAGTGAGACCTATAAGAGCCATCATCAAAGGCGGTACAGAAATGTTAATTGCTAGCGGGACGAACTTTAAGCTTTGGAACCTAAAGAGCTCATATGGGGCTTCAAGCAAGATTACAATTAATACTTTTGTTATAAAAATATAAATTATGCTCCGGACTATTCCTCTGTTTACTTTATTTCTAATTTTTGAATAGTCTGTTTCACAAAGTTTATAGACATGCGACTCGAAACTTGGGGGATCATTTAATATTTTTTGGAAGTCTTTTTCTTTTTCAATAAACTCCTTGAAGATTAAGAAAGGCGCTACCTGTTTTTGGACTGCACGAAACAAGGGAAGTCTATCGGGGTGTGTAAGGTGTTTCTCTATTTCGTTATATAATTTGGGAAACTCTTCTACAAATTTTTCGGTAGTTGTGTCTTCGGTTTTCTTCCACTCGGGAATTTCCTTAAGAATTAGATGGTACCTCATGATAGCGTCATCTGACTTGGCAAAACTTCGATGGACCGCAAGATATATTTGAATATCTTTTTCGTGTTGACTTACGTCTTTATCCGTCCACTCAAAGTAAAGCATGAACCATGAGTGCATAAGTTTTATGTATTCTTCGTTACTTACGCTGTCCACGGCCTCCTCTATTTCGCAGGACGCTATTCCCCAAACCCATTCACGAAGTTTTGAATAAGAAAGTACAGTCTTCCTCTTTTGAATATTTGATAGTAAGTATTTGTATTTTTCAATTATTTGTGCCACTTCATTTATTTTAATATTGGGGATTTTATTATTCGGCAGGTATCTCGACCAAATAAGCTCTTTAATTAGAGCTTCGGCTACTCTTTTTGAATCCTGCCTGGGCCTCTCCCACAAAAGTCTTTTGATCATTCGCTCGATTGAGGCTCGGCGCAACACATCTTCCCCTTTGTATTCGATAACATTTCGGATACGCTCGTAAATGTAAACCAATCCTCCCAAAGCCTCGCTTACCCTGACCATTTGATCATTTTCTTCATTTAGTGTGATTTCTTTACCTAACTCGTTTAAAAATTTATCAGCGAATGGCGAAAATAGTCCACCCGGGTTAGATGTAGCTGGTTTAGTTAGAGGTTTATCTTTAACTTTTGGAGAATCATCGGGTTTTTTCTCTAATTCTTCGACGATATCCTTACTTTCGTATATGGTAATCATTAGTTGAAATTATAGCAGAACCCAAGAAAACCGTTAGTGAATGGAATATCCTGAAGATTCGACAATCTCTTTGATTTTATTTTCATTGTTTTTTTGGGGATCAAACTCGACTTTTAGTGTCTGTTTTGAATAACTGCACGAAGCAATAATGCCTACATCTTCAAGGTCCATTTCAATTAAAGTTGCACAAGAGGCACAATCCATTCCTTTCACTTTATAACAGCGTTTAAGAAAACCCCGCAATTTATTGTGGGGATGAATTGAACTCTGTTGCGACATCCTCCTTGGGGAAACCCCGCTTTTTAAAGCGGGGAGGATGTCATAAACTTTTTTGATCATGTTTTATTGAATTATTTGGAACTCCCCTCCGTACATTCCCATGGAACAGTTAAAAGCAAGTCGACCCGTTTTTTGAGGAGTAAATTCCAAAATTTCTTCCCCAGATTTGGGAAGTATTTTTGTCAAGTTTAGGCTGGGTATTGTAAAAGCTCTTGAGCAAGATGTCACGTTATCTGTCTTTAATTTTAATCGGACGGGTATGTTAGCCTTGAGTACGAGGGTGGATGTAGAATAGCCGTAGTTGTTTACATCCACTGTTACCTCTTGAACTCCATCGCCATTTATGTTTGCCAGTAGGCCTTCTTTAGCATAAAGCCGGTTGCTATTGGTTATTACCTTGTAATAGTTTTGGAAGGTGTGTANCGACCCTCTAAGTATTTGGCCAGAGTTGATAGAAAGNACCCCAAGCACTGCGANCAGACCGGCTGCTAAATATGCAAATGGTTTTTTGCTGAGTAGTGTTAAGGCNGCTATACCTAAAATTACGAAAACTGGAGAAGTTCCAAGAGTAAAAAAGAACATAGTCAGGCCGCCCGAAACCGCGTTTCCTGTTGAGATGGCAAGAACCATCATGGCTTGGGTGACCCCACAAGGTATGAATACGGTAAGTGCACCCAAAGAAAGAGGAGCAAAAAAAGATGCATCTCGGCTGACATTTCTTAATTTTTTTAACAAAAATTTTGGAGGCTGAATTACTATGTATCTAAATATTGGGTGTAAATTGAGTAGACGTCCTGCTGTGGCTAACATAAATAACCCTGCGATAATTTGCATAAATCCTTGAAATTTCGGATTTATTGTAAGAGCGTCACCCAAAAGGCCTAGNCCNGCACCAAGAATAGTATAGGCAAAAAGTTTAGCGAGCAGAAATATCCCAACTGCCTTTTTAACATTAACCCGGCTTTGGTTAGTAAGTGTTGTGGAAAGTAAACCACCCTGCACTGCAAGGCAAGAAAAGCCACCGGTGGTTAATCCAGTGAGAAGTGCGAGAGCGAAGGTGTTCATGAAGATGATTTTAGTAAAAAGTGGCTAAGCAATCAAGGTGTCGTTGGTTAGTTACTCTTTGCAACAATTTATAGCCTTATTAACTAATGTGCCGAGTTTTGAAAAAACTGAAGAAGAGTTTTTTTCTTCAAATTTTTCGTTTAAGAATTTTATTTCTTTAGAGTCGATATTTGCTGTGCTCTCCACTGGTATTTCTTTTAGATTTAATCCCCAAAACAAGGAATATAGTTTGTAAGATTTTTCAAACAAGTCCCAGGCCTTTTCCTTATTTCCCTTTTTGAGCTCTTTTGTTCCAACTTCCATCACCCTCATCGAAGCGGCAAGTAAATGTTTGCTTATACACCAAACTTCTCCCTCAGAGTCTTTTATTATTTCCCTTAAAAGTTGGGTTCGCATTAGACGGACTTCGTTAAGTAAATTAAGGTAGTCCTCCTTACCGGTTTTTTGAGATGTAAAAAAAAGATGTTCCTCAATAGATATTAGGTTCATTATCCCGATAGACAAATCTTCTGATGAAGAAAGATCAAGTTTCTTGTCTTTAGTAAGACCCTCTACCTTTTTAAGTAATCTTGTTAAATCTTTATTATTAGTTTTCATTTCCAGTCTTGACAAAAATATATTATTGGTTATTATTTGACTATATCCCCATGGGGGGGATAGGGATAGAATAGATAATATGGATAAGAAAGTCAAGAAGCAGGTAGTTGTGAGATTGGCCCGAGCGGAAGGCCATCTGAGAAAAGTTAAAGAAATGGTGGAAGAGGGAGCGTATTGTCCTGACGTCATCCATCAATCGAGGGCTGTCCAGGCTGCTTTAAAAAAAGTAGATGAGTTAGTCCTTCATGGCCATTTACACTCTTGCGTTTTTGAGGATATTCACGGCACAAAATCGAATAAAGAAAAATTGATCGGAGAAATCATTGACCTTTTTGGTAAAAACGGAAAGTAATAATTATGGGCAAGGATGTAAAAATATTTTTAGGTATGATTGGTTTTACTTTTCTTTTGGTTGTTGGTCTTGCTTTTGTGCAGGGAAGGGAAAAGGGAGAGCCAGAAAATTTTTCAGATGTGCTGGGGTTAGTTGCAAAAACCGAATATTACGATTTGGGTGATGTGCCAATCAATGGAGGGATAGTTACAAAAGAATATGAAGTGGAAAACAACACCGACAAGGTAATGAAACTTAAAAAAATAGCCACTTCTTGCATGTGTACTAAGGCCTCGTTTGAGATAGAGGGTAAAAAAACAAAATTTTTTGGAATGGAGGGGCACGGTGATAAAAATCCTCCAGTGAATATTGAAATTGCCCCCCAAACACAAGCAAAAGTAATTATGCAATTTGATCCGGCAGCACATGGCCCGCAAGGGGTTGGGCCTTTTGATAGGAGTGTCTTACTGACTTTTTCAGACCCCAAAGGTGTGAAAGAACTTAAGTTTAGTGGAAAAGTAATTAACTAGTATAAGTTTATGATTAAGTTTATTTCGTATTTAGTTTTTGTGAGCTTGCTTAGATTTATTTTTGCACCTTCAGTGTTTGCTCATTGCCCACTTTGTGTGGCGGGTGCTGGAGCGGGGTTATCTTTATCCAGGCTTTTGGGTATTGACGATTCTATCACTGGGGTTTGGATGGGAGGGTTCTTGGGGGCAACTGGTTTTTGGATAGACAACCTTACAAAATCGAAAAATTTTGTCTTAAAAAAAGAGTTACTTTATGTTTTGATAATTGCTCTTACAGTACTTTCTTTTTACCGTTTCGGCCTCATTAACGAACACAATGGTTTGATATTAAATCTTCCAAAGTTAGTTTTTGGAATTATTGTAGGCGGGTTTGTATTTTATTTAGTTGACGTCTTGAACAAATTTTTAAGACGGAAAAATGGTAAAAGACTTTTTCCGTACCAAGGTGTACTATTTAGTCTTTCGTCACTTTTGGTGACGAGTATAGGCGTGTTTATTCTTATTAATTACTACATATGAATGAAGAAAGTCCTGACGTAAATAAAAATTCGGCAAGTAATATGCTTAAATTCTGGCGAGCTGCTGTCTTTGTTTTATTGGGTGTAGTTATTTTTGGACAAATTTTTGCTATTGAAATTCGACCAAAGATTGATTTGCAAAGTTTATTGGCACTAAAGGAAGAACCAGCAAAGATTAATAAAGAAAGTGTGGCGCCTGACGTGTCAGATATTCAAAAACAGGTTTTGCCTCAAGAGGGAGTTATGCTTCCCATAACTTGGGGGGATTTGGGAGAGAGGATGGTCGGTGACGGAGTAATTGACGAAGCCAAATTTAAGGGTGTTTTTGCTAATGGTTTAAAAGATGATGAAGAAGATATTCTTTCGGGAAATTGGGACAAGAAGATTGTAATGACCCAAGACAATAGTCATTTTCTTTTGAACATGCTTTGGGCATTTGGCCTTGCTAATAAAAACGAAATTCTTGAAAGTGGAGAAATGGTTGACAAAAAATACGGAGGTGATCCGAGTAAATATGCGTCAACTGGTGGATGGTCGCTTATGCGTGGGGAAGTTATGAATCATTATAGCAAACACTCCTATGTGGTTTTAACGACAGGTGAACAGGAGATTGTCGATCGTGTTTCTCGTGGGATTTTCAGGCCGTGCTGCGGCAATTCAACGCATTTCCCGGACTGTAATCATGGTATGGCTATGCTTGGACTCTTGGAGTTGATGGCGGCAAACGGGGCTAGCGAGTATGAGATGTATAAGGTCGCTCTTAAAGTCAACTCATTTTGGTTTCCTCAAACTTATATTGACCTTGCGACATACTTTAAAGAACAAGGAGTTGACTGGAGTAATGTTGATCCAAAGCTTGTTTTGGGATCCCAGTATTCAAGTGCCCAAGGTTATAAAGATACAAGACTAAAAATTCAAAGTCTTCCAAAACCCGCGACAGGCGGAGGTGGTTGCGGTGCTTAACTCTCCACGGTTTTGGCAATTTATTACTCTTTCTATACTTATACTTTTTGCAATAAACAAAATACACCCCGGGATTATAAACGTCAACACCTTTTCTGATGGTTCTGAAGTATCTCTGGTAAAATCTGCACACGCAAGCGAAATTTATCCGAAGTTTACCTGTCCCTGTTGTGGTCAACCTTTAAATAAAGAGAAACCTTGTTGTGGTGCAATGGAACAAATGATCAATTATATCGATGAACAGGTTGAATTAGGAAAAACAAAAGATGAGATAATTTTAGCCACTACAAGAGAGTTTGGATTAGATAGATTAATCGACGATGAAGACAGGCTTGCACTTAAACAAAAGTTGGCTGATTTAGCACCAGCTGATGCACCAAGGATTGAAATTAAAGAAACAAGTCGTGACTTGGGCACGGTAAACCAAAAGCAAGGAGTGGTAACAACAGATTTCGAGTTTGGTAATTCTGGAAAAAGTGATCTTATAATAAACAAATTGAGTTCTTCTTGTGGTTGTACATCAGCAAATATAATTTATGAAGGTAAAGTTGGACCAAAATTTAGCATGGAGGGTCATGGGCAACAAAATCCAACCGATTGGGAAATTTCAATTTCGCCTGGGGATAAGGCGATCTTGCGAATCTATTATGATCCCAGAGTGCATCCAGATTTAGTAGGGGCTGTAACAAGGACAGTATCGATTTTGTCTAATGATCCAGTTGAATTTGAAAAACAGGTGACAATCACTTTAGAACAAACTAAATAAGTTATGAACCAAAAGGTATTAATTATTATCTCTCTCCTATTTTTAGTGATAGGTGTTTTTGTTTTTAATTCAAAAAAGAAAGCAGGTCAAAGCGACGAAGAAAGTCAGGTTTCCGGTGTAGTTCAACTGGTTGATTCGGAATCTTTTTCAAAGCTTGCAAAAAATGAGAAAAACTTTTTACTAGATGTACATATACCCGAACAAGACCATATTCCAAGAACCGATACATTTATACCCTACACTGAGATTTATCAAAATATAAATAAACTTCCACAAGATAAGTCTACTACCATCCTTGTGTATTGCAGGTCCGGAAGTATGAGCAAAGCAGCATCAGAAGAAATTGCTAAATTGGGCTTTACTAATGTTTACAATTTAAAAGGTGGTATAGACGCATACAAGGAATCTAATGTCGAAATAACAATTACTCCCAGTAATCAGGATTTGAGAGAAGTTATATACGGTGAAGTTGCTAAAACTTCTTTCACTTTAACCAACTTCACCCCATTACCGGTCAAAATTATTCGTATTTCAACTTCCTGTGGATGTACAAAAGCTGAAGTTGAAAAGAAAGATCTGAAAGCATATGAATCAACTGAAATTAAAGTTTCGTTTGATCCTGCAGTACACAAAGATGAAACTGATTTGGGGGAGGTGACTAGGACGATTTACATAAACACCGACAATCCCAATTTTCCTCAATTAACGAGTACTATTACAGCTAATGTTATACCCAAATGGTGAAAAAACCTTTAATTTTTTTTGGGAGGACAGTTTTAGCAACACTTTCAATGCTCATAGTATATCTTGTGTTTGTTTCTCTTGTATCTGGTTGGAATTTCACAAAAGATCAATTTGCTAAGTTTTGGTACTTTGTAGTTACTCTTGCTATCGGATTTGGGATTCAAGTCGGCCTTTATAGTTACCTTCGATCAATGGATAAAAATGTGTCAACAAAAGTAGTCGCAACATCAGGGACGAGCTCAACTGTAGCGATGGTTTCTTGTTGTGCCCATTATTTAGTAAATGTTTTACCGGTACTCGGAACAATTGGCGTAGTTACCCTAATTTCTCAATATCAAGTTCAACTTTTCTGGGTTGGGCTTCTCTTTAATTTTGCTGGATTAGTATATATGGTTTCTCAAGTTAAAAGATATTCCAAAACTTAAGTCTTTATGAAATATATAGCGATATTTGCGGTGTTACTGGGAGTGGTAATACTTGCAAATAACACTCGAAAGAATGATGTATCTGAAATCGAATATGCTTCTCAAAAAAAACAAATGGGTGAAGTAGAAGTAGAGGTGTTGCCCTTACAATTATATTCGGGTGCGCCTGTCGTTTTTGAGCTTTCTTTGGATACCCACTCAGTTGATCTTGATTACGATTTCAGGAAAATATCCAATCTTAAAGACAATTTTGGAAATAACTACAATGTGGTTGAATGG
>C687J35174_10005279_pt1 | contig 17085 bp, 23 predicted proteins | sample RifCSPhighO2_01_FD_35174 | JGI IMG/M metagenome (IMG submission 35174) | reverse complement strand
GTTTTTATTATAGAATCCATAAAATTCGAAACCAATCTTAATTAATAAATATATATCAAAAAGAAAATAATCATTCCAAAATAGCCTTTATCCTTCTAACACCTGCCGATGATGATTCTTCCTTTATTATTTTAAGGTGCCCGAGAACTCCTGTATGCGTAACATGCGGGCCTGTGCAAACTTCCTTTGAGTAATCCCCCATGTAATAAACAGTAACCTTCTCAGGATATTTCTCCTTGAAGAATGAAATAACTCCGTGCTTGACTGTATCCTTGTAAAGCATTTCTTTTTTTGTGATTGGCAAATCTCTTTTGATTACACCATTAACTTCATCCTCAATCTTTTTCAATTCATCATTCGTTAGTTTTCTCTGGAATGAAAAATCAAACCTTGTCCTTTCCGGAGTTATGTTGGAGCCCATCTGCTTTATATCACTTCCAAGAACATTCCTTATTGCCTGGAACATCAAGTGCGTTGCTGTGTGAAGCTTAGTTGTCTGGTCAGAATGGTCAGCCAAGCCCGACTTGAATTTCTGCTCTGCACCTTTTCTTGAAATTCTCTGATGCTGCTCAAATTCCCTGTTGAAGTTTTCCTCATCAACAGAAAGGTTATTTTCCCTGGCCAGGTCTTTTGTTATCTCCAACGGAAATCCAAACGATTGGTATAAATAAAAAGCATCCTTCCCCGAAATTACCTTCTTGAAATTCATTGACTTGAACTTGCTTAATCCCTTTTCCAGTGAAGCCTGAAATTTCTTCTCTTCCAGCTTGGCATTTGTCAATATGAATTCCCTATTTGCCTTCAATATAGGATAATCCATTTGGTAATCCCTAATTATTATCTCAAGAATCTCAGGTATGAAATTTTCCTTTATCTCCAATAACCTCGCATGCCTCATTGACCTTCTCAATAATCTTCTTANNATATATCCATGCTCAACATTGCTTGGCTTTATCAATTCAGACAATATGAAACACGATGCCCTTAAATGATCTGCAATTATCCTCACGGACTTCTCATTTTCCTTCTTTGACAGTGATTTTATCCTCTTTACTATATTTTCAAACAAGTCTGTTTCATAAACAGATGATTTGTTCTGAAGTATCATCGCTGCCCTTTCCAGTCCAAATCCAGTATCAACATTTCTTTGACTTAATTTTTCATATTTTGTTGTCTTGTTGTACTCCATAAAAACATCATTCCAAATCTCCACCCAGTTCTTGTCCTTAGGATCAAATTCCCTTGGAGGATCCTTTTTAGAGTAAATGAACATTTCAGTATCCGGACCGCAAGGGCCTGTCTCTCCCGCAGGGCCCCACCAATTGTCTTTTCTTCCCAACCCCTTTATCCTTTCTTTTGGAATATACTTCAGCCAGATCTTTTCTGATTCCGTGTCCCCTGGTATTTCATCGCCCTTAAAGATTGAAACTGCAATTCTTTCCTTTGGAATCTTCAGTTCTTTTGTGAGAAACTCAAATGATAATTTTATTGCTTCCTCCTTCCAATAATCCCCTAATGACCAGTTACCCAGCATCTGAAAGAATGTCAGATGATAATCATCACCAACCTCATCAATATCCTGCGTCCTTATGCATTTCTGCATGTTTACCAATCTCTTCCCCTGCGGATGCTTCTGCCCCAGAAGGTAAGGAACCAAGGGATGCATTCCTGCTGTTGTAAATAAAACGGTTGGATCATTCTCTGGAATCAATGAAAAATTGATAATCTCAGTATGATTGTTTCTCTTGAAGAAATCTATGTATTTTTTCCTTATTTCACCCGATTTCATAATAATTATAGGTTACTGCAATTTTAAAAGATTTTCTTTATTGGATTGTTTTTTAAATTCATCCAATAAATGCCATTTGTTTTGCTCAAAGAATGTTGAAAGGGAATGAACTGGCTGAAGATACAAGTAATCTTTATTCTCCATTAAGTTCAGTAATCCTCCTTCATAATTCATAATTTCAATAGATACTGTACTTTTACTACGATAATCCGTCCAAACATAGATTCCGTTACCTTCAGCGTTTATTGCAGAATTTNATTNCTGNTTTTCCTGTGAANTCANNCACNTATNAAAACCTAATTNAAAGAAATCCCTATAGGATTCATCATCTGGAAGAGAAAATCCTGTACTCCTAAACAATTCCTTAAAATTCTCAAGTCCATAAAAAGCAATTCCCATTAAAAATTATAATGATATCTATATGTATATAAGTATTATTGTTGTAGAAAATATTAAATACAAGGAAATGATTATTCTTTCAGAGGTGATTTAAATGAATTTCATGGAAAAAAGAATGAAAAAGATGAAGTGGTTTGATGTTTCCCTTGCGAAACTTACTGTCGCTGCCGGAATAATATTTATCTTCAAGTTGATTCCTGGCGGGTGGAACTGGGTTAATGGCGTGAGCACTTGGTGGTTTTTAGTGCTGATGATAATATTTGCAACAAGACCATTCTACCTTTACTTCAAGAAATAGAAAATATTATATATTTCGGAAGCATGAGGATTACATGAAAAAAATTATTTTTCTTTTTTTTGTACTTGGACTTTTAGTCTTATCCGGCTGTGCGGGCATTACAGGAAGGGGTGTTACAGATCCTGCTGTAAATGAAAAGATTCAGGAATGCGTAAGATTGTGCGATGACAAAGCTCATACCGAGGAATACTGGGTTAACAGCTGCCAAAAAATACTTGAATATGGCGGTGAAGAGACATTCAATGAATACCTAAAAGAGTGTAAATAGTTTTATAACTTTTTTCTTTTTTATGATTATATGGAACTTACATCTAAGACTAGGGAAACTGAAAAGGAATTGGCTGATCTCCTTAATAGAAGTGAAGATTTACAGTTACAAAATGAATTTAACAAGAAAATTGATGGGGGGTTTAAGAGGATGATTTATAAGTTGAATAATTTCATGAATGAATACCCTAAAACAATAGAAAAATATTCTGATGAAATAAAAGAAGTTTTAAAGGGGACTGATGAATGGTATAAAAATATGGGTCACGAACCCATTGTTAATTTAGATTGCTGTTCTTAAAATGAGAAATTCTGTCATAACCGGAAGTGGTAGCTACATTCCTGAAACAATAATTAAAGATGATCATTTTACTGAGGATAAAGGTTATGTTTTTTATAGTCAAGAAGGGAAGAGATATGATATATCAACCGCTGAGAGTGTAAATGATCTTGGGAAAAAGACAGGCATAAGAGAAAGAAGATATGAAACAAAACTTGTAACCTCTGAAATGGTAACCAAGGTTGCAAGAGATATTCTAAATTCATCAAATGATTGTGGGGATATTGATTATATAATTGTTGCACATAATTTTGGAGATTTGGATTCATTGGGTGTTAAAATTGATTTAGTTCCAAGTTTTGCTTCAAGAGTAAAACACAATTTGGGGATCACAAATCCCTGGGTTGTAGCCTACGATATCATCTGTTCTAATGGGAGTTTAGATAAAATTACTAATCCACTCATCAATAAAAAGAAAAATTTTATTGCAAACAAAAAAGGACTTGATTTGGAAAAGATTAGGGGGATTAAATTATGTGATAAAGAATCCCTTGAGGAGATCATAGTTGCTCATACAGAAGATACAGAATGTATTGCTGAAAAGGTAAAAAATAATTTGGGCATTAAAAATGGAATTGCTTACGATGTTGTTTTTGGCTGTCCAGGATATCTACAAGGAGTAATTCAGGCTGATTATCTTATTAAAACAGGTGCTGCAAAAAAAATTCTTGTTTTAGCTGGAGAGAATCTTTCAAGAACCCCCGATCCCCATGACAGGGATTGCCCAATATATGCTGATGCTGCGGGAGGGAAGAAAATTGAGCTTCTTGAGACCAATAAACCTACTGGAATATTGTCCTGCATATCAAGGTCAGATACATTAAAATATCATGATTTGTTAAAAATAGGAAAATCATATAATCCAGATTATGATTTAGGCAAACATTTCCTTAAGATGAATGGGCATGATTTATATGAATATGCACTGCAATTTGTTCCTGAGACCGTTAAAAAAAGTGTTGAGAATGCTAGATTGGAATTAAGTGATATAAAAAAAGTTCTTTTGCATCAAGCCAATGAGAAAATGGATAGGAGAATACTAGAAAAATTTTTTGGATTATACAATATTAAAAAAGCAGACATTCCAAAAGATATAATGCCAATGACAATATCATGGCTCGGAAACAGCTCCGTAGCAACATTGCCTGTGCTGTATGACTTAATAGTCAAGGGAAAATTAGACCATCAAAAATTAAACAGCGGAGATAANATAATCTTTGCTTCCGTTGGTGCTGGAATGAATATAAATTCCATGGTTTATAGAATGCCTTAACTTCTTCTGTTATTATAAGATGGCCTTCTGCTATCCCTTCCACCCTGCGGTCTCCTTGAGAAATTCCCCTGATTTCTTCTCTGGAAATTTCCAGGCCTCTGCTGGTAGTTTCTGCCTGCTGGTTTGCTAACATTTACGCTTGGCAATTCAGGAACCTTCACTTTTTCAATAATAAAATTGTTATATTCCCTCAAAACACTATCATAATTAGGATAATCCCTTGGAGACAGGATATTGATTACTTTTCCGTTTGATCCTGCCCTTGCAGTCCTTCCTATCCTGTGAACATAATCCTTTGGATCCTTTGGAATGTCATAATTGTAAATATGCGAGACATTTTCAATGTGCAATCCCCTTGACGCTACATCAGTGCACACCAGGACATTCACCCTTGCATTGTTAAATGAGGACATAGTATAGTTTCTCTTGTTCTGAGACAATCCCCCATGAATTCCAATTGCCTTTATGTCATTGTTTCTCAAATTCTTCACAACAAAATCCGTGTTTGTCCTTGTATTGCAGAACACCATAACCAACCCTGACTTTTCACTCTTCAGCAAATGAACCAACAAGGATAATTTCATATTCTGCGGAAGATTATAACAAAACTGCTTCAGTTTTGATGGATCAACCATGTTCTCTGCAAATACCTGAACAGGATGAACCATGAACTTGTGCGCCAATTTCTTAACACGCTCTGATATTGTTGCCGAGAAAAATAAAGTCTGTCTCTTGTTTGGACACTGCCTTATTATTTTTTCAACATCATCTATGAATCCCATGTCAAACATACGATCTGCCTCATCAAGAACCAATATCTTCACCTTTGAAATATCAATAGTCCTTCTCTGAAGATGATCAAGCATCCTTCCCGGCGTTGATATTATAACTTCTGCCCTTGGAATGTTCCTTATCTGATTGTTTATTGAGACTCCACCATAAATCGCGATTGTATTCAACCCCTTGAAAGCAGAAATATCCCTCAAGGAATTCTTAACCTGGTCTGCAAGCTCCCTCGTTGGTGTCAATACCAATGCCTGTATCCCTTTGCCTTGGATTACTTTTTCAACAATCCCGCATCCGAAGGCAAGAGTCTTTCCCGAGCCTGTTGCAGATTCTCCAATAACATCCTTTCCATTTATTATGTTTGATATGGATTTTTCCTGAATATCTGTAGGATTAGTAAAACCCAATTTCTTTATGGTCTCCAACAGTTTAGGACTTAATCCAAGCTCTTCAAATTTCATCTTATTAAGCACTTGTATAGAAAAAGCGAAATGTATTAACAAGTGCTTTCCCTTATGCTATGATTTATTTTTATTTCGTGTTTATAAAGTTATTGCTTGATTCAGTATCTCCGAAACGAACTAAAAAGTAAGATAAATATATTTATCTTATTTTAATAAAAATAGATAATGCATGCCCTTCTCGTAGACCCAAACATTTCTACAAAAAGATTATCTTATTCTTATTATTTTACCCATTTTTTAGCAACATCAGATAATTCAATTAAAAAATTTTTAAATGGAACTTCTTCTTTGTAAAAGCAAATCCACATTGTTTGAAGCATTTGCTCAAACAAAAATAAAAAATATCTTATTTTTATATCTTTAGATTTACATTTTATTTTTGCTTCATCTTGAACTCTAAATTGAGTTTCAATTCTCCATCTTTTTTTATAAGTATCAATTAAATTACTTAAAGCAACTTCCTCGACGTTAGTTGTAAATATCCAATCATAATTTTTATCAGATCTTTTATCATAAATCTCTTTAAGAAAGGCAAGATACTTTTCTCCTTTATATTTAGAAAAATTTTTGTTTATAATATAATCATGAACAAAAATTGTTTCTTTTTCTTCTAATTCTTCGAATAATTGTTTGTATTCTTTTCTTTTTGGAACAAAAATAAGAAAAGGATATTCTATTTTCGTTAATTCATACATTAAATCATTATCATAAAAACCCCTATCGAACAAAATTAATTTTATTTCTCCAACATATTTTTTAATTAAAAATAAGCAGTGTAAAATAACACTGCTTTTGTAGTGTCCTAATTTAATTGGAACAGAAATTAAAGGTATCTTTTCTGGAATATCGTCGGAAACTATACTACAAGTAAGAAATTTAAAATGTCCTGTTATTGCATCTTTTCCTGTCCATCCATGAATATCAAACCCTTGCACTTCTCCATAAAAATCTTCTTCAGTATAATCAAATGCTAAAACAACTTCTTTTTCATTAAGTTTAAATTTTGTTGAAACACTTTTTATATAATTAAGATAAGCATGTTCCATCATGCTTATCAAAGATTCCTTACATCTTAAATAAAAAATATCTGCTTTATCACTTATTGTTTCAATATAAGTATTACATGCTGATGCTTTCATTAAATGAGGTAATAAATTATAACCTGTGATTTTGTATTTATCGTCGGATAATCCAAGAGAATAATTAATAAATTTTTTAATCATTTTAAGACTAAAAACAAGTTTATCTTCATTCATTTGTTATTACCAAATAAACTGTTTTTCCTAAATATTCTTTAGGACAATCTACTTTTGCAGAGGTTCCAAAAGGGGTTACTTTTCTTTTTAAAAACCCTCTAATGTTTTTTATTTTCAATTCATTTTTTAAAATTAACTTAATAATTTTCATATATCTAATAGATATCTTAACTTTATAAATTTTTCGGAGTAATTATAGAATACTAAATCTCATTCGGAGATACTATGATTAGTTTTAAATAATTTTTCTTTTACTTAAGATTATGAAAAGGCATCAATATATATTTTACCCTGAAACATTAGAAAAATTGAAAGAAAGTGGATTGGAACAAAGATTTCTTGAAGCAAGAAAAAGTCCTGATTTCCATTTCATTGCGCATTTTCCTGAATTTGAACTTGGCGACTTAATGAATAGTATGGCAAAAAGAAAATATTTTGAAACCATGCCTTTTGAAATGATAAATGAATATTCCGGCATGATAGACCCCTTTCTTAAAATATTAATTGAGGGAGATGAGAATCGGTTTAAATGGAAGATTAAAAAGAATACTGGGATAGAAAGTGAAGAAACAAATGCAAGTGATTTTATGATATTGTCTGGGTATATTGCTTCATTAGTTTTAGGCCCTGATGAATTATGGGATTACAATAAATTTGGATTTTCATCATTATTTGAATTCCTTGGAAGTTTTGGGGTTCTTGTGAAAGATGATAAAAAAAGATTAAGCCAAAGAGGATATGAATGGGCCTCTGAATTCAATGGACAAAAGTTTATTACTGAAATTGGAGCTAACATGCATGGGGATTTGGAGATATCACGAAAAGATATAACTGCATATGAAACCATCGATCCATTTGAAAACAAAGTTAGCTATCGCCCAGAATTAAATTCAGATTTCCAATTGGTAATTGGTGCTAGCTCAGTTGAATCAAGTGTACTTGNAATATTATTAAACTATGCTGAACATGAAAAAGTAAAGTCAGAAGTCCTTGAAGACAATGGAAAGAAATTCCTGAAAGAAATTATAGAACAGCATGGAGAAACTTTGAGACCTTACTTAGGTGATTATAGTCCAAGCTTATATTTCACATCATTTAAATTATCCTTACCAAGACTAGATGAAAATAATATCATATTAGGTGATAGACTTTATTCTTTTGATAGAATTGCTGGAAATTTTGAAAGAAGTTATGGAGCCTATGTTAATGCTGATGGAAATCTTGTATTTTGTTCTGAGAATGAGGACAATATAACCAATAGAGAGAAACACCCTTCTCTGGTAATTCCCAAGGATGAAATAGATCACTTTTTCAAGGGGTTATTTATTCAGGCTTCAAGAGGATTAGGAAGAACTTCCCTGAATTCCCTTGTTGAGATGATGAAATACAGATTTTCAGATGAATTCAATAAAGAGATTTAATTCATTATTTTATCTTGTAAACAATTGCAACATTTCCGTAGATTGACTGCTCCTCCGGCGTTAATGTTGAAGCTGACTCCAATGCTCCCTTTGCCATTACTGCTGCATCTTCAGCGCCAGCACCCAATGACCTTGCATCAAACAAAGGCCATGGAGCATAATCAAAGCTTGAATCACTCACGGAAACAATCCTTCCAAGATTCTTCCCAAGCCCCTGAGCCATTGCTTCCGCCTTTAATCTTGCATCCTCAGTTGCCTTTACAATTGCCTCTGACTTCTTCTCAGCCTGCAGACTTTCACTTAATTCAAAATTTATGTAGCTTATCAATGCACCTGCATCAACACCTGCATCAATTATCTTCCCTATGTTATCTGATCTTTCAGTTGGAAGCTCAACAGTTACAAAATGATTTGCCTTGTATCCCTTTTCCACGCTTCTTCCATTCACCCAGTCATACTCCATGTAAATGTTGAAATTGGAAGTTTTTATTTCATCTTCCTGTATTCCTATCGAGCTTAATTCTGAAACAAGCTTATTGTAGATTTCCGAATTCTTGTCCTTTGCCTCTGAAGCTGTAGCTCCACTTGATTCAATGTTAAAATTAACAGTCACCAAATCAGGAACCACCTCCAGCCTGTATTGCCCATTGACTGAAAGAGTATTAGAAGGAACAAACTGCATCACAATTGATGCTGCTATCAATGCAACTATAATTACACTTCCAGCAATGATGCCTGCAACCTTAACACCTTTTTCCATGAAACTGAAATATTTGTTTTATTTTTAAATTTATCTGTGAACCAATATCATGAAGAATTAATTTTCGATTAATCTTAAATATACACTCAATAGAACATTTAAATGGTATGGCAAGATTATGTCATGGGTGTTGCTGCTTTGGGATTTGTTTATGCATTAGTCCCTCAGGTGGTTCATGGTTTTAAGAGCAAGATAACCACAATTCAACCACAGACTGCGTTAATCACCACATTAGGTCTTTACGCTTTTAGCATATCAACATTAACCCTTGGATTGTATTTTAGCACCGTGGTGAATGCCTTTAATGCGACATTATGGGCAATCTTGTTTTATCAATCAGCAAGATACAAGAAGAAAGGTTAATTTTAAGTAATTTTACTTCTTTTAATATAAATTTCTGAACAGAAAGTTTTAAATACATACACAAAATATAGTATATAAACTAAAATTAGTATAAAATGACAACATTTACTTTATCAATACCTAAAGAATTAAAGAAAAAAATAGACACTCATCCAGAAGTAAACTGGGCTGAATATATCAAACAAAGATTTAAAATTAGGATTGAGGAACTTAAGAAATTTAAGAGAAATTCATAAAATGCCATCTTTAACATTATCCATATCTAATGAATTCAANAATCAATTAAAAGAGTTTATTTGGGTTAATTGGAGTGAGATAGCTAGGGAGGAAATAATAAAAAAATTAATTTTTGAGAATTACATGAAAACAGGGAATATCAGTGATGAGGAATGGAAGTTTTGTGAAAAAATTGACTGGCATCCAGTTGATGAGTTGCCCCTAAAAAAGGAATTTGTGAAAAAATTAGAGAAGATAAAAAAAGATGGTAAGTTCAAAAGGTATAGTTCTATTGAAGAGTTATTTGCAAAGATAAAATGAGTTATTTTATTCTTATCTCAGATGATTGCGAAAGAAGTATGAAAAAACTATGCAATAAAAACAATTTTTTAACTGAAATCTTAAAAAAGAAGATGAATGAAATCATTGAAAATCTGCAACATTATAAGCCATTAAGACACGATTTGGCAGGAGAAAGACGAGTTCATATTATGAAAAGTTTTGTTCTTAAGTTTGAGATTGATGAAAGCAGCAAGACTGTTACTTTTATTTTCTTTGGCCATCATGATGAAGCTTATAGTTAGTTTTAAGTAATTTTACATCTTTTTATTATCATGAATCATCTGGTGATTGATATAGAAACCATTCCTCTTTAAATAAAATTTTAACAGAAAGATTTATAAACTAAAGTTAATATAGATTAACTATGATTAATATATATAAACTAAAGTTAACAAATCTTCAACAAGAGATTCTAAGGCTTTTTTTCATAAAGGCCGGAATGTCGCTTAATCAAAGAGGGATTGCACGAATACTTAGTGTTTCACAACCTGCAGTAATGAAAGCTCTTCCAGGATTAGAGAAAGAGAACTTTATCAAGATGGAAAAGGATAAAGAATCAGGAAGGTGGTCCATAGAATTAAACAGGGATAATCCCAAGGTTATGCAATTAAAAAGAGTTGATAATTTAAATCTTGTCTATGAAACTGGATTAGCAGATTTTATTGAGAAAGAATTTGCAGGAGCAACAATAATTCTTTTTGGGAGTTATTCCATTGGAGAAGACATTATCAATTCAGATATAGATATTGCAGTTATTGGCAGGAAAGAGAAGATATGTGAATTAAAGAAATATGAAAAGGAGATGGAAAGAATAATAAATATAAATTTTTACAATTCATTCAAAGATATTCACAAAAATTTAAGGGAGAATTTATGCAATGGGGTAGTCCTTGCGGGCAGCATTGAATTATGAGGGCAATAAAAAAATTTGAGGAATTTATTGAAGAGAACATAGTTAAGAAGCAGAGGGTGGATAAACCTAGATCAGAATTTTTAATTAAAGAATCTGAAAAAGATTATTCTTGCCTGTTGGATATGAAGGAAAAGCTAAAAATTGAAGATAAAAATGCCAACATATTCATAAAATCATGTTATGATATAATAATGGAATTGATAAGGGCAAAAATGATTCTTGATGGGTATAATGCCTCGGGTTTTGGGGCTCATGAAGCTGAAGTGTCATACATGAGAATTTTAAATTTTGATGAGAAAGATGTCCAATTTGCTGACCAAATAAGATTTTTCAGAAATGGAATGCTTTATTATGGAACAATACTTGATGCAGTTTATGCAGAGAAAGTTGTAGAGTTTACAAAAAAGATATATCCCAAACTAAAGAGATTAGTTAATTTTAAGTAATTTTACATCCTCTTATTATCATGAATCATCTGGTGATTGATATAGAAACCGTTCCCATTGACATAAAGGATGAAATGATAAGAGAGTATTTGATGGACAAGCAGATATCAAAGGAGGCAAGAAGCCTTCATCCATTATATTCCAAGATTATATGCATAGTGGTCAAGGGAAGAGAAGAAATAGTATTAACCGGCGAGGAAAAGAATATTCTTGAAAAATTCTGGAATATAGCAAGGGAGTATGATTACTTTGTGACTCATAATGGTTATGGCTTTGACATTCCATTCATAATCATAAGGAGTGCAATAAATAAGATAAAATACAGCAGCAAGATACAACTGAACAAATACACTATGAACAATTCAAATCATTTTGACACCATGCTTTTTTTCAGCCAAAATGGTGTTTTCTTCAATGTAAGGCTGGATGTCATTGCAAGAAGCCTTGGGATTGATGTAGGCGAAGATAGATTCAGCGGAAGAGAAGTTGAAAGGCTGTTCAATGAAGGAAGAATGGACGAAATAATAAAGCACTGCAAAGAAGACGTTGAAATTACTGAAAAGATTTGGCTGTTCCTTAGGAATTAATCAATTATATTTTTTTGCTCAGAACTCCATTTTTCATTTGAGCTCTTTTTTACCCATTCTGCATATTTATCTATAAATTCCATTCTTTCTTTTAAATTCTGCTCTTTGAATTTTTTCAGTTCTTCTAGATCTATTTTTGGTATTTTCATCTTAAATACTTATCAAATAATGGTTCTATATTAAGTTTTCTATTGAATTCTTTTAATAAACCTGCATCAATATTATCTTTAAATAGTTTATACAGATATCTTGCATCTTCTATATCTTTCTCGCTTCCTAAAAAAAGCTTAAATGGTATCTGCAATTCCAATGGAGAAATAAATAACATTTCCCTGTTTAGGATGACTTTTCTCTTATTTTTTATTGTCCATTCATCCAATTCATTTTTTGGGAACTTAACTTCCATATTGGGGATATAACTCTTACTTTTTGAAAATCTGATTGCAGTACCTTTTAAAAGATAGTCTTCATATGCTGACTTAAAATCACTAGCATTAATACATTCAAATTTTTTTGATAGTTCTTCCCATAATCCCTTAAATCTTGCTATTGTTAATTTTTCTATAAAAATGTCTATATCTTCCGAAGCTCTATTACGCCCAAACATTATTGAAACATAACCCGAGATTAAAACATAATTAATTTTTAATTTATTCAGTATTAAAATAAAATCCATTACAAATTTGTCAATATTACTAAGGTTTTTCTCAAATTCAATTCTTTCCTTTGAGAATTTTATTTTCATATTAGTATTAGGATTTATAAATATTTAAAATATACCTTTTGAGTTAATCTTTTAAGAATTTTATAATTCAGTTTCCAAGTGAAAGAAATCTTGTGCGCTAGTAGGTGCATCTGAAATGTTTTGTCTTCTCAAACAGGAAATCATAGCTTGATATGATTACGGAGAGGATGTTGAGATTACTGAGAAAGTTTGGCTGTTCCTTAAAAATTAGTATCTTCTGTTAAAATAATTTTCTTCTTTTCCCGTGTCCTGATATTTCCATATTTTCTTAATTGGTTTTTTCTTCGGTTTTACTGTCTTATCCATCATATATAATTGTGGATTGGGGTATATAAATGAGAGCTTTTTGGATAATTTGATTATTATTTCAAAAAACTATAACAATAAATATAATAATTAAAATTTCACTAATTGTCCCGATTTAGGTTCAAAATAATGGATTACTGTATTATAACTCTTAATATCTTTTGCAAACTTTGATCTTAGATCTTTAACAATATCGTGGAACTCCTGATTTGATATTGTCATAATCTCAAATTCAAAATCAAAACTTCCAACTGGTTTAACCAAGTAAATAACATTCTTATTAGTTTTAAGGTAAGTTATCATCTGAGCAATTTTCTCCTTAGAAGGATTATTTATTTTTAATAATATTTTCCTATGAGTGTAACCCAACAGAGTGTGATTTAATTTTATATTAAATCCTATTATTATTTTATTTTTTACAAGCTTATCAATTCTGGATTTGATTACTTTAGCAGAGGTATTATACTTACTGGCTAATTCTATTAAGGTAATCCTTCCATTAATATTCAGTTCTTGCAGAATAAATTTATCCAATTCATCCAATTCATAATTTGAATAGCTATCCCCAAAAACCAATGAATCTGAATTAATTTTGTCGCATAAAAACTTGTATTTTAAATATTCTATATTGGTTGCTATTGAAAAATATTTTTCTTGAAAATAGATACCAAATTTTTCATTGATTTCATCATAGACTTTTTCAAATTCCATAATATTATTCGCCCAGATTAAAAAAGCTGCATCCAAATCCCCATCAAAATAAGTTACCCACACTATTTTTGGGTGCTTGATTAAATAATTCATGAATTTTTCTTCTTGTTCCTTATCCATATTTTGATATTTAATAAATACTCTATAATGAGTCTTGCCCAATCTGTAAACATTTGTTATAGCATAATAACCAATAATAACCTTGTTTTTTTCCAACTGTTTTAACCTATAACTGACTACTTGTTTCGACAACCTAACTTTCTTTGCTAAGTTTGATATATTCATTCTTGCATTAATACTCAATTCATACAAAATATCATTGTCCTTTTTTGTTAATTTTATCATATTTTAACTATTTTACCTATAACTTATAAATATTTCCTTTTTGTCAAAAAAATTAATAATAATCTTTACATATTAAAGTTTACTATATAGTAGTAAATATGAAACCGCCAGAATATTTGGGTAGATTGAATGAAGAACAGAGAACTAGTCATCCTTGTATCAATTGTCTACTTGAAACGGAAGACCGAATAAGAAATGGAGATTTTGATGGAGTTAGTGCTGGAGATAAGATTTGGTATAAAACCTACAAGGCTGAAATTGAAAAGTTAGCAAAGGTTCTAACAATGTATCAACCTAAAACCTTAATTGAAGTAGGTTCAGGAAGTGGAAGAATAATCCAAACAATATTAGATGTTTTACCTAATGCTAAGATTAATGGAATAGAATTTAATAAGCAAACTTTTGATTTTGTAAAAAAAAGATTCTCTAACAATAATATGGTGAAAATTGAAAAAAATGATATTTATTATTATTTATCTAATGAGGGTGTTTATGATATGGCAATTTGTTTGATGAATACTTTTGGGAATATCAATGATGTAGAAGTTTTTAGACGAATTGTTAGTCATTCTAATTATTTTGTTTTCAGTTTGTACAATAAAAAGCTGGACAATCAAAGAAAGTCAATGTATGAGGCAAGAGGTCATACCAATTTTAATTTTGTTAATGAGCAATATTGCTTTCAGGATGATTGGATTAAAGGGCTGATTTCAAGAAGTTATACTAAAGAAGAGATTAAGAATTTAGTAACAAAATCTGGCTCAGATATCATTGAATTAGAACCAATTGAATTATTATATTTTGGAATAGCAAAAAAAATAAATAATTTTTTACTTTAACTTCCATTTACTTAATAATATATTTTTTGGATAATCTTTTAAGTTTAGCCGTATGATTCAATCTTCTAATGGAATGGAGCTTATATGATCAGAAAGGATATCTTGAACCTTTTGTCTTCTCAAACGGGAAATCACAATTAGATATAGTAAAGGAAGTGATAGAATCTATCAAGGAAGGATACAAGATAATATTCATCCACGGGTACTGCGGAAGTGGAAAAAGTGCAATGGCATTGAACATAGCAAAGGAGCTTGGAAGAACATCGATAGTTGTTCCAGTGAAGAACCTGCAAAACCAGTATTTCGAGGATTATACAAAAAAACTTTTCATAAACAAGAACAACAAGGAGAAACTGAAAATAAGCGTGCTTTTTGGAAGGCAGAACTTTCAATGCTCTTTTGATGAAGATTCAATGGCCGATAATCTTTTTTTGCCGTGCACGATAGACGTGAATTACAAGGGCAATGAACAGAAATTATTCGGGTATGTGAAAAAGAATCCGCTTGTGAGGATAGGGGATTTTGACAATTACACAAAAGTAAGAAGGATGAGCGTTGCCCCTGCATGCCCCTCATGGAGCCCTGTCCTGCCTGCTGAATTTGATTTGAGCATTTTAAAAGATGCTGAGCAAAAAACCTATGAAGCCGTGAATGGGGAATACATTTTCTATAAAAGAGGAGGAAACTGCCCCTACTACAACCAGTATCATAGCTACATTGATGCAGATGTGATAATATTCAACAGCATGAAATACGAGATTGAGAATGCAATAGGGAGAAAGCCAAAGACCGAGATTGAAATCATAGATGAGTGCGATGAGTTCCTGGATAATCTTGGAAATGAGAAAGTGATTAATCTAAACATGCTGAAAAGCAAGCTTGATTACCTTGGTTCAAAGCACAAGAACCACGGAATCCTTCCTGATGTAAGCAATCTTGTCTCTGAGATGATTAAAAACAGCGATAAGTTGATTGAAAGCGAAGAGATATTACCCTTAAAAAATACAAAGGTGAAAAACCTCATGACATACTTCTTCAATTACACTTTTTCGCACATAATCCTGAATGACGAGGAGGATTATTTATTCAATGTCTATTCGTCCTTTGAAGGATTCAAGCCGTATGTTGATGAGACCTTTGTGGTTTTCTTAAAGAATAAAAGGGGCGACGTGACTGTGAAACTCATAATGGTCAATCTTGGAAGGAAACTAAAGGAATTCCTTGATAAAAATAAAGTATTTGTCATGATGTCCGGAACAATACACTCAAGAAAAGTCTTGGAGAACATATTTGGCGTAAAGAACTACAAGATAATAGAAGCAGAAGTGAATGAAATAGGAAAGAGGAACAAGGTTAAAATAGGATATGAAAAAGAGTTCAATTACAATTACCTCAAGAAAGAAGGCTCAAGGGAGGAATACCTCAGGGCGCTGTCAAAATGCGTTGAAAAGGCAAAAAGACCAACGCTGATTCACGTGAATGCATTCAAGGACCTGCCGAGCGATTTTGAAATAAGCCATTATGACATCAGGAATGTAAAATCAAGGGATGAACTTATTGAAGAGCAGAAGAGCGAGGAAATTGGGGAGATGATCCAGAAATTCAAGAACAAGGAGATTGATATCTTATATTCAACCAAATGCAATCGCGGTGTTGATTTTCCCGGAGACACATGCAACAGCATAATATTCACAAAGTTTCCATATCCTGACAGGAGCTCGCTATTCTGGAAGATTCTGATAAAGAACAACAAGAAAGATGCGGACCTGTTTTACTTCGACAAGGCAAGAAGGGAAACAATACAAAGGTCATTCAGGGGTGTAAGATCTAAGGATGATTACGTGGACATATTAAGCCCAGACATGAGAGTGCTTGAGTTCTTTCGCTAGGTTTTTAATTGAATACTTATCTCTCTATAAAACATAATTTAAAAAATAGAATTAATCTTTCATTAAATGTAATCTTACGCCTGTAGATGAGATTTCCTTGGCAAGTCTAGCAACTTCCTCTAAATCCTTTTCTTCAGCTTCAGGCATCATTTCTATAATATAATTTCCCCTTCCAGCGTAATAATTAGTGGTTTGTGCTCTTTCTTTTTTTGCAAATCTTTCCCAACTTTGCCATACAGGAATATTTTCTAATAAAATCTGTCCTACCTCCCCAAAGGAGAGACTTAACACTCCATCATTATAACTAACATGATCCAATATCTTTAGTAG
>C687J35174_10005272_pt1 | contig 17096 bp, 17 predicted proteins | sample RifCSPhighO2_01_FD_35174 | JGI IMG/M metagenome (IMG submission 35174) | reverse complement strand
TTTTTATTATTCTGTATTTTGTCTTAACAAGAGTTACTTTTTTTGGTTTTAAGGAAAAATTATACATATATAATTATAATGACTATAAATTTATTTTAGTTTTCTTTTTTGAAATTAGCTTTTAAATAATCGTAAACAGAATTATCTTGTTTCTTTGTAAAGATGTATTCCAAATATTCAACATCCTCAGGCGTATCAATTTCGATCGTAAATGGGGTTTCAAAAGCCAGTGATTTCTGACCATAAAATAGGCCTGGGTTCTGTTTAATAAAATCAGGCCTGACAATATCAACATAGCCGTTTGGATGAAAAGCGGTAGGAAACGATTGCCTAGGCAAATTATAATACTCAGGCCTGGGATCATCAGGAAAAAAACCGGTCCAGTAGCCACCCTCTCCAATTTTAAACATCTTCTGCGGCGGTTCTGCTAGCTTGTGTGCTGAACGAAGAGAGGTCGCCCTTGGGTCTGCTCCCAGCTTCTCAATAGCAGAATCCATCATAATTGGATCACGGAGCGGCGTCGCCGGCCGTAGTTGAACTAACAGGTCAGGTAGATCGCCCTCATTTTCCTCAAGCCACTTTATTGCATGAGTAAAAACATCCAGGTCAGTAGAATTATCCTGGGCAAACTCTTCGGGTCTGATGAATGGCACTTCTGCACCATATTTTTTCGCAATTTCAGAAATTTCAGGCGAGTTGGTTGATACTATATTCCTACTAATCCTTTTGCTGAGTTTTGATGCAGCTATTGAGTATGCGATAACGGGATACCCACCCAAAAACTTGATGTTCTTACCGGGAACACCCTTTGATCCACCGCGAGCTTGGATTATAGAGTAGATTTTTTGACTCATGTTATTTAAGTAGACGATGATTCAAGGCGCTAAGTTCTTATCTGCTAAATTACAATAAAAATGGAAAAAAGGCAATAAAAAACCGCGCATGCGGTTTGTTAAAAGATCATCCTTTACGTCTTAATTTTCTCATTACTTCAACTTCTTGGGGGTAAATTTGCACCACGCCATCGCCCTTTGCGATTTCAAATTCACGAATCCAACGACATAATGTTCTCAATTCTTCGGGCTCTATTGAACTAGCCTGATCGCTGCCCCACATGGAACGCTCAAGGGTTATGTGTTTTTCTACAATACACGCCCCCATTGCAACAGCGGCAAAAGTCGGAACAATGCCACTATCATGACTAGAGAAACCAGTGTCTACGGAAAGTTGATTTCGAAGATTTTCAATACATCTCAAGTTAATCATTTCCAAAATCTCTGATCCAGCATTAAGGGTTTGCGGATAAACACTCGTACAGTGTAAAACAACTAAACTATTTGTGCCGCCTAAAACACTTATGGCGTGCCTTATCATATTCATGTTACTCATGCCCGTAGAAAGAATTATAGGCCTTCCCTTACTCCGAATATACCTGAGAAGACCATCGTCAGTCAGACAAGGTGAGGCAATTTTATGACAAGGCGGATTGAACTCTTCCAAAAAATCAACGCTTTCTTCATCCCAAGGAGAGGCAAACCACAATATTCCTTTCTCGCGACAGTACAGATCTATTTGACTGTACTCTTCACGAGTAAACTCTAGAGCCCATTTAAGATCACCGTTGGTTGAATTCTCAAAACTTGAACTCTCTAGACGATTAACTGATTCATCGGAAAGCACACCTCTTTTTACGGCATTCACAAGAACATCTTTGTTAACTTGTCGAGGTTTTGTCAGACTACCAGGATCATAATTTGCACTTGAAGAATAAACTATGGGTATCGTTCTCTTCTGAAATTTAACGGCATCACAGCCGGCCGACACGGCCACGTCTATCAACTTTTTGGCTATTTCAACACTGCCATTATGATTAATGCCTATTTCAGCAACTATAAATACCTTCTCATTGTGACCCACACGTCTCTTATCGATTACAAACACAGCAAACCCCTCTTTGATATTGCAAAGAACCTTTCGTTACATAATCAGATATTTTAAAATTAATCAATATTGACAACATTAACAGATGTCTTCCTCAATCAGTCTACAAAGTTCGTGAATGGCAAAAAGGTGCACCTCCTGGATTAACGAGGTTTTATCACTAGGTGCGATAATCATGGCATCAACCCCACCAAGAAGATAATCTGTTCCGGCACCAAAGAATCCTATTCTCTTGACTCCCCCCATTGCCTTCGCGGCGTTAAAACCCTCTATTATATTTCGCGATTGATTGTGTTTCTGATTAGGATCACTCGTAGTAAAACCGATTACCAAATCACCAGGCCTGGCAAGCGCTTCAATCTGTCTAGCGAAAACCATATGAAAACCGAAGTCATTGCTTTGGGCTGTGAGTATTGAGCTGTCTGTAGTCAATGCTATTGCGGCAATAGGCTTACGAACTTTCTCAAACTTACATACAAGTTCTGCAGCAAAATGTTGTGCCTCTGCCGCTGACCCCCCATTTCCGAAAAGCAAAATTTTACCACCAGAGTCTATGCATTCCTTTATTAACTGGTAAATCTCCAGAATACTAGTGACGAACTTGTCACTTAAAAGCACCGTGTATAAGTCGCGCCTACTATTTATTTCCATAATTATCTTGGCCTTAATAGTAACGACTGAATTTTTCATTACGCACCTCATTTTTAATCAACTAAACACAAACTAAAACAAAGATGGCCAAAAGTAAACTTGATTAGATTTGAAGTTCCAACATCTTTAGTGCTTGATTTTCCAAGGCAGGCAAAGAGATTCCCAGATGAGTTTATTGGAAATTTTGGATTGACCCTGGGTCCTATCCGAGACAACCACAGGATATTCAGATATTTTGTAGCCCGCACCTATTATTTTGTGCTTCAGCTCGATTCTAATCGCAGTACCAGCAGACCTAATTGAATCAAGATCTAAAGACACAAGAACACTCTTCTTGAGAACAAAGAAGGCGGACGCAACATCCTTCATTGGTATGCCCAATGTTAAGCGAAGATACAATGCGGCAAGACGACTCAAAAGAGTCCTCTTTAAGCCCCAGCCAGATGCACCCCCGCCCTTTACATATCTTGAACCGACAACTATATCGCATCCAGGCTGCGACAAACTCTCAACCATTCCAGGAATATACTTGGGATCATGAGACAGATCAGCATCCATCATAATTATCGTATCGTAGCGATTATCTGGAATCAGTCTTTTAAAACCATCGATATAAGACCTACCGAATCCCCTATCTGTCGTCCTTAACATAAAATCAAGATTAGGAAATTCTTTTTTAAGATTTGCCACCTCTTCGGTCGTCTTATCTGGGGAGTTGTCGTCAACAACCAACATAGAAGCACCGGGCAACGCATTAAAAAAGTCCCTCACCAAAAAGCCTATGGACTGACGTTCATTATAAGTAGGCACTATCGCTATCACCTTAGAATAAGTATCATCCATGTCCATGGCGCTTAAGACAACTGGTCCATCCTCCCGTCCTGGATATCACTTGCAGCGTTACGATGGGACGGATGTATTTCATCACTAGCAGAAACCTCTTGCAACGTCATCCACTCCGGCTTAAAAATATCATCATCTGACCGAACACGAGCAACCTCTTCCAACGTCAGTGTTGTCACCACCGTAACACCGTTCATGTGGCAACCCCTATCCTGTGGCGGCTGTTCACGCAATGACCAAAGCCAAGAATCTGACCTTACAAACCGAAACCTTGCTGGATCAACATTAAGCCCGGTGTTTTTCAGTGTGTGGCGCGCTGCTGTGTCTCCATAGCTTTCACCTGGAATTTGCCTGCCCCCAGGAAAAGCCCAACCATTTTTATAGGGCTCATTATGTCTTCGCGCCATCAATATCTTCCCGTCTGGAGATATAAGTGCCGCATCAACACAGTTAACGACAATGTTGTCCAGAATGATTGTATATTCTTCGTCGGTAACCCGCCGCGCGTTTTTGCGAAGCTTACTAACTGTTTCCAGGTTTCCCGCACTGAGCGCTTTCCCATCTATAAAGTATCTCTTATTTGTTTGAGTCATTTTTTTACCTCCTTGTTAAAATAATATAAAGATAATAATGCCCAAAAGTCAACGCCGGCTTTCTAACATCAACCTTACTAGTTTTCTGAAACTAGCCCTAGGTTGCCAACCCAATTTTCGTTTAATTTTAGAAATGTCGCCTACATAATATCCGCTCTCATTGCGATAAAAATTTGGGTTAATTTTTACAATAGTTCGTCCTGACTTATCCACTCCGACCTCATTAACTCCTTGGCCTTGCCATTTAACCACCGTGCCCAAAGATATCGCCGTAAGTTCCACCAACTCTCTGACCGTGTGCGCCTTACCGGTTGCAATTACAAAATCATCCGCCTTACGAGATTGGAGCATTTTCCACATTGCTTCAACATAATCACCAGCATAACCCCAATCCCTAATGGTTTCTAAATTACCTAGCTCCAAACAATCAAGTTTATCGACCTTAATTTTGACCAATGAACTGGTCACCTTATAAACAACCAAATCCTTCCGGCGTGGCGACTCATGATTAAACGAAAAACCGGAACAAACATAAAGTCCTTTTTTACGAAAAGGCAAAACATATTTTTGGTGAAGCTTTAGCTTAGATACGGCATACGGATTCTCCGGTTTAAATGCTGTGCGCTCACTCTGAGGCGGATGAGAACTGTCAAAAATCTGAGCCGATGACGCCATAAACATTTTTACATTGGGCAAAATCTTAAAAGCATCTGCAATCATTTTACCAGGGGCTTCACAATTAACTTCCATGGTTTTCTCCGGATTCTTAAATGAAGTTGCCAAATCTGAAATTGCCGCAAGATTATATATCTCGCCAGGATTAAACTCATTCAGGATTTCACGAACCAAGGAGCGATCTGACAAATCGCCAACAATTATTTCTATGTGTGATTTAATTTTAGGATCGCATCCATTAAATACTTTTTCGGCCGCCCTCTTATCTCTAACCAAACCGCAAACTACATAACCCTTGGAAACCAAAAGCTTTGACAGATAGTATCCGTCCTGTCCAGATATCCCAGTAATAAAGGCTCGCTTAGAAGTTTTGCCTTTCGTTTTGCTCTTTTTCATAGAAATATAACTTAAAACCATTCTGACACCATACCCCCAATAGATCAATTAAAATAACCAGAAAACCAAGCTTGTATTTGTATTTATTAAGAAAAAAGATTTATACTAATTTCATGACCAAAAAGAAGAAAATAGAGAAACTATCTAATGAAAGGATGGAAATATTTTACCCAACCTGCAACATCGACACAGTAAAGGACGGTCGTGGCGGAATTTTTACATGGGTTCCTCCAGATGTTATAAAAGAATTCAACCTACTATATTTTACACCGGGAGCAACAAGGGGCAATCATTTTCACCCTGAGTTCGTTGAATATTCCTTGATAGTCGAAGGTCAGGGGGTAGCTGTGACTCGGGACAAAAAAAGTAAAGAAGAAAGAATAATACACCTCAGTAAAGGATCTTGCGTAAGAACACCTCCGGGTGTTACCCACGCAATCTATGCCATAACAAACCTTACCGTAATGGCCCTGCTTACTAAACCATGGGATGATTGCAAGGTACCCATAGTTAGGGAGAGCATATTTGAAGATAAGAAATCAAAAAAATTGTACAAGAAAAGTCTCCTTATAAAATAATATGGACTCAGTGGCGATATTCGGAGCCAATGGTTTCGTTGGCAAAAAAATATATGAGGGCTTGGTTGCAACAGGCAAATACACCGTAACTCCAGTTACGCGTGATAATTACCAAGAAAATGTTGGTAAGTTTTATAACATTATCATCAACTCGGCTATGCCCGGCGCAAGATTTTGGGCACAAAACAATCCTGACAAAGATTTTATAGAAACGGTACAAAAAACGGCTAACTTGATTTACGGCTGCAAATTCGACAAATTTGTACAGATAAGTACTCTGTCTGCAAGATGCCAACTTGATACAATATACGGAAGACACAAGTTAGCTGCTGAAAAAATATCAGACTATGGTAGTAACCTAATCTTCAGACTCGGCGCTATGTTTGGCGACGGATTAAAAAAAGGTGTCTTGGTAGACATGCTAAAAGGCCAGAAGGTTTTTGTCAGCAAAGAAAGCCGTTATAATTTCTGTGATGTTGCCTTCATTGGCAGTTATATAGCCTCTCACTTGGATCTGGAGGGAATAATTGAGATTGGCGCTTTCAACACAGTATGTCTGGCTGATATAGCAGAATACCTTAATACAGAGAGTCAGTTCAGTGGTCAAACCGAAATTCAGGAAATTCAAAACCCAATCCAAGAAATGCCAGATGCAAAAAAGGTTTATGAATATTTAGATAAAGCAAAAAGTTACATCATTAAATAAATATGCAAACAGATAACAAAATCAAAAGCTGCCGATTCTGTGGGAACAAATCTCTAATCCCCTGCGTAGATCTTGGGGCACAATACCTGTCTTCCATTTTCCCTAAAGATTTAAATTACAGAGGAACACTCCAAAAAAAGCACTTGGATTTAGTTATGTGCGAGAAAAAAGACAACACATGCGGAGTGCCCCAACTAGGACACTCCTTCGACATGTCCAGCATGTATGACGAGTATCCCTTCACGAGCTCCACAAACTCTTCCATGCCCAAGATTTTAAAAGATGTTCTTGATGACGCTCTGACACGCGTTGATCTTAAGGATGGCGACCTTGTCCTTGACATAGGAGGAAACGACGGCACCCTCCTATCCTTCTTAAAAGATAGGAACCTTGACTTGCTATGCATTGATGCAGCCAAAAATGTTAAACAGGTTTTTAGTTCCGATAGGTTCAAAATAATCACAGATTTTTTTAACGAGAGGGCCTATAAATCAGCTACACCCAAAAAGGCAAAACTGGTATTCAGCATTGCCATGTTTTATCACCTGTCTGATCCCGTACAGTTCTCTAAAGACATCGCCTCATGCATGAGTGATGATGGTATCTGGGTAATACAGATGGCCTATCTCCCGGCCATGTTAAAAACAAACATGTACGACAATATCGTACATGAACATGCAGGATACTATGCCACCGACCACGTGCGTTGGGTAGTGGAAAAAGCTGGTCTGGAAATTTTTGACGTGTCTCTTAATGACGTTTATGGAGGCAGTTTCAGGTTATTTATAAAAAAGAAGGGAAACACATCGCATCCACAAACAGAACGTTACTTCGAAGAGATTGAGAGGGAAAAGGCATCAGGAATTTATGATCAGATAACCTACGCCAATTTTACAAAGAGGATAGAAAAAACGCGTGATGATTTAATCACCCTATGTAAAAAGATCAAATCACAAGGGAAAAAGATTTGGGTTTATGGCGCCTCAACTAAGGGCAATACAATTCTTCAATACTGCGGCATAGGCAATGACCTGATAGAAGCGGCCGCTGATTCAAATTCCTTTAAATTTAATAAATATATAATAGGTTCGGATATTCCCATTAAAAATGAGATGGAACTGAGACTTGCCCAACCAGATTATTTACTAGCATTGCCATACAGTTTCCTTGCCGGCTTTATGAAACGAGAAAAAGAACTATTGGCCGCAGGAACCAAATTCATAGTCCCCCTACCGGAAGTATCCATACCGTAAAATTAATTCGTGCTATTGCAAAAATTATAAAAAGTGTTACTATTTGAATGAATTTAGGAAAGAGTACGGGACATGACTTCACACGTTGTGTATTGTCCGGCATATTGCCTGACCAAAGATGGTTCACGTCTAACCTCAATGAACCAGGACTGTACCGAAGCAGCCATCAGAGAAATCTTGGCGGGAAGAGCAGACCATATCATATTTTCTACCGCGTACCCAAAAATCTGGGCAACAGAAGCGAGACTAAAAACGGAAATGGCAAAAAAGGAAGGAGTCAGTTCTTTTACCATAATCCCTGAAGTGACAAACACATACACCGAAACACAAGAAGCTTTGAAAATTATAAAGAAACTTGGATCGCCAACCCTTATCGTTGTAGCTGAAAAGTACCACATCAAACGCGTAGTTAAAATCTTCCACCAAGCGTTACCGGAAATTTCTATTATTCCGATACCGGTTCTCTGCAAGCACTTTGAGCAAGCGCTTGAGCCTTCGCTAATTAAAAGCATGAGGGCTGGATATAAACCCCTGTGGATTCTCTGGAACTATTTTTTTTACCTTTTAACACCCTTCCTGAGTCAAAATATAATAAGGTAAGTACTTTAAAAAATTAATACCCACCAAGCGGGTATTTTTGTTACAACGATTAAACACAATTACTTCTTTTCGAACACAAAGTATAAATCTCTGTAAAGCTTGGTTTTAAGTTTATATTTTTTAAGAAACTCACGGCCAGAGTTCATTGATTTACTTGAAATTATTACTTCGTCCGGGATACCAGAAGTCAAAAATTCTCTATCACCCAAATATCTATCCCCAGTTATGTGAAAAAACTGATAGTAGTTGTCACTCTGCAAAAAAGTCACGGCTTCGGCTGCCTCGTAAACAAATATAGACTTGTTTTTATCCAAATTACCAAGGTATTCTCGCAACTCCTTGGATCTAGTACTTTTGTAATCACCGGCGACCCAGGAACTGAACCCAATTTGATAAAATTGAAAAGCTATTATAACCGCAAAAATAATTGACCAGAAAAATTGCGGGGCCGCGCTTCTTAATAACTTATTATTTACAAAATCATAAACCCTTGAAAAAGCGGATGGGGAAAAAATTAATGCCAGCACTTGGCCCGGGAAGAGATATCTATACCACCCAGGGGTTTTCAAGTAAGCAATCGCAATCAGTATCGCAAACAGAATGGCAACATTTTCCGCAAGTCCAATGGCTTGTTTCTTTCTAATCCTTAATAAATAAGAACAGAGCCAAAATAACATTGTTAATGCAAAATAACCTGGCGTCGTCTCTTTAAAAAATCTCTCCAAATTATTGGGTATAGCCGCTAAAATATCACCCAAGCCGGCACTGTAATTATTTCCATAAAAAGACAAGACGCCAAAAACAGAATCTTTTTCTCCAAAGTAAGTTACAAAAAATAAAAGAACTAGAATCAAGAAAAATAGTCCAATAAAAAAGATATTATTACCAGTGAAATTAATTTTTTTTCTTCTGAGCCAGATGCAAATAAGGACAGCTGGAATAAGTAGAATAAATATAGGTTTTGTAACCACAACAAGACCACCAACAAGACCCAACAAAATACTTGGCACAATTTTTTTGTGACTTACTTCTTCAATTCGGTTCAACAACAACAAAAACAAAACCAAAAAAAACATACCGGGCACTTCACCCAGCACAAGCTTGCCATTACCATAAACAGGTGCAAAACTAGCGAGCAACAAAGTAGAAACAATGGCATGCTTATAACCAAATAATCTATATATTAAAAAGAAAACCACCACCAGCAGCAACAATATAAAAACAACCATGGGAATTCTGGCTTGCAACAGTCCAACACCAAAAAACTTAAACACCAAACCTATGGGATAGGTAACAGAGTACCCCGTTGTAACATACCCGGCAATCGACTCGTCTAACTCCCCCGGCGAAGATTGGACACCAAAGACACCGAAATGCGCAAAGTTCCTGGCAACTTGCATAAAAAGCCCATCATCATACCAAGTACGTGGAGATTCAGTGAGTTTATAGGTGGAAATAAAAATAACCACTAAAAGTATCGGAATCAAAACTAGTAGTTTTTTATAGGGAGTAGATATCGTTGCATGTTTTGGTTGTAATGCCTTATAGCACCGTCAAAAGGGTGGATTGTCCCGATTCTGCTCTGCAGAATCGAGGATCCTCGATTTTCATGAATGAAAATCGGGACATGGTCATCGAGCAGTATAATTATTATTCACTGTGAGATGAATCCACGCTTTTGACGGAATGCAGCAACTTCGCTGGAGTTGCAAATGGTGATAGAAGGCATTACACCAAAAACTTTTTATATGAATTTTATTTTTTTCATTGCAAAAGCAACCATTCTCAACAAAAGCCAACCGTGCTTCCAACGACTTATGTTTGTCGTACCATAGGTCCTCTCCCTGTAATGAACCGGCAAATCAACTATTTTTAAATTAAGCTTAGCTGCCCCAAAAATCAGATCAAAGTCTCCGAAAGGATCAAAGTCTCCAAAGAATTTGCGGCCATTTTTTATATCTTCATAATCAGTTCGCCACAAAACCTTAGTACCACAAAGGGTATCCTTAATCTTCTGCCCCAAAAGCCAACTAAACGCAAAACCAAAAAACTTGTTGCCCAAATAATTAAGGAAGCGCATTGACTCTTTTTCCATAGGATAAACCAGCCTTGATCCGTTTATGAATTCTCCACGTCCAGTCACGATCGCATCATAAAATTTGTGCAATTCATGAGGGGGCACAGTCATATCAGCGTCATAAATCATTAATATATCGTTGCTCGCCATATCAAAACCCTTCCTAACAGCGTCACCCTTTCCCCTTCCATCCTGGACGGCAAACTTGATATTTTTTGATCCCCTATATTTGGCGACAGAAATTTTTATTTTTTCAAGAGTACCGTCTGATGAACCACCCTCAACAAAAATAAGTTCTGTTCTACTCCCAAGATCAGGTAATTCTTTGATTATTTTGTCTATCATGCCAGCCTCATTTCTTGCGGCAACAACAATCGAAACCGATGGCGCGGTCTCAAAATTATTACGCAGAGGAACAGGCCTTGCAACCAAATAGTTTATTAAACCCAACTTGTTGAAAGGCCAGATATTTCCTAAAAAATTGTTCAGAAGATCGGAAACAAAAGGTATTCTCTTGGGCATTATCATTTTTTTCCCTTTCTTTATTATCTCAAAACCAGATAAATAAAATAGGTTTTCTATATCATTTTCTGATATCCAATTCTGGAGTTTCGAGGGCATTCTGACTCCAAGCTTGGAGCCAATATTCAAAATCGGCTCCCAAATCTGACTATATTGTGTTACCACTATTTTACTGCGTGGATAAACAACCGTGTGCAGTTTATTAAAAAGATCCTGTACATCATCCAAATAACCAACTAGGTCTGACATAACTATAAAATCAAATTTTTCCGCAATATGTTCAATTGCCACAGAACTAAATTCAAGTGGAGAATTGGGGTATTTTTGAGACGCCAACCTAACCATGACTTCACTAATGTCACTGCCCAAACCCCTGGATGGTATGAGTTTGGCGATAAGGTCTCCGATGCCACAACCTATCTCCAAAACCCTTTTGCCCGAAGGAATCAAAAATGGCAGAAGTTTGTCTTCTACATATCCATAATAATAACTATTCTTTTTTTTCCAGTATTCTCGTTTAGGAGCTACCTGATCAAAATATTCTTTAATTTTAGGCATCTTTATTATAATTGGTTAATTATTTTTATTCTGACAATCATAAATCTTTGCTGAAATTTTGACAGAATAATCTTCATAAATAACATCGCAAGTTAAAAAGTGTTCGAAGTAAGGGCTGCTCGGGCTAAGGTGGGGAATATCAATAACTAGGTAGTGGCCATTAAAGTTCTTCAAAATCTCCGTGTATGCTCTTTCAAACTTTGGGGCAGCATAAAGTCTTCGCTCATACTTACCGATGTTTGTAAGCTCATACGCCCCAATATCGTTGTAAGATATGACCTTATGTATCCTGTCTTCCCTCTCTATGAAATTAACCGCGTTTTTAAGTAGCGCATTTGGGTTTCCGTTAATTTTACCAAACAAGTACTCCTCAGAAAAAACCACGCTATAAGCCAATCCCACAAGCAAGATAACGCATGCGACCAACCTCATCAATCCCCTCCTAAACAGCGAGACAATTACCAATAATATAGACACTGCCCACGTTGTGGCAATAAATAACCAAGAGACATAAAAGCCAAGAGGACCAGAACCACCGGTAAAAGGAAAAACAAAATTCCACCTTAACTTAATGATACGTCCAATCCACTCTTCCTTTGGATACAGGGCCGGAGCAAAGTGAGGAATAAACTGTAGCACCGAAATAATGAACGCCACCACTAACCCAAAAAAGACGAGTTCACCCAACCGAGTCAGTGACCTGGAATCTTTCTCTCCAAAAATACCAGACATGAGCGTACCTGATATTATTGAGAGCGGTACAATTATGTAAGCAAGGTATTTATCCAGCGCGGATCTGGAAAAATCAAAAACAACTAAATAGAAAACTCCGCCCAATAACAAAAATATCCACAATACCCTGAACCTTTTCCAATCGCTCCTGGACAACCAAAACAGCGGCACCAACAAAAGAGGAGAAGCGTACATAACTGCTTTGGCAACCTGTATCGCTATCTGGAGGTAAGCTCTGCCAGACAATTTAATAAAATCTTTGACGTGATTAATCGTCATCGTCAAATCATAGGATTTAAAAAAGAACTTGGCGTTCAACAAAATAACACCCAATAAAACAATAAGGCCGAGAGCGGCACCTAAATACTTGAACATCAGTTTTCTATTCACCGGCCCGGTTTTTTTATCAATCAAAAAATCTATAATAAAAGCACCAACGGCAATAATATAGTTCAGCTTAGTCAAAAACCCCAGAGTGATCGCCAGAAGAAAAACCAGCCCCCAAATAATCCTTTTTTTGGTCACTTCGGCATCCTTCCAATTGAAGTATGATATAAGTGAGAGCAGGAAAAAAAATGGCAAAACCTGACCATCCATTTCCGTCATCAAAGAACCAAGAACCGAATAAAATGATACTGAGAAAAAGACAGTAGACCAGACAGCCGCCTTTTCACCAAACCTCTTCCTCATGAAGTAAAAAATCAGGACCAGATTTGCTACGCCGAAAACCATTGGCATGGCACGAAAGTTATCCCTTCCGAATATTGATGCATCCAGAGCAAAAATCGCTCGTGTGAGAGGCGGATGCGGTGTTCCCGATGACCAAGAACTATAACCTACCACCGCCTTTCTTTCATCTTGATGGTAAGGTAAATGCAACCCTGGCAGCCTTAAGGCCAAAAACAAAAGAAAAAGACATAAAAGTATGATTTTTTGTTTCTTGAAAAAATTAAACATGCAATAAGTGGTCCCGGATTTTATGTTTCATCTTCTTCTTTTAAAAAATAAAAATGCTAAAAACGAACCCAGGATATCAATGACCAAATCTTTCAGAGTATCAAAAAGATTCCCCCCGCGAAATATACTGAAGTATGACGGCAGGATGCGAGTTGATGAATATTCGAAAACTTCCCATGCCACTCCTATAAGCAAAGAGGCTCCCAGCACAATTATTATATCGTTGGTCACCGAACGCTCTGCCGCAATCGCCCTGCGCAAAAAACTTACAAAAAACATTGCCACGAAAAAACCGCCAAAAAAATGGAGTGGGACATCAATCCATGTCACATGCTTAAATATACCAGTGTAAACAATCAGCCATGTAAATAAAAATAAAAACACTAGAAAAATTAGTGCTTTTATTTCATTTTTTTTAGAATTAGTTATCGGCATTTATTAGAAATTTTTAATTATCTCTAAGTGTGCCCTAGTGACACGTTCCCAATTCTGACTTAGGTCAAATTTTCTTACAATATTTAAGGCATCACCATAAAAATCAACACTGAACATTTGTTCCATTTTTTCAATAAATTCTTTTTCATTTTGCGGATCAAAAAGAAACTCTTCTGGCAATTTTACAGAAAGACCATTCTCACGACTTAGCAACACTGGCCTTCCAAGAGACAAACACTCTAATATAAAATTTGGATTGAATTCTGTAAGTGCTGGCCCCACACCGAACCACGAAGATTGGATATATTCAAAAAGTTTCTCCTGACCAAGCTTGGGAATCACATCCACAGAGCTTGATAAGGAAAGTTCTTTTATCTTTTTTTCCAATTTATATTTGTCTGGACCCTCACCTATCATAACCAACCTACCACGCCTAGTTTTTTGTCTAACCTTATCAAAAACTCTAATCAATAGTTCTAGATTCTTATAGGCCACAAAGCGACCAGCAAACAAAACTGTGGGCTCTCCAGACCTCTCCACTCCAGAAGGTTCTCGATGGAAAACAGGATTCAAAATAATCCTAACTCTCTTAGGGTCGATATTGTAATATTTCTCATAAATGTCGGACAGGAAACGTGAATAAAAAACAATCAGATCAAACTTGGGTAAGACATACTTAGTAAATCGGAATAGCCACGGCCGATCTTTCACATAGAGACCTTGCTTATAGTAATTAACAAAGGAAACAAATCTGTCTCCCCTTTCAACCACTCTCTCCCAAATAGGATCGCCGGGTAAACGCATAATTATTTTTTTATGCAGCATCTTGCCAACAATAAAAACTGGAAACCCAGCAGTCGCAATATTAAAGGCGTAAAGCAAGCTTGCCTCATGAGATTCTTTTAAAACGACCACTAAGTATTTCAGTCGCCTGAGTAGGACCGGCAGCTTATTTGAAATTCTAATAACCTTGAATTGGAAATCATTCGGACCATCATAATCTCCGTAAGCTATGACCACAGGCCTATAGCCAGACGTTTCAAGTGTCTCAGCTATCTTTCTCACATGTATTGCGGGACCCCCAACATCAGGAAAAAATATTCCTGTAGCAAGAATAATTTTATTGGATTTTTTTGACATTTTGATTTATTATTGATATTACCATGAAAAATAATAAAAATGTAGCCCTGATTGGAGTTGGCAGGTGGGGCAAAAACCTACTAAGAGAGTTCTCCAAAATAGCCAGTGTAGATTATTGTTATTACCAAGGCAATCAAAAAACCTCAGATTGGCTGGCGTCCAATTATCCAAATATAAAAAGGGTTGACTCATATGATGATATTTTAAAAAATCCGGTCATAGATGCCGTGGTAATTGCCACTCCCATCAGGACCCATTTTGAATTGGCCAAATTGGCACTGGGAGCCGGGAAAAATGTATTCGTAGAAAAACCAATTTCTGAAACACCAGAGCAGGCGCAAGAACTTATAGATCTAGCGGACAAAAAAAAACTAATGCTTTTTGTAGGCTACACCTTCATATATCACCCTATTTTTCAAAAAATAAAAGATATAATTTCTGAGGAGGGTGCAGAATATATTAAAATGCAATGGGAAAAATTTGGACACTTCGGAGAAAACATAGAACTCAATCTCCTGTGTCATGAATTTTCTATAATTTATAGCCTTCTTGGCAGACCCTTAAAAATCACTGAGCTTAAACGCAGAAAAATTATAAGCGAGGCGGACATCATAAGCATACAAGCCAAATATCCCAAAACAACAGTCGACATAGACATAAATAGAGCTTCGCTGATTAAACGTAAAACGCTTTATCTTGTCACTGAGAAAAACACTTATCTCTGGGAAACAAGCACCTTATTTAAATTAGACCAGGGCTCAAAGGAGTTTGTTAAAATATTTGAATCTGCAGACACACCCCTTGAACTTGAGTGTATGGAATTCATCAAATGCCTTTCAGAATCAAAAAAGCCCAAGACAGATGGTGAGTTTGGTCTTGAAATAAACAATCTTCTCACCAAGATGGTCAAACTTAAAACATTTTAGATCTGTTTGATTTTTAACACAACTTCTTCTGCCGCCTCCACGCAATTGCCTATTTTCCCCGAAAAAATAGTAATTGTTTTTGGATCAACCATAGTTACAACGGTTGGTCTGGCATCAGTTTTTTCAAGTTTCGGTAAAACTGTACGGAAGGTAAACATTGAGCCAACATGCTTAGCCTTAGCNAGCCCTGGTATGAATTCCGAGCCGGATTCAATGATTTTTCTAAAATTAGTAACGGGTGGGTTTTTTATTATTCCCCTATTCAAAATTTTATTAAACTTTGGTGGTATGTACGGCTTCTTGCCAACATTCATACTGTGTATGGCATGAACAACATTTCCTAGAACAAAATTACCTGTCCTTCCCATAGGATCAATACACATAAAAGGACCGTCCATAACAACTAGGCACTGCTTATCGAACTCCCGAGGAAGCTTCACAACAGCTTTTTCACAAAGCTCAAATTGATAGTTTTTGCGCTTGGATACGGGCAGTAGTTCGTTGAGGTTAGCATATGTTGCAATTACTTTTAGATCGTATTTTTTTAATTCAGCAACTGTCGCCAGTTTTTTTAATTCAACGTTAACACCGGAAGATTTTAATTTACTCCAGCACAACTTTCTTAATTTGTCAGGATCTATCCTGCTTTCCTCGCCCTTAATTGACCTGCCTATCTTGTCGTAATTAACCAATGCCGGCCTTGCCTCAATAAAACTCAAGCCTACGTCACTGCAAACCTTAACATAATCGTCGTGATGTATTAGACTGCCTTCTTTAGCAATACAATAGTGGTGATCATCGCCAGTAATAACCGCTTGTCTGTATTCTTTTATAAAACCCGCCTCTGCCCTCATGCAATCTTGGATGGTTTCTCCACTGCGCGGATAATGATAGCCTTTGTGTAAACGAAATTGATTAGAGCCCGATGCGGCCATCAAAATATCGCCTTCCTTCTCAAAAAGGTCAACATTGTGGCCTACCCCAGCAAGCTTGATTGCAGTGGTTACCCCAAATATTCCCCCTCCGACAACGGCAATATACATGGCCGGACGATACCACAACAAACCAATTTTATTAACTAGACAAAACCTTCCAAAAATTTCGCTATTTTTTCTGCGATTACCGGATGACTGAAGTTTGTAACTACATATTCTCTCCCGAATTTGCCCATTTCTTTGGCCATATTTTCATCAGAGATTATTCTAAATAAAGCTTTTGATAATTCCTCCGGGTTACTTGCCTGAACCAAAAGACCACTTTTTTCATGAACCACAACCTCATCTATTGAACCCGTACGTGTGGCAACAACTGGCACACCACAAGCGCTGGCTTCGGCCATAGCATAACCAAACTGCTCTTCCCAACCTCCTTGTGGTACGCTTGGATAAACAAATACGTCGACGACATTAAGCAACGCTGGTAGCTGATCATTGGGCAACCAGTCCAGAATAGTAATTTTGTCATTAAGTTCTAGATTCTTAATTTTAGATTCTAGATTCTGTTTTTCCGGCCC